>ERZ1643251.1386-NODE-1386-length-27629-cov-6.764234_pt1 | contig 27629 bp, 27 predicted proteins | sample MGYA00579261_ERZ1643251 | MGnify/ENA primary metagenome ERZ1643251 (study PRJEB29033, sample SAMEA4952267) | chicken gut metagenome | biome: Broiler Chicken; feature: Gastrointestinal Tract; material: Caecum | place: Ireland | collected 2018 | study: Broiler... | reverse complement strand
CATCAAAAATTTTATATCTATATCTTGGAATCCATACAAAATAGCTTTCGATTGCATCTTCTGGTATTACTGAGCCTGTTTTATAATTACTTGCTGTACTTTCATCTTTTAAAATGATGGCATTGGCCCAGTTCTTTTTCTCATAGTTATACCATTCACTACTAATGTCAGCTTTTTTTACTGTGCCATCACTATCTATCGTTACTGGTATTAATGGATCTTCTAATACAGGATAAGCACCATTTAGGGCAGTTTCATTATATTCTTTTTTAAATTTTAAATAACATTTTGTTTTAGTTGTTGATATGTTACTTACAACTGCAGCCCATCTTTCATAATTCCAGTCCACTTCTGCATTATTTGTACAACTACTTTTTTCTTGATCAAATATATATTGACTTCCTTTTTCTGGGGCTGTTAATGATATTTGATTATCTATATAATAGGCAAAATAAATATCTCCTAAATCTTGAACATTTCCATTGATTATATTAAATTCATCATTGGTTTGAAATGTAGCAAACGATGTATACAAATACACTCCAGTTATTAATAAAATACAAGCTATTGTAAATATTATTATTCCTGTTTTTTTTAAATCTTTTTTCTTATACTTTTCTAGCTTCATAATTTGTTCCTACCTTTTTCTATTGTGTATTTACTATTTTATTTTATATTATTTTTTAGTTTTTTACAATAGTTTAGAAATTAATATATATTTTTGATAAAAAAATTGTAATCTTTAATTTACAGATTACAATTATTTAATTATAAGTTATTAACAAGCTGTTTATTTTTTTATTTTTATTCATTTATTTTAAAGCCATAATGTTTTCTAATTTGCGTTTCTAATTCATTGGCTAATTCAGGATGCTCTTTTAAATAAATTTTAACGTTTTCTTTACCTTGACCAATTTTTTCATTTTTATATGCATACCAAGCACCTGACTTATCGATAATATTTAAATCAGATGCAATATCAATAATTTCTCCTTCTCTTGATACGCCTGTTCCATACATGATATCTACTGTTGCTGTTTTAAATGGAGGTGCCACTTTATTTTTAACAACTTTAATGTTTGTCTTGTTTCCTAAAATTTGGTCTCCGGCTTTAATTTGTTCCCCTCTTCTAACGTCTAAACGGATTGTAGCATAAAATTTTAAAGCTCGTCCTCCAGGAGTAGTTTCAGGGTTACCAAACATAACACCAACTTTTTCACGTAATTGATTAATAAATATAGCAGTTGTTTTTGTTTTATTAATTGTTCCAGACAATTTTCTCAAAGCTTGACTCATTAATCTTGCTTGCAAGCCCACATGACTATCTCCCATATCACCTTCAATTTCGGCTTTTGGAACTAAAGCGGCAACTGAATCTACAACTATGATATTAACAGCCTCACTTCTTACTAACGCTTCGCATATTTCAAGTGCTTGTTCACCTGTATCAGGTTGAGATAAAAGTAATTCATTAATATCAACACCTAAATTTTTAGCATATACAGGATCTAAAGCATGCTCAGCATCAATAAAAGCTGCTCGGCCACCTTCTTTTTGCACTTCGGCTATAGCTTGTAATGCAAAGGTTGTTTTACCAGAAGATTCAGGTCCATATATTTCTATTATTCTTCCTTTAGGATAACCTCCTACACCTAAAGCAATGTCTAAAGCTAAAGAGCCACTTGATGTCACATCAATTTCCATGTGTTCTTGAGCTCCTAATTTCATTATTGCCCCTTTACCAAATTGTTTTTCAATATCCGCTAAAACTTGTTCTAAAGCTTTGTCTTTATCTTTAATATCCTTTGTTGTTTTCATAAATATCCTCCAATTCATTGCAAGTTCATTTTATAATATAAAAAAACGTTTGTCAACTATTTTACGAACAAACGTTTTTGTAAATTTTTTTAGTATATTTTTTAATATTAGATTGTATATTTTAAAAAAATTGATTTAAATTAATTAATCAATTTTAAAATTTTGCTATTTTTTTAATCAAATTTTATTTTATCTTTAGCATTTATAAAATAAAAAATAGCAGATATGACAGATAAAATTGTCGCGATATATATTAAAATATGAGCTAGATATATTCCCCAAACTTCAAATGGTAAATTGTAAAATAGCATTAGGGATACGCCACACATCATAAAAACAGTTTTGATTTTTCCTAATTTGCTTGCTTTAATAATAACTTTATTTTTGGCTGATAGAGCTCTTAATGCATCAATACATATATCTCTTAAAACTATTATGATAGGAACTATAATTGAAATAAAGCCTTGATAAGCTAAAATTATTAAAACACCATTTACTAAAACTTTGTCTGCAATGGCATCTAATGTAGCTCCAAAATCACTAGTCTTTTTTTCTTTTCTGGCAATACTACCATCTAAATAATCAGTTACACACGCTATTACAAATAGAAAACCAGCCACTAAATATTTTACTTCTACTAAAACTTTTCCCATTACAAAAATTGTTGGTAAATTTAAGCCAAATTCTTCCCAAGGAACCAAAAGAATAATTAAAATTATTCCAGCTAATATAATTCTGCTTACTGTAAGTTTATTTGCTAAATTCATATTTACTCCTTTATTTATTAATATTTGATTATAACAATTTGATAAACACTCCAAATAATAATTACTATGGCAATTAAAATTAAAATAAAGTACATTACTATGTAGTATTTTTTAGAATATTTTTTCATTGGTTTGGTGTATGGTGAAACAACTTTTTTTTCCTCTTTTTCTTTATTTTGTTCAAGAACTTTTTTTTCAATATCTTTTAACGGTATTTTTGAAGTATATTCAAACATATATTCATTAAAATCATCTAAAATTTTATTGGAATCCAACCCTAAATATTTTGCATAAGTAGAAAGTAATTCTTTTAACTCGAAAATATCTTTAAATGATCCTATATTTCCTTCTTCAATATTTTCTAAAATTGCACTTTTTATTTGAATATCTCTTGAAGCTTCTTCTAGCGAAACACCCGACTTTTCTCTTGCTTCTTTTAAGCTTGATCCTATTATAAACAAGATCCTCACTCCTTTTTTTATAAAAAAAATAATAACTAATAAGCCTTGTTCTGTCCGTATTAAATACGGGGCAAATATTTATCTACCATTGCTGGTCCACTGCTTCGTTTTATTCCTAGCAGTAGCTCCCCTACCATAATTTGGGTTTCTCGCTTGCGGGGTTTACCACGTTCCACTTCCAAGGTTTCCCTTTTCTTCGTCACTTTGGCACTTTTATATCTACTAAAACCATTTGAGGTTTTTTCGAAGCCGTTAGTTTAAAACTACCTTAGGTTATTTTTTCCCTAAGCACAATCACTACAACCATCGCAGGTTGTGCGAGCAAGGACTTTCCTCAACACATCAAGTGTGCAGCATTTGCCTTAGTTATTACTCATTTTACTATAAACTATTTTTTCTAATTGACTAATTCTTCTTAATAAATCAACATTATTAATTCCAGAAGAACTATTTCCAGAACTTTCTTGAGCTTCAAGTTCAGTTTCTAATTTGCGAATTTGTTGCTTTAATTTTGAATTTTCATCGCTCAAGTTTTGTAATTCTTTTTCATATCCACGAATTAATTTTATAAATTCTGAATAATCTTTAATGATTAAATCTAAAAAATTATCTACTTCTTGAGGACGGTAACCACGGGCATCAACTTTAAATTCTTTCTCGTATATTTCTTCAGGGCTTAATACGATTTTTTCACTTAACACATTTACCACCTTCTTAATTCATATTAACAATTGTTTTATAATTTGTCAATTATTCTTAAGATGGTTATTAGCTATTTTTTCTATTTTTAGGTCACTTGTCACTATTACATCCTTTAATGCTTGTTCCATTATATTTAAATCGATAAAATTTAAATTTTCTAACATTTTATTAAAAACTAAATCAATTGATATCATTTTATACCTCCGTTTTTATTTTAAAAAAAAATCACTTTTAATAAAATATATTCGACAAAACATGTCAAATATATCGTTTAATGATGTTCTAACTTTTAAAAATTAAATATTTATAGTATAATTATATAAGGTGATTTCTGATGCTATATCCAAACAAAATTCAAAAGAGTCAGACAAAATCAATTAATTATAGCAATCGCGGAATGTTTTTAGAAAGTTTAATTAACGAATCTAATCAATATTACCAAGAAAAAGATATTGCCTTGATTTTTAAAAAGCCTACCCCTATAGGTATTAGTGAAGCTATCTATACAGATCGGGGACGCGTTATTAAAAATGGTTATTTTAAAGCTCCATCAACATTAGATTATAATGGAATATATAAAGGAAAATATATTGAGTTTGAAGCTAAAGAAACTAAAAGTACAACTTCTTTTCCTTTAACAAATTTTCATGAACATCAATTAAAATATTTAAAAAGAGTTTTACAACATGGTGGAATTTGTTTTGTTATAGTATCTATGAATAATTGCATTTATTTATTAAAAGGTGAAGATTTAGTTTTCTTTATTGAAAATAATTCAAGAAAAAGTATTCCTTTAGATTATTTAAAAGAAAAAGGATTTGTAATTTTAGAAAAATATAATCCACCTTTAGATTATTTAAAAGTAGTTGATCAAGTTTATTTTGAAAGGAATTAGATTATGGCTAAGAAGAAATTAAAGATGAAAAGTTTTAAAGATATTAAAGAAAGTTTAAAAAATGATAAGAAAAAAACAAATAAAGGAATGAAAAGTAAAAAAATAGCAAAAGGCAAAATAGCTTCTAAAGTTTGTTTGATTTTGATTTCTTTAGGAATTATGTTTTTGTCAATTATTATTGCATTTGGTTTATATATTGTTTTTACTTCTCCAGAATTCACTTCGCAAAAGTTATATGAATCAGAATCTTCTATTCTTTATTTTAAGGATGGTTCAGTTTTAACTAGAGTTGGGGTTGAGGACCGGGTTTTAAAAAATTATGAGGATTTCCCACAAGTTTTAGTTGATGCTTTAGTGGCAACAGAAGATTCTCGGTTTTTCCAACATAGTGGTTTTGATGCCGCAAGATTTTTGAAAGCTAGTATTGGACAAGTTTTAGGACATTCAGATGCTGGTGGCGCTTCTACTATTTCAATGCAATTATCTAAAAACTATTTTACTTCAACAGAAGATAGTGGTATTGAAGGAATTATTAGAAAATTCCAAGATATTTATATGGCTGTATTTAAAATTGAAAAGAACTTTACAAAAGAACAAATTATAGAGATGTATTTAAATTCATTTTGGTTTGCTGTTGGAAATAATAATGTTGAATCGGTAAATGGTGTTGAACAAGCCAGTCAATATTTCTTTAATAAAAGCGTTTCTAATTTGTCTTTACCAGAATGTGCTTTATTAGTTGGAATGGTTAATAACCCTTCTTTATATAATCCTTATGTTTATCCAGAATACGCCAATGAAAGAAAAAATACGGTTTTAAGTTTAATGAATCGTCATGGTTATATTTCTGAACAAGAAATGAAAGATGCTCAAAGTATTTCTGTTGAATCTTTAATTGTTCCAAGACAAGCATCTACCACTCCATATCAAGTTTTAATTGATTATGTTTTAGATGAAATTAAAGATAAACAAGGAATTGATATATCTAAAGGTGGTTATGAAGTTTATACAACTTTTGATAAATCTATTCAAGATGTAATAAACAATATGCAAAATGGTGCGGCAGCAGAATGGAAAGATGATTTAATTCAAGTAGCTTCGGCTGTTACATCAGTGACTGATGGTTCTATTAGTGCTTTGGGTCCAGGAAGAAATTATATAAAAACTGGTTTAAATCGTTCAACCGTTAGAAGACAACCAGGTTCTACAGCAAAGCCTTTGATTGATTATGGGCCATTGATTGAATATAATAATGCTTCAACCGGACAAATGTTTATTGATTTTAAATATGCTTATAATAGTGGTGGTTATTTAAATAACTGGGATAATAGATTTTTAGGTGTTTATACATTAAAAGATGCATTATCAGCTTCAAGAAACACTACTGCTTTGGAAGCTTTCCATCAAACGACTGAGGAAAATAAAAAGAAATTTTTAAATGCTTTAGGTATTGATGAAGATAATTATGCTAAAGATGATGGCGATGACACTTTATATGAATCTTACTCTGTTGGTGGTTGGCCACATGGTCTATCGCCTTTAGAAAGCTCAGCAGCTTATGCCGCTTTTGCAAGAGGTGGATATTATATTGAACCTTATTCTTATACTAAAATAGTTAATATTGAAACAGAAGAAACAATTGAATATAAATATGAAAAAACTCGCGCAATGAGCGAAGAAACGGCATGGATGATTACTGATGTTTTACTTCAAGCTACAAGTGAAGGCGTTGGTGGTTCAATTAACTGGAATTTAAGAGGAAGCATAGCTTCTAAATCTGGTACAACAAATTATGATGAAGAGGCTGCAGCAAGTAAAGGTGTTCCTTATTATGCAACTCCAGAACATTGGGTTAATACATATAATACTGAATACTCTATTTCCATGATGTATGGCTATGATCAAAAAGATATTGATGCAAATCACTATTTAACAAGTAGTACTGGTTCTCCTACAAGAGGTAAAATTAGTGCTTATTTAGCTAATAATATTTTAACGAAAAATGAAAAATTTACTAAACCAAGTACAGTTGTAAGTGTAACTGTTGAATCTAATACCTTACCTACTAAACGAGCTAGTGAATATACACCAGATAATATGAAATATCAAGCTTATTTCAAATCTGGAGCGGAACCTAGTGAAACATCAAATCGTTTTAGTAAATTAGAGGATGCAACTAATGGTGACGGAGAAATTAAAGATAATAAAATTACTTTAACTTGGGATGCTGCGACTACTCCTTCAGCTTTAGATACTGATGCTGTAAGAAAAGAATTTGAAACATATTTTTCTTCTTTCAAAAAAACTTACTCTCATAGTTTTGAATTATTTGAAAATGAATATATGCGAATTTATGAATCTTATAATACGGCTTCAATTGGAACATTTGGTTATCAGGTTTATTTAAAAGATGACAAAGGAAACTTAACAAGTCTTGGTTGGACAAAAGATACTAATTATACATATAACGCTACTAAAAGTGGAACATATACATTTGTTGTTAAAAGTGCTTATAGTATATTTAAAACAAATCAATCTGATGGTTTAGAAATCAAAGTTACTATTGAAGGTGATGATACTGAATCTCTATTACAAGCTACAGCAACTACTTTATGCGTAGTAAAAAATGGAACTATTGATGCTAAAAAAGCTGTAAAAGTTACTTATGATGGTGAAGATGTAACTAGTGAAGCAACAATTACGGCTAGTAAAGTAGATACTTCAACTACTGGTGAAAAATCAGTTACTTATGTTGTAACATATGATGAAGAGCAAATTAGAATAAATGGTAAAGTTAATGTATCCGATAAATGCTCATAAAAAAATGAAGATTTTATTCTTCATTTTTTTTATAATATTTACAAAATTCTTTTAACTGACAATTATCACATTCTGGTTTTATAGCTTTACAATTATATCTACCAAACAAGACTAATTGATGATGTAATTTTCCCCATTTTTCTTTCGGAAATTTACGTTCAAGTTTTTTTTCAATTGTTCTAACATCATCATTTTTATAAGCCAATCCTAGCCTTTTTGATACTCTTTCTACATGTGTATCAACCGCTATACATGGAACATTATATATATTTGATAAAACAACATTACAAGTTTTTCGACCAACACCAGGAAGAGACTCTAAATATTCTCGATTATTTGGAACAATACCATCATAATCTTTTAATAATTTTATAGCAATTTTTTTAAGATAACTTGCTTTTTTAGTATAAGATCCTACAGGGCGAATTATTTTTTCAATATCTTCTATGTTAGCATCCGCTAAAGTTTTTAAATCATACTTGCTCCACAATACCTTTGTTACCTCATTAACTCTTTTATCAGTACATTGAGCTGATAAAACAGTCGCAATTAATAATTCGTAATCTTTAGAATAATTTAACTCGCATTTGGCATCATAATATAGAAAATCTAAATATTCAAGAATCTTTTTTTCTTTATCCTTCATCTTCTAACCAATTATAATCGAAAAGCTTTGGGGCTTTTTCATTTTCCTTTCTACGATTATTTAGTCCTGTTTCTACTTCTGTCATATTGTGATAGCCTTTTTTTTGCCATTCAAATAGTATTTTATCAATATATCTCAAACTACTAACGCCATTATAAACAGCTTCTTTTAAAGCTCCTAAAACTAATTCTTCACTAAAACCTTTTAATAACCAAGCATTTATAATTTCATATTCCATAGGTGAAATACTTCGACCAAGTTCTTTTTGAAATAAATCAAAAATGCTTTCTTTTTTAGCTTCAATTGCCTTTTTTTCTTTCTTTTCATAAATAATTTTATATAATGGTTCTAAACTTATTAAATCACAACATTTATTTGTTTCATCTTTACAAGCTTCTAGTTCAATAAAATTTAAAGAAAGTAAACGATTAAATGCTAATAAAACATCTTTTTCATTAAGGCTTAAAATTTTGCATATTTTATCGACATTAAAAGTTTTATCTAAAGCATCTTCAAAATACATTAAAAGAAGAAATTCAACCAAAGATAAGTGGTTTTCAACAGCAAAACTAATTAAATGAGTTGCAATTGTAAATCTTTTTTCTGTTAAAAACTCTATATTTGGCATACTACTACCTTCTTTCATTTAAATATTTTATTAAACTCTCTTTATCATTTTTGATTTTATTTAAGACAATTTTTTCTTCTATATCTTTTAATATAACTCCCAAATCTTTCCCTGATGCATTAGCTATTTTAGCAATTTCAGTTGGGTTTAAAGCTATATCTTGACGGCATTTAATGGGTAAATTAGCTTGCATTTTTTCTAATTTTTTTAAAGGGAAATGCAAAATACTTGCCACTACCAGACATTGATAATAACCATAACGATATAAATCAAGCATCTTAATTGTACCACACTTTATTTGCTCTGCAATAGTTTTTTGATTCTTTTTTAATTCTTTTTCAACCACATAATCTCGATCGCTTTTTATTTGAGCCCATAGCCCTGATAAATCCTCAACAAAAACTAATTTTGTTGTTTTTATTTTTAAATTTTTTAATAAACCTAGTTTTTTTAATAAAGGAAATCCATTAGCTAATAAAATTTTATCTAACTCTTTTTTTACTTTATTAATCGGAATTAATTCAATAGCTTTTTTTTCTTTGGAGATTGCTCTTTTTAAATCTTTATCCATTATTAAATTATATTGACTAGCAAATCTAACAGCTCTTAATATTCTTAAAGGATCATCTTTTAATCTAATATATGGATTATCTATCATTTTTAATTTTTTGTTTTTTAAGTCCTCTTCGCCATTAAAAAGATCTATTATTTCTTCATTTTTATTCATATACATAGCATTAATTGTAAAATCTCTTCTTTTGGCATCTTCTAACATATTAGTTGTATAGCAAATTTCTATTAATTTACCATTAACATATGACAATTCTTTTCTATAAGTCGTTATATCTATATTGTATTGATCCACTTTTAAGTGATATGATCCATATAAATTTTCTTTTTTTGAAGAGCCAAAAATTAAAGTTAAGTCTTTAGGTAATGCATTAGTAGCAATATCAATATCGTTAGTTTTTCTTAATAATTTAGCGTCTCTGACAAAGCCCCCTACTAAATATGCTTCAAAACCATTATCTAATATTTTTTCTAAAATCATTTTTATTTCGTTTGGTATCAAATAAATCACCACTTATTTCTATTATATAGCATTTCATTTAATTATTAGTTAATTAAGTGTATTTTTGACAAATATTTACAATACATTGCAATGCTCATTTTTTTCGAAAACATGCAATGCTCATTTTTTTCGAAAACATTGACAATATTGGGTTATTTTAGTATAATTTAAATCGCTTAGAAGTTTGGCAGCGAAAAATCATTTATAATGTGTAATTAAACTTATAGTTCACGAGTATAATCTGCCTATTAGAAAGTGTTAATAATTACTCCCTATAAAATGGTAATTCAAATAACTTTTAGCAAAATAATAGAAAGGAGAACATTATGGCAAGATATACAGGACCTCAATATAAAAAATCACGCCGTTTAAATTTTTCAACATTAGAAAACGGTAAAGATTTAGCTCGTCGTCCTTATGCACCTGGTATGCATGGTACAGATCGTCGTAAAAAATTAAGTGAATATGGCGTTCAATTACAAGAAAAACAAAAAGTACGTATTATGTATGGTTTAAATGAAAAACAATTCCATAAAGTTTTTGATAAAGCTTCAAAAATGAGTGGTATTACTGGTGAAAATTTATTATTTTTACTTGAAAGTCGTTTAGATAACTTAGTATATCGTATGGGTATGTCTTCAACTCGTCGTGGTGCTAGACAATTAGTTAACCATGGTCATATTACTGTTAATGGTAAAAAAGTTGATATTCCATCATACACTTGTAAAGTTGGCGATGTTATAGCTGTTAAAGAAAATTCTTTAAATCATCCAGCAATTTTAGCTAGTTTAGAAGCTATTAATAGCACTAAAGCTTTTGTTGAATTTGACAAAAAGAAATTAACTGGAAAATATGTTAGACGTCCAGATCGTTCTGAATTAAATCCAGAAATTAACGAAGCATTAATTGTTGAATACTATAACCGTTAATAAAAAGCAATTCGTTGCTTTTTTTTTTATTATTAGATATAATTTATAAAAGGAGAATCACATATGGATAAATTAAAAGAATTAATAAAAAATAACAAAAAAATTATTTTAATAAGTGGAGCTGTTTTACTAGTTATCATTTTAATAATATTAGTTGCGGTTATTTTAATAAATGTTTTTAAAAAATATGATTATCAAGCTTTAGAAAATTTGATGGTTGAAAAAACAAAAAGTTATTTAAAAGCTAACTCTTCTCTACTACCAAATGAAGAAAACCAAATAACAAGTGTTGATGTTACTACATTAGTTAACGAAAAATACATGAAAGATTTAAATAAGATTAGTAAGGGTACAAATTGTACTGGTAAAGTTGATATTGTATATAATAACGGATATCGTTATTACCCTAAGTTAGTTTGTAATAATTATGAAACTAAAAATCTAGAAGAAATTATTTTAGAAAATAATGATATTTTAACTAGTGGTAACGGTATTTATGAATTAAATAACGGTTATGTTTATCGAGGAGAATATGTAAATAATTATATTAATTTTGCTAATGAAAGCTTTAGAATTGTTAAATTTGATGATGAATTAATGTATTTAATTTTAAGTGATACCGCTAATGATGTTGAACAAGCTGTCTTTGATGATCGTTATAATGAAACTATTAATAGTTATCGTGGTTATAATTCTTTTGAAACAAGTCGAATTAAAAAAACTTTAGAAGACCTTTATAATGGTTATTTTGCAAATTATCAAAATTATTTATTGCCTTTTGATTCTTGTACTCATACAAGAAGCGAGACTGATTTTAATAATACTGGTGAAATTGAATGTTATAGTACTTATCAAACCTACATTTCTTTATTAGCAGTTTATGATTATTTAAACGCATCTAATGATCCATTATGTAAAACTGCTATTTCTGGTAATTGTTCAAATTATAATTATTTAGCTCAAACGACTAATAAATGGTGGCTTTTAAATGGGACAAATGAAAATAATTATGATGTTTATGCTGTTAATACAAAAGGAAAAATTTCTTTAGAACAAGCTAGCACTAAAAAGTTTTTACGAATAGTTATTGCTATTCCTAGTGATGTTTTGTATAAAAAAGGCGATGGCACAAGCTCTAATCCTTATGAATTTTACTTATATTAAAAAGATGTTAATGAAAATAACATCTTTTTTTATTGAAACCATAAGTTAGAAACGTTGACATTACTACTTAAAGGTGCTGGATCAGGCATATCTAATTTAGCTAACATAGGCAAAGGAATGGAACTTCCAAAAACTAAAGCTATTCCCTTTCGTAAAGTTTTTAGTTTTTCTAATTCTTCATTAGTTATACTTGATGTTATAGCGTCAATCATTTTGTAATCTTCTGGATGAAAAATTCTAAATACTAAAAAGTTGGAACATTGAGATAAAGCTGTTTTAGATAATTCACTAGGTCGTTGGGTAATAAAGCCCATTAAAACACCGTACTTTCTTCCCTCTTTGGTAATTCGGTCAAATATGTTATAGCCTATTACATTAATATCATAGTCATTATTAACATATCGATGGGCTTCTTCTAAAATAATGTTAATTGGAAAAGAGCCGCGATTTTCTAGTGAAGTGGCAAAATCAAAAAATAATTTAGAATAAAGTTTTGTTAAAATTTTAGCAAATCGGTCTTCCATAGCGTCTAAATTAACATTAACTATTTGGACAGTTTTACCATTTTCGTTTTTAAATAAATTTTCAACGAATTCTTTTTTGCTAATTACATATGGGTATTCAAAAAATTTTTTATAAGGTCCATTAATTAATTGATGTAAATGAATTTTTAAAGTAATAGCTCTTTCATACATTGAAACACTGTTATATATTCCTTCAGATAATAAAGCAAAATCTAAGGCATCATAAATATCATTTAAATTATAAATTAAATTGGGGACAACAGCATAATTATCTAAATTATCTTTTTTAAATTGGGATAAAAAGTCTATTATTCTAGAAATTGCATTTATTTTACCTTGATCATCAATATTTAAACATTGTCTTAATGTTCTCGTATATCCTGGTTCTTTTATTTCACTTTTTTCATTTAAATCATTAGTATTGTATTTAGCTAAAATAGTTAAAATCTGATCTCTTATTTGACTAGCTTCTTTACCACTTGCTAAAACTTCTAATAAACTAGTAGCAATTATATTGTTTTTATATTCGATAGCTTTTGGATCTTCGCTTTTAAAAATACTAACATATTGTAAAGCTTTTTCTAAAATTGGAATTAAAAAAGGGTCTTCAACATTTAATAAAATTGCTAAGTCATCAGCATCTAAAAAATAAGGAGGAATTGTTATAATATTAGCAATATCTTCTCTTCTATTTTGATAATTTTTAACATGAATTCCGCTGATATTTGATAAGTTTTTAAAAGCATTTTGATATTCGCCATAAACATCAAATAAAATTATATGAGCGTTTGTTGGCGGAACATGATTATAATAAAATACATTTTGAATTAGTCTTGCAACTCCACAAGATTTACCAAAACCAGAATTACCAATTATAGCAAAATGGTTAGAAAAAAAATCATTTAAATTGACTGTAACTTTAAAATTAGGATAAATTGTTGAAGTACCAATTAGAAGCGTATTTGGATTATGATAATCTTGATGGCCAATAAAAGTTTCTAATTCATTACCATTAATAACTCTTGGACTGGTTGTTAAATTAGGAGATTGATAAATTCCAGCGACAAAGGTATTATTGATAATTTCACCAATCAAAAAAATTTTAAAAGTATCTTTTTTTACTTCTATTATTTTACCAATTATTATTTTATTATTTTCATTAAAAGAAACGTGAATTCCCTTTAATGACATCATGACATTGTGACTTAAATTTTCAATAGTTATAATATTTTCTTCAGTATCAATTATTTTTCCAAACATCTTTATTCCCCTTTTACTATAATAAAATTGTATCATAAAATTTTAAAAAAAACATCAAAAAAAAGAAGGACAAGCCTTCTAATTAGAATAATATTCCACCTAGAATAATTGCAAGTAAGATGTATAAAACCAAAATGATAAATGCATTACTACATCCACATCCTGATTCCATTTTTTTGCAGCAATTCATAAGGCACCTCCTTAATGTTTAAAGACTAAATGAATGCTCCTACAATTAAGATTAGTAAAATGAATAATACCAAAATGATTGCAGGTCCAAGTCCATTTTCACGACAGCAGTTCATAAAACTCCCTCCTTTATTTGTCTTTTCAATATAGTTTATGGCTAATTTTTTAAATGGTGCATAGATAAATTCTTGTATTTTATAAGGCAAATTGATATAATAATTATGTTTTAATGATGGGAGTGTAAAAAATGAAAAATAAAACAAAAAAATTATTAGTACTTGGAGCCTGCTCTCTATTACTTTGTGGTTGTGGAAAAACTATTCCAACATTATCAGATGGCAGTCAAGCTGTAGTAAATTTTAATGAAGGAATTGAAAGTATTTCAGCTAATCAGTTATATGATAAAATGAAAGAAAATTACTCATTAAACGCGATTATAACTTTGATGGACACTGAAATTTTAGAGAATAAATATAAAGATGATTTAGATGACGCTAAAGAACAAGCTGAAAGTACTATTAAATCTTTAATTGATACTTATGGTGAAGATCAAGTAGTATCAATGTATGGCTCTACTGAAAGTGGCAAAGAGACAATTTATTTAAATAATTTACGTAACAAAGCTGTTTTAGATTACGGAAAAACGTTAGTTACTGATGATGAAGTTAGTTCTTATTATGAAAAAAATATTTATGGTGATGTTACAGTTGATCATATTTTGATTAAAACAGGTGTAACTGAAGATACTTCTGATGAAGATAAGAAAAAATTAGAAGATGCTGCTAAAGAAAAAATCAATGAGATAATTGAAAAATTAAAAAATGCTGATGATAAGCTTGCAACATTTAAAGAACTTGCTAAAGAATATTCTGAAGATGAAGCAACTAAAGATAATGGTGGTAGCTTAGGAGCAATTAATACTGGAACTTTATCAAGTGATTATGATGAAATATTAGAAGCTGCTCGTAAATTAAAAGATGGTGAATTTTCTACTGAAGTAATTACAACTAGTTTAGGATATCATGTTATATACAGAGAAAGTAGCAGTGAAAAACCTTCATTAGATGATAAAAAAGATGAAATTTTAGAAACTTTAGCTAATCAAAAAATATCTGAAGATCAAACTTTACAAGTAACAGCTTTAGATAAATTAAGAAAAGAATATGGAATGGTTATTAATGATTCAGAAATAGCTGAAAAATATTCAAATTATATTGCTAATCAAATTGCAAGTATTAAATCAAATCAATCAAGTCAATCAAATTAATAAAAAGCCTAAAAATAGGCTTTTTTAATTGATTATTTTTTCTATATCTTCCATCTTATACCCTTTTTGATATAACTTCATTCTTAAGCGATAATTTAATTCTTTCCCTTGATATTTTGAAGCTAATTTTTTTAATATTTTATCTTTTTCTTTTTGTAAATTTTCTAAATTTTCTTCCATTTTTATATTATTTAAAATTGGATTAAATAATTCTTTTTCGTAACCATTTAAATATAAATAATTACTTAGTTTTTGTTTAGCTACTGTAATGCTGTTTTCTTTTAATAAAGATTCTTTTTTGGCAATAAGTTTATTTATTCTTTCAATCCAAATTTCTTCTGGTATTTTACTAATTTCTTCAGTTCTATTTATTCCTAATTTTTCTAAACCAGCTTTTATTTTTAAAGGGCCATTTAGTGTTAAAGTTAACATATCATGAATAAATGATTCTTCTACTAATTCATCATTAATATACCCTTCTTTTTTTAACCGATTAATTGTTTTTAAAATAACTTCATCAGAATATTCTTTTTTCTTTAAAAAGTTCTCTACTTCTTTTTGACTACGCATTTTTTTATTTAAATAATTTAAAGATTCATAGTAACTTTTTAAATCTTGATTTGCTTTTATAATTTCAGATAATTCTTGATCTTTGATTTCTTTTCTTAATAAAAGATTATATTTTAAAACAATATCATCATATAACGTTATAGTACTTTTGTTACTCATTTCTAAAATATAAGTATTTTTTTTACTTTTTATCCATTTTAAAATTTTCATGTTATCACCTTGTTTAAGTATAAAAAAGTAATTAAAAAAAAGCAAGTTTAAAACTTACTTTATAGGTATTTCAATAATTACGTCACTAAGAGGATAAGTTACACAAGGATGGATGTAATAATAGTCTTTATCAGCTGCTCTTAAAAAAGTATTTTCAGTTAAAACGTTACCTTTTACTAATTTACTCCGACAAAAGCCACATACACCAACTGTACAATGGACTAATGTTTTAACACGATTTTTTTCCATGCTATTTATTAATGTTTCATTTCCTTTACATGGAATAGTTATAATTTTATCAAGCATTTTAATAGTTAAATTAAAAGTTTTATCAGATAAATTTTCAGGAATTTCTTTAAATATTTCATGTCTAATGTACTTATTTGGAATATCTAATTTTTTAAATATTTCATTTAAATAAAAATACATTTTAATTGGACCGCTTATAAAAATTGATTTATTATCAAGCTTTTCTTTTAAAAGTTTTTCTTCATCAATTAAACCATATGAATAGCCATCTCTTTTTTGTTCACTTAAAACATAAATTACTTTTATTTTGTTGTTTTTATTTTTTATTTCATCTATTTCTTTTTTAAAAATTAGATCAAATTCACTTTTAGCTCCATAAAAAAGAGTTAAAGAATTAATTTTGTTTAAAAATTTTTCATCTTGTAAATAAGCCATAAAAGGTGTTATACCGCTGCCACCAGCAATAAAAACTACATCTTTTTGATCTCTTAAGCTTTGATAAGTGAAATTACCAAAAGGCCCTAAAACATTAAATTTGTCCCCTATAGCACAAGTATTAAACATGTAGTTTGATACGATACCATTACCATCTTTTTTGATTGTTATCCGATATTCATTTAAAGACGATGGACTACTACTAATAGAATATGCTCGTTTGTAAGTTCTTTTGTCAATTGAAACTAAAAGGGTTATGTATGCCCCACTTTGAAAAGGTGGCATTGTGTCTATGCTCAAAGGTTTTAAATAAAATGATTTTGTATCGTCAGTTTCTTTGATAATTTTGGTTACTTCTACTCTAATCCCATTTGGATGCATTATTTTAACTAAGTCATTTAGTTGAAAATCGTTATTTTTTATTTCTTTAGAAGCTTTATTAATTTCTTTTTCTCTATTAATTCCTAAATCTCTAAATTTTAACATATCTAATTTAGCATTTAAGCCTATTTTAAACTCTTTCACTAAAAATCCTCTCCTAACGTTTTTAAAGCTTCTTGATGGCCATTAATGTAGGCACTACTATAACCTGATAAACGAGATCCAAAGCCACCACAAAATCTTAATCCTTTAATAAATATTTCTTGTTCTTCAGTCATTATTCTTGGAAGTAAGTTATCATAAGAAGTGGCAAGATATCCATAAATAACGCCATCTGGATGACCGCCATATCTAGCAAAAGTTAAAGGGGTTGCAATTTCGATTTCTTCTATTGCATCTTTAATGTTGACATTTAAATTTTTTTCAAATGAAGAAACAAAATGTTCAGCTATTTTTTCTTTTATTTCAAAATAATTTTCTTTATTGACTAATCTAGTAAATTCATCACCAAATACTAAACTAGTTATACATAAAATTGAACTATCTTTTCCATAATTTTTTAAGGTCGCAACTAAATTACCATTATAGATAGAATGCATTCTTTTGTATTCGATATCACTGTTTAAAGTTTGATAGATAAAATAAGAATAATTTTTTAAGCCTAACTCTTCCATTGTTTTGTTTAAGCCTAGATATATACATATACCTCTGGCTCCTAAAATTCTTGTATTTAATAATTGATTAGCTCTTAATGGAACATTTTCTTTTTTTATTAGTTTTTCAAAAACAACATTTGGGGAAATATTGGAAATAATATGTTTAGTTAAAAACTTTTGATTATCTTTAGTAATAATTCCTTCAACTTCATTATTGTTAACTAATATTTCACGAACACCGGTTAAATATTTAACGGTACCACCACTATTTTCAAACTCTTCACTTAAAGCTAAAGAAATTTGATGACTGTTTTTATTTAAAATAACTGGTCCCTTAATAATATAAGAATAAATCATTGAGGCATAATGAGCAAAACTAAGTTTAGAAGCTGGACTACCTAAGTAACTCCAATATGTTTCAAGAATTTGTCTAGCTCTTAATGGCATTTTTATTTCTTTTAAAACTTTTTCAACGGAATAAGGGGCAACTACCATAAACCTTGGAAATTTTTCCATTAAAACTTGACTATCTGGATGACCTTTAGTTTCATTGAAATATTTAAATGCCGCTTGAACTTCTTTACATAGTGAAAAAAAGATAGTCATACTTTCTTTAGAATTTGGAACATAGCTTTCCATTTTTTCAAGAAATTTTTCTTCACCAATAGGCATTTCATAATATGAATTAGTACTTGTTTCGTAAACGCAAAAAGTTTCTGGTATAATTTTAGTTTCTAAAGATTTTGCAATTCCTAGTTTTTTAAATATTTCATATACTTCACCAGGATTAGACTCATCACCATATTCACAAAGTTCGTGCAAACTAGCTTCAAATTCAAAGCGACCACGAACAAATGATGAAGCAAAACCACCAGGAACTCTACCCTTATCCAATAATAAAACTTTTTTGCCTTTTTTTTGTAATGTTAAAGCTGCTGTTAATCCGCCATTACCAGCTCCTAAAACAATAGTATCAAATTCATTATCTTTCATTTCAATCCCTCTATTCTTAAATAGTATACCATAATTTAGATAAAATAAACAACATTCACTTATGAATGTTGTTATAAATTTTCTTTTAATTTTTCAAATATTTCTAAATGTAGATATTCATCTTCTATTATTCTCTTTATATTTTCTTTAACATAAATATCTTCTATTACATTTAAAACCATTTGATAATTATAAATTGCTTTGGTTTCAGCTTCAATGTTAATATCTAAAATTGTTTTTAAATCAGTATCATAATAAACGTAATCTGAATTCCAATAATTAGTTTCATTATAATTACAATCGGCGTAAATTGGGATACAGCCTAAACAATTTATTAATTTTCCTAATATTTCTAAATGATGCATTTCAACAATAGCAATATCACGAATAATACTAGCTATTTCTTTATTTTCTAAGACAAGTGTTTCATAAATATATTGATTGATTGCTGTCATTTTACTTTCATTTGAGGCATATAAATGACTTAATATTTTTGCCGTCTCTAAAGATTTCTTTTCAACTCTTATTTTTGGATAAGGTTTATTTACTAAACATTTCATTTTTTCACCCATTAAAGTATATGTTTAGTTTTGAAATCTTATTTCAAATTAAATTTTTTTAAATATAATTTTAATTTATGGTGTTCAAGATGAGATTCGAACTCACGACCTTCGGCTCCGGAGGCCGACGCTCTATCCAACTGAGCTACTTGAACACAAAAAAAGTATATCATAAAAACAATTATTAGTAAAATTTATCTTAATTTTTAATTTTAATGTCAAAAATGTTAGCTAATATTACACATTGTTCACGATTTAAAATAGCTCCTTTTATGGAATTTAAATCAAATCTAATTTTTTCAATATTATTTGAACTTAAATCAACATCTTTTAAACTAGTTGCTAAAAAATCACATTTTTCTAAATTATTTTTAATAAAATCTGTTTTAGAAAATTTAGTTTCAATAAAAGAGTTTTCTGTTAAATTTGATTCTAAAAATAAACTATTATTAATTTTAGCTGTTGCAAAATTACTATACGTTAAATTACAGTTTTCAAAAATAACATTTTTTAAAATAGCTAAATTAAAGTCTGAGCCAATTAATTTACATTTAGAAAATTTTACTCTATCTAAATAACTTTTAGAAAAATCAAAATTTGTTAAATCACATTCTTCAAAAATAACATTTCTAATAGTTAATTCTTCTATTTTTAAATTTTCAATTATTTCATTTTTGAAAATACTTTCTTCTATTGTTAATTCATTTAATGTTAAGTTATTTAATTCTTCACTTTTTTCAATAATTGCATTAGTAATTTTTTCATTTTCTAAATCTTCTTTTAAATTATGTTTCCAAGTTCTTTTGATAATTGGTTCTTTCATATAAATTTCCCTTCAAAAAAAGCAGTTAAAACTGCTTTAGAAAAAGACAATAATATCTTTGATTGTAATATAAATCATTAAAAGCATTAATAAACTAAAACCTATTAAATTAATAACATTTTCAACTTTTGCATTTACAGGACTTCCTTTTATTTTTTCTATTAATAAGAAAAGAACATGTCCACCATCAAATGCTGGGAAAGGTAATATATTAATAAACCCAACATTGATTGATAAGAAGGCTGTTATATAAATTAGTTGTTGTAAGCCATATTGAATACTTGTATCTATAACTTTATATATACCAACTGGGCCTGATAAGCTTTGAACAGATAATTGGCCACTTATTAATCCCCAAACAGTTATAGCCATTGAGTGAATTACATCAACAAATTTTTCAAAAGCATAACAAATATTTTCCCATAAATTTTTTTCACGATAATTATCTATTTGAATACCAAATGTTTTAGTTTCTTTACCATCTTCATCTTTAGTTATTAGAGGAGTAACCTCAACTGTTTCGGTTGTGCCATCTTGATGTTTTAAACCAAAAGAATAGATGTTATCAGTATTTTTATAATATAAGTAGATTTGTCCTACATCCCATGAAGTAAATTCATGACCGTTGATACTTGTAATTATATCGCCATTTAGAATGCCAGCTTTTGAAGCTGCTGAATTTTCTAAAACATTTAAAACTTTAGGAGTACTACTAGTCGGTCCCCATATACAAGCCATCAAAAATAATAAAACTATTGCTAAAACAAAATTGTTAAAAACACCTGCACATAAAATTATTAATCTTTGCCATTTTGGCCTATTGCACATAAATTGTTCTTTTTTAACAGAATCATCATCCTCGCCAACTTCGCCAGCCATTTGAACAAATCCGCCAATTGGTAAGGCCCTGATATTATAATTTATACCATCTTTTCCTTTATGAGAATATATTACTGGTCCCATTCCAATTGAAAATTCATAAATAAAAACACCTGATTTTTTGGCTGTAATAAAATGACCAAATTCATGAACTAATATGATAATTCCTAAAATAAAAATAAATACTATTAAACTAACAATCCACATATTTTTTTCCTTTCTAAATAAATTGTATCAATAATACATAAGCTAGAACAACAAATATTATACTATCAAATCGATCTAGTATACCACCATGACCTGGAATTAAATTTGAAAAATCTTTAATTTCATTTTCTCTTTTAATTTTACTAAATAATAAATCACCTAATTGTGAAACAAACGACAATAATAAACTTATTATAAGTATTATATAGAATGGAATTGGTGAAATAAAATAATAGTAAAATAAACTTGGAATAATTGATCCCATAACTAAACCGCCAATAGCTCCTTCAATGGTTTTTTTAGGACTAATTAAAGGTGCTAAAGGGTGATGGCCAAAAAGCATGCCAAATACTAATGCAAAAGTATCTGTCATAATAGTAACTAAAAATAAGTATACTAAGTAATATAAATTCATGTTTCGAAAAACAATAATAGCATTAAAAGCTGTACCTAGTAATATAATAACCCCGATTAAATAAAAAGCATCCTTCGTATTATATTCTCCATTTTTGTAAGAAAATAATGTTGGTATTAAAAACAAGATTAGTATTAAAGCAAAAAATAAATGATTAAGTCCATAAGAAAAAATATCAACATTATATTCATAAAAAACTAGAAATATTAATGCCGCCATAGCCATCAAAATAACACCTGATGGAATTTTTGAATGACTTTTTTTTAAATCAAGTATTTCTTTTAAAGCTAATAAAGCAATGATTCCAACGGCTAAGTAAAATGCTCGTCCACCAGCAATTAAAATTGGAACTAAAACAATTAGCATTACAGCCGCACTTATTATTCTTTTCAGCATAATTCTCACCTATCTATATAAGTATACTATTTTTATAAATTTTATTCAATAAAGTTACTAAAATTAGCAATTTTTTTTAAAACAAAAAAACTGATTTTACTCAGTTTTCTAAAGTTTATTAAACTTATTTAATTGCGTCTTTTAATTTGCTACCAACTTTGAAACTTGCAACTTTTTTAGCTGGAATTTTAATAGTTTCTTTTGTAGCTGGATTAATACCTTCTCTAGCAGCACGAGTTTTTACAGAGAATTTACCAAATCCTACTAATACAACTTCACCATCTTTTTTTAAACCTTCAACGATTCCTTCTAAAACTGCATCTAAAGCACGTCCAGCTTCAGCTTTACTCATATTAGCATTTTCAGCTACATAATCAATTAAATTTGTTTTTGTCATTTTTTTGACCTCCCTTTCGATTTTATAAGGAGTTTATCCTTACATATTAAAGTTAGCAAAAAAATAAGGTAAATGCAAGAAAAAAAGGCAAAAATTTACATTTTTACCTTTAAATTACGAATGCAATTAAGTTACTTGACCCTTTATTGACAATTTTTGTCACAGTTTGACTTAATTTATAACGAGTATTTGGTGGCATAATTGATAATTTTGCTTGAATACCCTCTTTAACAATGGCATCTAAGCTGCGGCCAAAAATTTCACTTTTCCAAATGTTAGAAGGATCTGTTTGGTAATCTTTCATTAAATAATTTATTAATTCTTTACTTTGTAATTCAGAACCAATAATTGGCTCAAATGTACTTTCTACATCAACTTTAAGCATATGAATACTGCTTGCGACCGCTTTTAATTTAACTCCATAACGATTACCTTGTTTAATGATTTCTGGAGTGCTTAATTTCATGTCTTTTAAAGTTGGATAAACTATTCCATAGCCAGTACTTTTAGCCATTTTTAAGGCATCTTTTAAATTATCTAATTCTTCTTTTCCTTCGGCATATGTTGTGAATACTTTTAATAAGCCAGCCTTACTAGTAGCAGCATCCCCTACTAAACTTTTTAAAACATTTTGATATAAACTATCATCACTGTCCAATTTTATGTAAACTATTCCATTTGCTGTATCTAATTTACTAATAGAAGCTTTACTAATATATTCTGAATCAGTAAAATGAGCAATTATATCTTCTACATCACGAACTTTTTGAACGTTAGTTACGCTTTCTTTAATTTTTTCTAAATAATGTTTTTTAATATCATGATTATTTGGTAAAACATGAACCCATTCTGGCATATCAATTGCTATATCCATAATTGGAAATTCGTACAAAGCTTGTTTTAATATTTCTAATATTTCAGGTTCTTCCATTTGTTCTACATTAATTGGCATAACAGGAACATTATAAGTATTTTGTAAGTTATTAGCTAATTCTCTAGTTTCATTACTATTTGGTTTACTACTATTTAAAACAATTATGAATGGTTTTCCAATACTTAAAAGTTCACCAACCACTTTTTCTTCAGCATCTAAATAATCTTCTCTTTTTAGTTCGCCAAAAGATCCATCAGTTGTTACAACAATACCTATCGTTGAATGATCTTTAATTACTTTTTCGGTGCCAATTTCAGCAGCTTCAACGAATGGAACAGATTCAGAAAACCAAGGAGTTTTAATCATTCTTGGATTACCATCACCATCTTCGTAACCAACGGCATTTGGAATGACGAAACCAACACAATCAACCAATTTAATATCTGCTTCAAAATCGCCAACTTTAATTTTCGCCCCATTAGATGGAACAAATTTTGGTTCAGTTGTCATAATGGTTTTACCTTGAGCACTTTGTGGAATTTCATCTAAACAACGCTTTTTTTCATATTCATCAGTAATACTAGGTACAACTAAATTTTCAATAAAACGCTTAATAAAAGTACTTTTACCAGTTCTTACGGCCCCAACTACACCTAAATAAATTTCTCCATTTCCCCTAGTGGCAATTGAACTTAATAATTCTTTCTTATCCATTAATTATCACCTAAAAAAATATATGTATAGTTCAAAAAAAATATACATGTTATTTTTTTATTTAATTAAACAACATTTAATATTATTCTAAAGCCAACGCCGGCATTTTTACGACCAGGCTCACCACCAGCTGCAAAAATGCCTGTACCGTCACCGCTTGTACAGTATCCACCTCTATGATACCAAGGATTTGATATATCTAAACTCCATCCTTCATCACTATACCAACTACTTATTTGCCTATTTACACTTATGTTTAATTTTGTAGAAAATGGACCCATTTCTCCTGTTGCATCTCCTAATATTCTCATTTGGTACTGATTTGTGTTTAAAAAAGAATATATATACATATCATAATATTTCTTATCAGGAAGATTATATCCTCCTGTTAGAGCTGTTAAACCTGATGTGTCACTATCACATGTTGGACAGCCAAATGTTCCATTAAATCCTGAATTATATATACTATTTCGACCACTCATTGGTTGACCATTTTGATCTAACATGACACCCATTGTATATTCCCAGGCACCACCACTAAGATCAAATACACCATTAATATTTCCAGTTGTACTTGCTAATACACTATTTGGATAAGAAGAATTACAACTGCCATCATTACACCATTTATTACATTCTTCAATTATTCCTAATGTATTTCCACATGTTGGTTCGTTATTGGCTGCATATCCTGTTAAGTATGTTGAATTATTATTTATTCTAACGCTTGTTGTGCTTCCATATTTACTATGTTGCAAATATGCTACTGCTCCCCATTCAGTATTCTTCATCATATGACTATCTAAGTTCCTTTTATAATCATATGAAGTATAAAATGCATTGGCTACTTGAATACTTCGCCAACTATATACATTTGGCTTTATTATTATTTTACTTGCATCTCTTATATTTTGGTGTGCTTCACTTGTACTACTTGCGCCATCATATCCGGTTTCAAATTTACCAACCCAAAAGCCTGTACTTGGGATACTTAAGAACGCTGGATGTGTCATGTAGTCTCCTACTTGACAGTTACCTGTCTCGCCACTTTCCATTGGGGTTGTACATTCGCCAATTTTTTCGTCACCTGTATTATAATTGCCAAAGATGATTGGTATTTCATGAACCTTACTTTCGTCTATTGCTGTTAATCCTTCATATTGCCCTAAATCCCACAATTGATAACGATATTTTGGTATCCAGACAAAATATGATTCTATAGCTTCTTCTTTTATTACTGAACCTTCCTTGTAATTACTTGCTGTGCTTTCATCCTTTAAAATAATAGCATTTGCCCAATTTTTATCCGCATAACTATACCATGGTGTTTCTAAATTTGCCTTTTTGACTGTTCCATCACTATCTATTGTTACTGGTATTAATTCATCTTTTATTATTGGATCTGCTCCATTTAAGATGCCTTCTGTATATGTTTTAGTAAAATGAATATCACATCTTGTTGGGTATGTTGTTAAATTTTTAACTACTGGACTCCAACTTACGCTATCCCAATTTATATAGGCTCCGTTTGTACAACTACTTTTTTCTAAGTCATAGTAGTAACCGCTATCTTTTGAAGGAATACTTTTTGTTTTTTCTTCATCTAAATATATTGCTAATTCGACATTTTCAAGACTGTCTAATTGTTTCTGAGTTTCTTTTTTACTCAATATACCCCCCCCAGAACAACTAGACTGGTTAGGAGGATTAAAAATGTTATTCTTTTTTTCATCACTTTTATTCCTACTTCCTACATATTTTAACTATACCATTTTTAAAAATTTTTTTCAAATCATATTAAATCTTTAAATATCATTTTTTCTTTGTATTTTTTCATTAAATTAAATGTATTTGCATGACTAATATGGCCAAGCCATGAATTCCAACTTTGAGAAACTTTTTGTAAATCTAAATTACCTTGTTTATATTCTAAGTTCCATTTTCTAATTTTTTTCCTCATTGATAATTTACTTCTTCTGCGTATTTTGCGGTGTGTTTCAAAAGTTATATAACCACAAAAATCAACCCCTAAGCGATTGGGATAATATTTACTTTTACGATTAAATTCTAAATCTAATTTTTCTTTACAAAAATTTTGTAGAATATTCATATAAATTTTAGCTTCTTCTTTATTGTGACATAATAAAATAAAGTCATCCATATATCTTAGATAAAAACGTACTCTTAATTTTTCTTTAACAAAATGATCCAATTCATTTAAATAAATATTCGCAAAAAATTGTGATGTATAATTCCCTATAGGGATGCCTTTTTCTCCATTTTCATCAAAAATAATTTTTTTGGTAAATTGTAATAGTTTTTTATCACTAATTTTTTTCTTTATTATACTATATAAAATATTACGATTAATATTATAAAAATATCCTGATATATCACATTTTAAAATATAATAATTACCACAATTTCTTTTCATTATTCGCATCATTCGTTGCAAATCATCTACTGCTTTATGTCCACCTCTATAAGGTAGGCAAGCATAAGTATTAGTAATAAATCTAGGAAGCATAAATGGTTTAATAAACTCTTCAACATACCATTGATGCACTACTCTATCAGAATATGGCAACGACTTTATAATTCTTTCTTTAGGTTCATATATGGTAAAAATGCGATATTTTCCAAATTTATAAGTATTATTTTCTAATTTTTTTATAATATTTACTATATTTGTTTCTAAATTTAATTCAAATAACAAAACTTCTTTATCAAATTTTTTTCCTTTTGATGCTCTTTCATGAGCTGCAACTAATTTATCAAATGTTAATTTTTTATTCCATATGTTTTTTATGGTTTTAGGCATGAATTAATCCACCCACCCAACAAATTTCCAATATGAAAAAGTTTTGTACTCCAAGCTCTATAATTTTGAACAGTTATATATTTTGCTTTATATGAAATTCTAATTAAAACTTTTAACATTTTTAATTTTACATCTAAAGTATTTAAAGCTTCAAGTTTTTTGCTCTTATCGTAAAATTTAAAAGCGTAAATTATTTGTTCCATACCTTCATATGTAGTTAATTTTATTTGAGATGCTAAAGCAAATCTTTCACTCTTAGGAAATTTTTTTAAAATCATTTCTGTATAACTTAACAAATCAAGATATTTGCCATAAATTTTTAAATTTTCAATTTCATCAGTATTTTTTTTATTTTTTTTCTTTTTTATTATTATTTTTCCATTATCTATTATATTATTTTCCATTGCAAATCTCCTGTAATTTAGAAAGTTTAACAATAGCTTCAAGAGGAGTAATATTATTAATGTCTATCTTTTGAATATATTTTATAATTTTTTCATACTTTTCTTGTGCTGTATATAATTCAAAATCTTCAATAACAGCAATATCTAATTTTTGATTTTGAAAAACTTTTAAATAATTTTCTAAACTTGCAGCAGGAAAACCACACTTTACTAAATTTTTTCCAAAAGGTGTAATTTTTAATACAACATAGTCATTTATTTTTTTAGCATCATCTTCCAAAAATATATAAAACCCCCCACATTTAAATAAATATAATTTGTTAGCATCTTGTGCTTTTAATTCAATATATTTATCATGTATCTTGCTCATTATTATCATCCTTTCCAAAAGCAAAAAAAATTGCGGTAAGCTCGTTGCTAAAAAAGGGGCAACGAGCTTACTACAATTATACATGAATATATTTATTAATGCACTACTTAATTTTGAAAAGGGAAAAAATGCC
>ERZ1643251.1385-NODE-1385-length-27639-cov-7.366843_pt1 | contig 27639 bp, 19 predicted proteins | sample MGYA00579261_ERZ1643251 | MGnify/ENA primary metagenome ERZ1643251 (study PRJEB29033, sample SAMEA4952267) | chicken gut metagenome | biome: Broiler Chicken; feature: Gastrointestinal Tract; material: Caecum | place: Ireland | collected 2018 | study: Broiler... | reverse complement strand
GGGTGCGTAAAAGTCCCGTTTTTGCCCGAAAAATAGCAAAAAACCTCGGAAAACGATGTGTTTTCCGAGGTTTTTGCCGTGGACAGCATTTTTATCCACGAAACATGGCGCAGAGAAAGGGATTTGCGCCTTTTGCGGCGCGCCCCGGTGCACAGCACATCGTGCTGTGCAGTTTGCTCCCCGCCTCTTTTTTCCATCGCTCCTGTTTGCAAACCGCTCGCTCTCGCTCGCGCCTCCCCCCTCAAATCCCTTTCTTTTTCTATCTCCCACCAAAAGACGGCGGGACAAAACGTCCCGCCGTCTTTTGGCGCAGAGAAAGGGATTTGAACCCTTGGATACATTCCTGCATCACACGATTTCGAATCGTGCGCGTTCGACCGCTCCGCCATCTCTGCAATTACCCGACTATTTTACAATAAATCGCGGAAAAAGGCAATCATTTTTATATCTCCTTTTCAAAAATGTCTTCATCGTTTTTTTATACGAGTAAAATTCATCTTTTTTCCGTATAAATGCAATTATTTTTCCGATGGGTCTTGATTTTTCCGCAAAATCCTGTATAATAGAAACAGCGGCTGTCACAAACGAACAAGTTGCCGCGGCTGCAATTTTCGATAAGGGGACTTTCATTTATGAGTATTTCGGCAAAAGATATCCGCAATGTTGCCATTATCGGGCACAGCGGCGAAGGCAAGACAACCCTCTTCGAGGCAATGCTCTTTAACAGCGGCGTCATCGAGCGCATGGGAAAAGTCGAGAACGGAACCACCGTTTCCGACTTTGACGAGCAGGAAATCGCACGCAAAATGTCCGTGTCGCTCTCGGTCGCATCCATCACATGGAAGGATGTCAAGATCAATCTGATCGATGTCCCCGGGTTCTATGATTTTGAAGGCGAAGTCTACGAAGCTCTGCGCGCCTGCGGTGCGGCGATCGTGGTCACGGGCGCCAACGGCACGGTGACGGTGGGCGCGGAAAAAGCAATCGACCTTTGCCTGCGCGCAAAGAAGCCCATCATCATCTTCATCAACGGCATGGACAAGGAAAATGCCGACTATCCCGCCACCATTGCGGCATTCCGCGAAAAATACAAAAACAAGCTCGCCCCCATTCAGATTCCCATTATGGACGGGAAAAAGATGACAGGCAATGCGAACGCCCTGACCGGCAAGGCGTATCACTTCACCAGCACGGGCCCAGAGGAGATCTCCGTTCCCGAAGAATACCGCCGCGAGTACGAAGAAATGCAGCTCGCTCTCACCGAGACGGCGGCGGAAAACGACGATCTGCTGCTTGAAAAGTACTTCGAGCAGGGCTTCCTCTCGCGCGAGGACATGATCCACGGCATCCGCAAGGGAATTTTCAACATCAACGTCGTTCCCATTATGGCAGGAAGCGCGCTCCAGAACAAGGGCGTCATCAACCTGATGAACGAGATCGTCAAGTATCTCCCCGAGGCCGCAGAACGCGCCGCTCAGCCCGCGACCGACCTCGCAAAGGACACGGTCGTCGGCATTCAGTGCTCCCCCGACGGCCCCTTCGCCGCACAGGTCTTCAAGACCGCGGTCGACCCGTTCGTGGGCAAGATGAACTATCTGCGCGTCGTGCGCGGCTGTCTCAAACCCGGCATGAGCGTCCTCAATCCCAACACGGGAACGACCGAACGCATCAGCGCCGTCTATCTCATTCGCGGAAAGAAACTCGAGCCGCTCACAGAACTGGGCGCGGGCGACATCGGTGCCGTCAGCAAACTGACGAACACGGGAACGGGCGACACGCTCTGCGACGAGAACGCCCCCGTCATGTTCGACCCCATTCCCTTCCACAAGCCCGTCCTGTTCATGGCCGTCTACGCCAGCGCACGCGGTACGGAGGACAAGGTCTTTGGCGGACTCAATCGTCTCGCCGAAGAGGACAAGAGCTTCACGATCGGCAAAAATCCCGATACGGGCGAGACGCTCGTGGGCGGACAGGGCGAAGTGCATCTCGACGTCATTCAGAAAAAGCTCAAGACAAAATTCGGTGCGGACGCCGAATTCCGTACGCCCGCCGTCGCCTACAAGGAGACCATCCGCGGGAAATCGAGCGCCGAAGGAAAATACAAAAAACAGACGGGCGGCCACGGCCAGTACGGACACTGCAAGATCCGTTTCGAGCCGTGTGAGAAGGACTTCGAGTTCGTGGACGAAGTCGTGGGAGGCACCGTTCCCAAGCAGTACATTCCCGCCGTCGAAAAGGGACTTATGGAATGCCTGCCGCACGGCGTGCTTGCAGGATACCCCGTCATCCACGTGAGAGCGATCCTCTATGACGGAAGTTTCCACCCCGTCGACTCCTCGGAAGCGGCATTCAAGTCCGCCGCGGAAATCGCCTTTAAGGAGGGCATCAAGAACGCCAATCCCGTCCTCCTGGAGCCCCTCTCGCACCTCAAGATCGCCGTCCCCGAGCAGTACGTCGGCGACGTCATGGGCGACCTCAACAAGCGCCGCGGACGCATCATCGGCATGGATACGCAGGACAATATGCAGGTCATCACGGCCGAAGCGCCGCAGGGCGAACTCCTCACCTATGCGACGGCGCTCCGCTCCATGACTCAGGGCCGCGGCAAGTTCTCCGAGAGCTTCGCCCGCTATGAACAGGCTCCCGACAATGTGCTGCAAAATCTCCTGAACGCTGCCAAGTAAACGCGCCCGTTTTCATGAAACAACATTACGCCGCCCCGAGACTTTTGTCTCGGGGCGGCGTTTTGCCTGTCTGCACCATCCCCTGTATAAACGTATCACCCCTCCCTCGGGCAGAGACTTTTCCAAGCCCCTCGCACGGTGCAGATTTGCCTTGTCATTGTCGCTCTGAGCCCTACAAGGGGCCGTTGTCGCTCCAAACGCGGAGAGAGGCCTGCGCCTGTTTGCAACGCCGCCGCGCCGCAGTCAGGGATCGCAGCGGCGTTTTTCCCTCCATACTCCGCTACCATCTTTTTCAACGGAACAGCAAGCACATTTTTTTAGCGGCGACGTCCGAGACGTGCTCCGAAGACGCCGAAGGCGATCAGACAAACTGCGGCTACGACGAGAATCCCTCCTATCGTCATGCCTGCAATGAGAGCAGAGCGGTGGAAGTATGCGGGCAGGCGATACAGTTCAAAAAACACAAAACAGCATATCCCCAGCATGAGCGTAAGAATGCCGACAATACTTCGCACGCGAAGGGTTTCCAATGCGCGCCGTTTTTCCTTTTGCGTTTCTGCATATATTTTTTGTGTCAATACAATCCCGAGGACACAGCTTCCCGCCGCCGCGAGAGCCATGAGAAGCATACACACAGACCCTCGGAGAACAACATCACGCAATGCGATTCTCTCCGTAAAGCAGACCGAGAGCAGATATACTACACAGAAGAGGACTGCCACCGTCGCAAATGCGAGAATGAGGCCCCGCGTTCTGCGCCAGGCGGCAGGATCAGGCTTGGAGACATCGTCCGTGCCGACCTCGTTCAGCGGACAGCGGGCAAACTTTCCGCTCTCCTGCTGCCCGCACGACGCATTGCGACCCCCGCGCAGAAGTTCATCCACCGTAACGCCGAAAGTATCGGCAATCGGAATCAACTGCGCCGTCTCCGGGAACGCCTCCCCTGTCTCCCATTTTGATACGGCTTTGTTGGTAACACCCAGCCGATCGGCAAGCTCCTGCTGCGTCATTCGCCTCTCTTTGCGCAGAGAATACAAGAAATTTCCGAAAGCATTCATCCCTTCACCTCGAAAAATGATACATTTATTCTATTTCTCATGGCCTTTTTTGTCAAATACCCTTGGTAGAACCTTGTCGAATCTCAGTAGAACTTTTCTGTCCGCCTTCAAAAGCGCTCATCGATGAAAACATAACTCCCTTCGCGTCCAAAGCACTCATCCGAAAAATTCCCTTTTCTCCCCCTTCGTGGCGTACTCATTCCGCGGGCTGTACATCTGTCACACAAAGACAAGGCGAGAGAGGATTTTCCTCTCTCGCCTTGCTGGTGCCGCTGACCGGGCTCGAACCGGTACGGTATCGCTACCGAGGGATTTTAAGTCCCTTGCGTCTGCCAATTCCACCACAGCGGCTGATTTGTCCTTCCCTTGTTGTCGCCGCAAGCCGCCTGCCCTCGCAAACACCAAATCCTGCGCTTTTTGCAGCGCCCGAATTCGTCCGAAAAAGAGCCGTCGTTTCCCCTTGTGCGAATGTATTCATTATACCAAACCATACAGAAAATGTCAAGCATGTTTTGAAATGCCGTCCCCATGCAAGAGCGTCTTTTGGCGCCGTTTCCGCCCGATCGTTCCGCCCTTTTGATTTCCCCGCACAAAAAACGCTTCAGGACTTTTTTGTTTCATGCTTCCCCCGATCTCTTACGCATAAAAAAGGCGCCGACGGTTTCCCGTCGGCGCCCTGTCTATTTGCAATCTTGTTACTTACGCGTTGTACCAAGCGCCATGGTTGGCTTCCTTCCATGCAGCCACGGCATTGTAGTTGTCGCTGACACCGGCTTTGAGCGAGCTGTCATTGACATAGGCGTACACATCCTTGCAGTTTCCTCCCGTCATCTGTTCCAACGTCGTCGTGGAGCAATTTCCCGTAACGGTGAGCTCATTCTCGATGCCCGTCGGAGATTGGGTCGTCTGGACGTTTGCAATGATTCCGCCAAGGAACCCACGGACCGTCTTAGCCGAGAGCGATGTCGCAAGATTCAGGCAATCCGTCACCGATGCGTTGTTGTATGCAACGCCGACAATGCCGCCCGCATCGTACCCGCCGACCACGTTGCCCGTGTTCCGGCACTTGCTTACCGTGATGGGCGCCTTCACTTCATAAGCCGTCTCGTCCGAATAACGAAGCCATCCGATGATGCCGCCCGTACCAAAGCTTTCCGATTGGTTGGTGATGAGCGCCGTATTCGTGCAGCCCACAACGGAGCCGTAGCACTTCTGTTCGCCGACGATACCGCCGATCGACGTTGCGTTGCCCGTAACGGCACCGTTGTTCGTGCAGCCGGAAATATTCGCCGCGCTCATGCCGACAACGCCGCCGACATACCCTACCGTCGAAGTGACGGTGCCGATGTTGGTGCAGTCCTTGATGGTCATGACCATGTCGGCCTTGGTGTAATAGGCGCTGCTGACGATGCCGCCGACTTTGCCCGTTCCCGAAACCGTTGCCTCATTCTTGCAGTTTTCAATCGTTCCGGAGAGCGTCAGGCGACCGACCAGACCGCCGACGCCGTCCCCGCCGGCCACGCTGCCGGAGAGAACTTCAACGCCGGAGACCGTGCCGCCGTTGGTCAGAAGTCCGACGATCGCACCGACGTTCTCACCGCCTTCCACGTTGATGGAAACTTCTGCGAGCTTGACATTCTTGACCGTGCCGCCGTCCACGACGCCGAACAGGCCGTACGTTCCGTCTGCCGCCGCCGTGCCCGTGCAGGTCAGCCCCGTGATCGTATGGCCCGCGCCGTCGAACGTCCCCTTGAACGCGTTGCCGGAAACACTGCTGTCGTTGCGCGTTCCATTGCCGATCGGTGTCCAAGCGAACTCCGAGAAATCAAGATCCGATGTGAGCGTAATGGTCTTGCCCGCAAAGTCGTTGCCTTCGTTTACGAGCTGAGCAAGTCCGAGGACTTCTCCTTCGCCTGCAAGCGTGAAGTTGTCGGCCGCTTCGTCATACCACGCGGTGTCGGGCTTGGTCACCACATAGACGGTCTTGCCGTCCTGCTCTTTTGCCGTCACCATGCAGCCTTCCGCAATATACGAGCTGTCACCGCCCTCCGGCTTGAGCGAGAAATCATAGCCGTACGTACCGCCGTAAAGCTCGATGACCGCCGTCCCGTTCTTGAAAGAAGCGTCAATGTGTTCATCCCCGCCTCGGCGTCCACAACACCGTCGCCTTCGATGGTGACCTTTACCCCGTCAATGCTGAGAAGCACCGGCGAATAAGGATAGCTGTCCCCTTCCTGATATCCGACCGAAAGCGTCTTGCCGTTGAGATCGAGCGTCATGTTGTTCCGGATCGTAAACTGTGCATACAGGGTGTCCATATCGGGACCCCGCGGATCGACCGGAATGTTCTCCTCGAGCTTGACCGTGCCGCCGCTGATGAGGGAGAGCGCCTGCGTGAGCTCCTCTGCCGAGCCGGCATTGTACTTCGCCATGGTGCCGACAATATCTCCGCCGAACGTGCCGCCGTTGATGACCGTATAGCCGCCGTAATAGCCGCCCGCCGCATCGTCTGCATCCCCGGAGCCGTCAACCTTGATGTTTCCGTTGACAAGATCGGTAAACGTGCCGCCGTTGATGATGATATTTTCCGAACCGGCCTCGTGTGCGTAGAATGCGCCGAAGAACGCGTAGTTGTTCTGAACATTGCGCGTAAACGTTCCGCCGTCGATCTGAATTACACCGTAATCGGACGTATATGCCATGCGATACAGCGATGTAGCCTCTCCGTCGCCCAGCGTATAGGTGCCGCCCTTGACCGTCAGCTTGCCGCCGCCCGATGCAAGGATGCCGTTGCAATTTCCGTAGACGGTCGCATCGTTGATGACCAGATTTGCATTGGGATAGGAGGGACTGCCGTTGTTGATGACATAGGCAAATCCACCGTTCGTGTAGTTGTCGCACACGGTGAAATATCCGCCGTTGATGGTCATGCTGCCGTAATTTTCAACGGCGTTGCCGCGGTTGACCGAATTGGCGTCCGTAGGATCGGTATTGCTGTCGCCGAACCTGCCGCCGTTGATCTCTACCGTCCCAAAGTTGAGCAGCGCCGGACGCGCCTGCGCAGCCGTATCCGTGGTATAGACACAGGAATTCTCATCGCCCTCGATGGTCATGGTGCCATAGTTGACAATGAGCGCGCCTGCATTGCTTCCCGTAAGATTGTGTCCTTCAAGCGAAAGCGTGACCGTCTCTCCCTTCGGGACAACAAGCTGATTCTCTGTCGCGACATCCGCCGTCAGGCTGACGTTACCCGCGCCGAAATAGAGGAGCGCTTCCAGCTCTTCGCCCGTCGCCGCGTCATAGCTGTCCGCTGTGAGTTCGACGTTCTTTGCGCCGTTCCGATAGAGGTCAACTGCCGCTGCGGTGGTCGTCGCTTCATACGTCGCATCGGGATCGGCCGCGCTGGTCGGGACTTTCACTTCGTACGTCGTGTCGTCCGTCATCGTGAACACGATCACCGTGTAGAACACACCGCTCTCCGCGTCATATTCATAGCGATATGTAATCCCGGCAATCCCGACGCCGTCTTCTCCGTCTTCGCCGTTGAAGCCGTTCTCGCCGTCCTGTCCGTCCTGTCCGTCTTTGCCGGGCTCGCCCTGCGGACCTGCAGGACCCTGTGCGCCGTCCTGACCGTCCTGGCCGTCTTCACCGGGCTCGCCCTGCGGGCCTGCGGGGCCTTGCTCGCCCTGTTCGCCCTGCTCGCCTTTTTCGCCCTGGGGACCGGTTTCACCCTTGTCGCCCTTGTCGCCCTTGTCGCCTTTGTCACCCTTGTCGCCTTTTTCGCCCTGTTCGCCCTGTTCGCCTTTCAGGCTCTCGAGCCATTCGGTCTCGCTGCCTTCAAAGCCGTTCTCCACGGCGATCTCATAGGCGGACTTGCCGTTCTGCGCTTCCCCGCAGGCCGCAAGCGGCACGCACAGCGCAGCGGACAAACCGAGCGCCGCGATCGCTTTCCAGATTCCTTTCATACAACCCTCCTTCTATATTAGTACATATCTATTATATACCCCCCCCTTGTATGTCAAGCCCGATTTTGAAATTTGTTGCTGTTTTTCACAAAAGAATATAGAAAAATAAAAAAATCCCCCGAAATCCGTCCGTTTCGGGAGAATTTTTATCCGCACAAACGCCGCATTGCGCTCATGCGGCAAAAATGTCGCACATATTCCGCCGCCTGCCATGCGTCCTTTCCGAGCGGTACCAAGCGGCAAGACTCCGCCGACGCAAAGCGCCCGTTTCCAAGGGTACCATGCGGCGAGGCTCCGCCGACGCAAAGCCGACGAACTTCACTTGTTCTGCTTGTTGGTGAAGTCGAGGAGGCGTTCGGTGTTGCCGAAGACGAGGAGCTGGTCGCCCTCCTGGAAGACATAGGAGCCGTCGAGGTCGGAGATGAGGGTCCCGCCGTTCTTGACGGTGAGGATATTCATGCCGTACTGGCCGCGAGGGTTGATCTCGACGATGGACTTCTTCAGCCATTTCTTGGGAAGTGCGATCTCGAAGATGGAGTATTCGGAATCGAGATCGACATAGTTGATGACGTTTTCGGTATTCAGGCGCACGGCGAGCTTTTCGGCGATATCGGCATCGGGATAGATGACCTCGTCCGCGCCCACGCGCAGAAGGAACTTGCGCTGGATCTCGGTGGTGGCGCGCGAGACCACCCTCTTGGCGCCGCAGTCCTTCAGATTGGACGTGATCTCCAGCGATGCCTGGAAGTCCTCGCCGATGGCAACGATGCACGCATCGAAGGAGGGAATGTCCATCGTCTCCAGATTGTCCATGCTCATGCAGTTGGCGATGAGCGCGTTGGTGTAGCGGGGCGCGAGCGAATTGATGACGTCCTCGCTCTTGTCGACGATCATCACCTCGTCCCCGAGCTCAAGCAGTTTTTCGCCCAGTGTCCTGCCGAATTTTCCCATGCCGATCAGTAATATGGAAATCATACTCTTCTCCTGTCTGATTTTGCGCCGCAGGCGCGGTTATTTGCCGACGGAAAGCGCGCCGCGCGCAGCTTATCCGATGAACACCGTATCCACGGGGCGGCGCACCGCCGCCTCGCTCTTCTTTCTGCGTTTGAGCGCAAAGGCGAACGTCAGAATGCCCACCCGCCCCAGGTACATGAGCACGATAAGGATAAATTCGGATACGATCGAGACCTTCGCTGTGAGCGCCTGCGTCAGCCCCACCGTGCCGATCGCAGAGACCGTTTCAAACATGACCGCGGCAAAGGAGGCGACGGCGTCCGGTTCAATGGCGTTGATGAGCAGCGTCGCCGTGATGGTGAGCACGAGATAGGCGACAAAGACGGCGAGCGCCTGTGAGAGCACGCTCTGATCGATGCGGCGTTTGCCGATGGTGATGTCCCGCTTGCCGCGCATGACGCTGATCATGCCCATCATGATGACGGTGAAGGTGCTCACCTTGACGCCGCCGCCCGTGGAGCCCGAGCACGCGCCGATGAACATTAAAATGATCATCAGAAGGGTACCGCTGTTGGAGAGCGACTCGGGCGGGGTGGTAAAATATCCCGCCGTGCGCGCCGTGGTCGCGTTGAAAAAGGAGCACAGCAGCTTATCCCCGAAGGTGAATCCCGCATAATTGGGATTATTCCACTCAAACACCATGAAGAGCACTGTGCCGACAAAGAGCAGCACCGCCGTTCCCGTCAGCGCCAGCCGCGTATAGAAGGAAAATTTGCGGGGATTGCCCCTGCTGTCCGCAATGTTGCCCCAGACGCAGAAGCCCAGTCCCCCGATGATAATGAGAAAACAGATGACGAGGGAGACGAGCGGGTCGCGCGCATAGTCGACGAGGGAGACGGGGCCGATGATGTCAAAGCCCGCATTGCAGAACGCCGAGATGGAATGAAACACGCCGTACCAGATGCCGATCGGGCCGTGATCCGGGATAAAGCGGATCATCAGCAGCAGCGCCCCCGCCGCCTCAAAGATGAGCGTTCCCAGAAGGATGCGCTTGACGAGTGTCTTGACGCCGGTGAGTTTGCTCTCCCCCACCGACTGAACCATCGCTGTGCGCTCATACAGCCCGAAGCTCTTCCCGCCGATCGCCATAAAGAGAATGGAGACGAGTGTGGTAAAACCGAGACCGCCGATCTGGATGAGACAGAGGATGACGACATGCCCGAAGGTCGTCCAGTGGTCGGCTGTGACGACGGGCGTCAGCCCCGTGACGCAGGTGGCGGAGGTCGCCGTAAACAGGCCGTCGACGTAGTCCGCAAACGTCCCCCACTCTCCGCTCTGCTTGGCAAAGGGCAGCATCAGCAAAAAACTGCCAAAGAGAATGAGCAGCAGATACCCCAATGCGAGATACCGCCAGACGCTCATTCTTGGTTTGACTTTGAATTTCATGGATCCCTCGTATGCAGAAGGCGTTCCGTCGCGCCTCCGACTGTCAAATGGTATCACACTCTCTGCCCATTGTCAACCGTTTCGGGCGCATTCCTCCCGCATTGCCCTGCGCCGCCCCGCTTCTCCCGCGGGGAATGCCCCTCTCCGCAGGCCTCTTACCGCAGACATGCCCGTCGCCAGGCAGGCTTTTTTCGGACATGGCACGGACAGGCGCCGCCCTTTCGGACGCACCCGTCTCTGCGCGCCGCTCTTTCGGACATGGGCGCCACAGAGCGTGCTCCCTTCGGACACGGTACGGGGGCAGAGGTCAGGCGAGCGAGATGCGGTCGGAGACGGAGCGGACGAAGAGGCCCTTTTCCTCGCCGTAGGAGATGCAGTCACGGAGGAAGCTCTGGAAGCGCTCTCCCTGTTTGACTGCGGGGAAGACGCCCGCGAGCAGCGCGCACAGTTCGTCCATGTAGAGGGCGACGCGTTCGCCGAGCGCCGCCTTGACGACGGAGACGACTTCATAGACGGAGAGGTCGTCCCCGTTTCTGCGGACGGCGTTCTCGCCCTCCGTGCGGAATTTTCCGATCTCGATCGCGCGCGCGTTCTTGTAGAAGTAATCGACGTTCATCACGCGGTCGCGCTGGAAGGCGCACCCGTCAATGAGCGCATCGAGACGTGCCTCCACCTTGGCGCCGCTCTTCTGGATGCCGAAGGTCGCCAGACAGCGCTTTTTGAGGAAGGTGCGGGAGATGGGTTCCTCCGTCGCGACGATCTCTTTGAGGCGCGCCATGATCGCGGCGTCGTTTTCGCCGCTCGTGACGAATGCCGCCACTTCGGAGCCCGTCGTCCTGACCGCCTTATAGGGTTTCGACCACTTGCCGATCCAGCTTCCCGAGCGGGTATCGGCGCCCGTGAGGCGGTCGAGCACATCCTTGATGCGCTTGACCTCGCGCTTGGGGTTGTTGTAATAGTTGACGCTGTTGACGCGGACGACGTTCCAGTTCCCGCGCTTCAAGGTCTGTACCTGAAGGATATTGCGGTCCTTGACGGAGAACTGATCGGCGCCGTCGCACAGCACGGCCAGGATGAAGCGATGTTTGTTCTTGGGATCGACGACGGCGACGTCCACCTTGAAATCGGACGCGCCCACGTCATAGCGGCACTCGTAGCCGTATGTGGAGATCTCTTCGGCGATATACTTGCCGATTCCCGCCCCCGCGCGCACGGAGGCCGAGGGCGCGGCGAGCGTCGTCCTGCCCTTTTCGGCGAATTCGAGGAAGGCCTTGAGCCCCGCGACGCCCTTGGAGGACGTCTTGGCGAGGTCGATCATGGGCGAGGTCATCGTGGAAAAGACGAGCATCTCCTCGCGCGCACGGGAGACGGCGACGTTGAGCCGCCGCCAGCCGCCCGCCTGGTTGAGGGGGCCGAAATTGAGGGAGACCCTGCCCGTGCTGTCGGGGCCGTAGCAGACGGAGAAGAGAATGACGTCGCGCTCATCGCCCTGTACGTTCTCGAGATTTTTGACAAAGAGCGGCTCTTCGCAGTCGAATGCCGCGGCGTCGAGATGGCGGGCGACGATCTCCTTGGTGAGCAGGCGTTCGATGTCGTCGCGCTGGGCGCTCGAGAAGGTCACGATGCCCATGCTCGACTTGGAGAGCACGGGATCGGACAGCCGCCGCACGACTTCTTTGACGAGCGCTTCCGCCTCCTTGCGGTTGCGCTTGGTGAAGCCGCGGTCGTAAGTGCCGTCCACGAGGACGAGCCGCACGCGGCTGTCCATCGCGTCGGGCGACGGGAAGGTGCAGAGGCGGTTGTCGTAGTACATGCTGTTCGAGAACGCGATGAGGCTCTCGTGCTTGCTGCGGTAGTGCCAGATGAGGTGCCGTTCGGGCATTCCGAGGGCGAGGCAGTCGTCGAGCACGCTCTCCAGATCCTCGTTTTCGAGGTTTTCCTCGTCCACATAGGCGGTGTGGAAGAAGGCCGTGGGCGGCAACTGTTTGGGGTCGCCGACGACGATCGCCGCCTTGGCGCGCGCGATGGAGCCGACCGCCTCCGCCGTAGACATCTGGGACGCCTCGTCGAAGATGACGAGGTCGAACTGATCGGCAACGGGTTGGAGATATTGCGCCACCGTGATGGGGCTCATGAGCATACAGGGCGCCATCACTCCCATGAGCGTGGGGATCTCGGCAAACATTCCGCGCAGACCCGCGCCGCGCAGGTTGCTCTTGGAGAGGCGCGTGAAGGTGCTCAGTTCCACCGAAAGGCTTCCCTCGCCGTCGGGCGCGGGCAGGCGGGAGATGAGCCGTGCGCGGATGTGCTCGCGCGTCAGTTTTGCAAACTCGTCCCAGAGCAGGCGGAACTTCTCCACCGTCTCTTCCAGCGTCCCGACCGTCATGCGCGAGAGCGCCGGATCGGCGGGAATGTTGATCTCGAGGAAGTTGCGGTAAACGTTCTTTTCAAAGCCCGCGAGCACGTTGTCCGTGCGGAAGCGTCCGCTTTCGAGGGCGTCCGTGATGAAGTTGAGCCCCAGCTCGGAGAGCCGCACCGCCGTCGCGCGGTACATGCACCAGTTGGGGAGCATGTCGATGTTGTCGATGAGCGCGCTCGCCTTGGAGGAGAAGTAGTCGAGGACGTCCTCCTCTTTGAGCTTGTCGCGGTCGGCATTGGTGATCGTGAGGAAGGAATCCTGCGCCAGGAACCAGCTCTCCGTCGCCTTGAGATACCCCTCGAGCACGGGGCGCGTGTATCCGCTCGTCGCGCGGATGCACATGCCGTTGAAGGCGTCGGGGTTGTAGTCCATGAAGACGGCGGCGGCGCGCGCGTGCAGGTCGGTAAGGTCGGCAAGGAAGTCGGCGCGCTTCTTGAAATTGATGCGTCCGGCGCGGTCGACAAAGGCGCGGGAGAGCTGCGTATTTCCCGTCACGCGCCCCATCGCGGCATAGATCTCCACGAGCGTCTCGAGGAATTTGGGGACATCCTTCTCGTCCAGCGCGCGCAGCGACGCCTTGTCGAGCTTCTTGACGACCCCCTTTGCCGTGCGGTTGAGCCGCCAGTCGCCCCCCTCTTCGCAGATCTTTTTGAGCTCGGGAAGCTCCTTGTCCAGATCGACGAGCGTCTTGAACTGTCTGTAATAGTATTCGAGACAGGTATCCAGCCGCTTGTTGGCGTTGAAGAAGATGTAGAACTCCGCCTCGTCCACGTTCATGAAGTACTTGTCGTAGGTGCCCGCGGCAAGCCGTCCCGCAAGCTCGGAGAGCGCGCGGATCTTGCGCAGCGTAAGCGTGGAGATCTTCTGGCGGTAAAATTCGAGGAAGAGCGCGAGAAAGGCCTTCAGGTGTTTGATCTCGGCGAGCATGACCTCGCAGCTGCAGAACAGCTTGTCGCGCAGCGTCTGCGAGTACTCGGTGAGATTGACGTTCTCGAAGGGGGAATTTTTCACGCCGCCGCATTCCTTGGCGGCAGCCGCGGCCGAGAGGATCATGCGGCGGCATTCGGAGAGTTTTTCCTCGGTGAGCGAATCGTAGAAGGAGCTCTCGATGTCGAGGATATCGGGCGCGCTCTTGTTTTTGAGGTATAAGAGAATGGCCTGATAGACGGAGATTCCAAGGCGGCGCTTGAGGTGCAGGGCGCGCATGGGCGCTTTGAGCTCCTCGCGCAGGGCGACGAGTTCGGCGGCGCGTTCAGAAAACCCGGAGACGTCCTCGGTTTTTGCGAGCGCGAGCGTCTGTTCGAGCCGCCGCAGGACGTCCGTCTTGTCCGTCTTGTTGGAGTGCAGTTCCAGGCAGAATTCGCCGATGCCGATGCTGTCGAGACGCTTTTTGACGACGTCGAGCGCCGCCTTCTTTTCGGCGACGAACAGGACGCGCTTGCCGTCCGAGAGCGCATTGGCGACGATGTTGGTGATGGTCTGGCTCTTGCCCGTTCCGGGCGGGCCGTGCAGCACGAAGCTCGCGCCTGCGCCCGAGAGCGCCACGGCGGAATACTGCGAGCTGTCCGAAGGCAGGGGCAGGAGCACCTTGGCGGGATCGCCCTCGTCCTCGTCGGGCGGAGCGGCGACTTCCAGCCGCTCCATGCGGTTGTTCATGAGCGCCGACACGATGGCGTTCTTGGAGAACTCCCCGATGTGCGAACGGATGTCGTTCCACATGAGATAGCTCTGGAAGGAGAAGGCGGCGAGATAGACGTCGGAGACGACGTCCCAGCCCTTCATGTTTGCCGTCTCCGCGCGCACCATGGCGAGGATCTCGGCGATCTTGAGGGCGCCTACGTCGCCGCCCAGGCCGCGCACGTCGATGTTGTACTCCTGTTTGAGAAATTCCAGCAACGTCGAGTTGACCGAATAGCCCTCGTCGGGCGCAAGGCTGACGGAGAAGTCCTCGTTCCCCTTGGCGCGCCCGATGCGCGCGGGTGCCAGCACAAGCGGCGCATACCGCACCGCGCCGTCCTCGCCCGTATAGCGCAGAAATCCGAAGGCGAGATAGAGGATCTTCGCGCCCGTCTCCTCCTCCGCCTCGCGGTTGCGACGCATGAGGCGGTTTGCCGCCTCCGCCGTCGTCTTGCTGTCGTCATAGGCGCGCAGAATGCCCTTGTTCTGTTCGAGCAGGATGAGCTCCTTGCGCTGGCGGGCAAGCTCTCCGCCGAAGGGCGGCGCGTTTTCGGGCGTGCTCTCCCCCTTCAGGCGCATTCCGCCGCGGTCGAGAAGAAGCGCATACAGCTCGTCCGCACCCGCCTCATAGAGGTGCACGGCATTCCTGCCCGTAAAATTGAGCAGCGTGTTCTTGGTCGTCAGATCGAGCAGACGCCGCTCCCATTGTTTGTTCTTGGGCTGTTTGCCGTCCAGCTTTAGCTTGCGGAAGGCGGGAATGGGCGCGGGCGCCGCATCGTCGGACATCTCCTCCTCTTTGAGAAGCTCATAGCCCTTGATGCCCTTCCCGCGGGCGGGACAGGAACGCAGTCCCCCCATGCGGCAGCGGCGGATATCCACGAAGCACTCGTAAAATCCGTTCTTCAGCTTCTGGCGGAAATGCCCCTCCGAAGGCGTAAACGCCGCGTTGGAGGAGGGGTAAATATCCTCCACGTCGAAAAATCCGAGGTTGTTGATGCCCTCGGAGACATATTTCCCGACGATCTCCGCGTCGTCCGTGACGGTGTCGAGGAAACAGCTCTCGTACAGCCAGACGCCCACCGCGACGTCGTTCTTTCCGACGGCGATGACGGGGTTGAGCCGCGCCGCCTCAAAGCACGCCGCGAGGAAGACGGCGAGCTCGGCGGGCGACGCCGCCCGATCTTTCAGGACAGACCCCGGCCGCGCCGCGCGCAAGGGCGCGGAGAAATCGCTCTCCTGGTCCTTTTCGATGCCCATTGCCTTCACCGAGGCATAGATGGCCGCCGCGATCTGGCGCACGGTGTTCTTGTCCGTCCCCGTGTATCCGTAAAAATCGGCGCTCTTGTTCCACTTCTTGAGGCGCTTGCCCGCATCGGCAAGCACGGCGGAACAGTCGGCAATGCGCGGGCGCACGAACACCGAAAGGCGCTCGGCATTTCCCTCGAGCCCCTCCCACCAGTCAAAGGGCAGTGCTACGATCTCCGCACTCGCCGTCGCCACGCTCTTGCCGTCAAGCCGCGCCGTCACCGTGACCGGACAGGTGCGCAGTTCGTCGTTCTCGGCAAGAATCAACGGCGAAAAAATCCCCTCCGCCGTCAGCTCCACCGCACTCTCGAAGGGAACTTCCGCCTGCGTCTCATAGGGAATGAGCAGACCGGATTCGCTCTCGATGGAAACCTGCAGCGTCACCGTCTCTGAATAATCGTTGCGCACCTGCACCGAGACCGGTGTGGAAAGAAAATAGTCCGCATACCCCACATACTTCGGAAAACGCGGCTCCAGCGAGAAGTTGTTCTTGTCTGTCACTTTTGTCTTTTTCGTTGCCATATCACTCCCCTCCCCCGACCGCCGCCAAATCGCGCCGCGCCCGCCCGGAGGAGTATTGTTGTTTCTCCCTTCCATTATACCATTTTATGCGCAAATTGGCAACCCCTGCCGCGCGTCATTTTTCCCTTTGCCGCATTTTCCCCCGCACCCCCCGTTTCGTCCCCTTTTTGCCCCCTTCCCCCGTCCGCCGCGTCCCTTTTTCGTCCCCTTTTTGCGCTTGCCGTGCGCCGTTCGCCTCCCCCGTGCAAAGCGCCTGTCTTTTAGAGCCCCACCTTACCAAGCGCCCCCGTGCAAAAAAAGCGCGTCGGCGCGGGAGACTCCCGCGCCGACGCGCGTTCCGAAACAAGTTTGCCATTTTCCGCCCGTCTTTTCCGCAGACGGCATCGGCGTGCGTGCCGAGGAACGGCGCGCCCTTTTCCGAAGGGACGTCCCTTTCTGAAAGGCCGCCCAAAGCAAAGGCTCAGTTCGGGCCTTCCCCGAGGAAGGCGTTTTCAAAGTAGTCAAGTTTGCCGTTCAAGACGGCGGCGATGTCGAAGCGGACGGGGACTTCACGGCCGAGTTTTGCGCAGAACGTCAGCGCGATTTTGCGATAACGCGCCTGTTTTTTGGGGGTCACGGTCTCCACGGGCGAGACCATGGGATCCCCCGTGCGCGCCTTGACTTCCACAAAACAATAGGTCCCGTCCTTTGCGCGGGCGATGATGTCCGCCTCGCCGAAGGGCGTGACGAAGTTGGTCTCGACGATCTTGTAGCCGTGCCGCCGCAGGAATGCCGCGGTCAGCGCTTCCGCTCTTCGCCCAAGAGCTTTGTTAAGAACGTCCTGCGATGAATCGGGCATGGCCCCACCTCCCGAAGGGCGGCGATATGGGCCGCCGTTCCGTATCCCGCATTGCGCTCGAAGGCGTACGCGGGATAAATCTGCGCATAGCGGCACATGAGCGCATCCCGATACACCTTTGCGAGAATGCTCGCCGCGCCGATGCTGGCGACAAGGGCATCCCCTTTGACGATACTGCGCTGCGGAAGCGCGATGTCCAGCGTCATATTGCCGTCCGTGAGCACCATGTCCGCGGGCGGATCGAGCTGTTCGACGGCGCGCTTCATGCACAGTCTGGTCGCCTGCAAAATGTTGATCGCGTCGATGACGTCGTTGGAGACCTCCGCGATCGCATAGGCCCGCGCCCGTTCGCGGATGAGCGCAGCAAGCGCCTCGCGCTTTTTGGCTGAAAGCTTTTTGCTGTCGTTGATCCCGACGATGCGGCGTTCCTCTTCCAGCGGAAGAATGACCGCCGCGCACACGACCGGCCCCGCGAGCGGGCCGCGTCCCACTTCGTCCACGCCCGCCACCGCAAGATAGCCGCGCGCCGCATATTCCCTTTCGTAGGTCAGTTCGTCCATGTCAGATGAGCCCCGCCGAACGCAGATCGTCCGCGCTGTCCAGGCATACCTTTCCCAGCCTGCCCTTGCGGAAGTCGTCCAGGAGCGCAAGCGCCCCGCGCGTGTAGTCGTATTCCCCGCCGCGCAGGACAAATCCGCGCCGCGCACACAGCGCCTCGTACATCTCGAGCGGCGTACCGCCCTCGATCGCATAGCGCTCGGTAAGCCGCTGCGGGTACTTTGCCCACAGCTCTTCCAGCAATGCGAGCGCGACTTCCTCCTTGTCGAGAATGTCGTCGTTGACGCTCCCCACATAGGCGAGCCTGCGCGCGAGCCGCTGATCGGCGAGCGCGGGCGGCATGGTACCGGGCGTGTCCAGAAGTTCCGCCGTGCCGCATTTCACCCACTGCTTGGCGCGCGTGACGCCCGCCTTGTCTCCGACCTGCGCCTTTTTCCCGCCCGAGAGAAGGTTGATAAACGTGCTCTTGCCCGTGTTCGGAATGCCCGCCACGAGAAAGCGCATGGGCCGCGTTGTCCCTTTTTGCGCATAGCGTTCCCGCTTTTCCGCGACAAGGGCATCCATCGCCGCCGTCAGCGGCCGTAGCGATGCGGGCGAGGCCGCACTCACACCGAGCGCCGCTTTGCCGCTCTTTCGGACGAGAGCGATCGCCGCATCCGCGCCGCCGTCCGCCATGTCCGCCTTGTTGAAGAGGTACAAGACGGGCTTTGCCCCCACCATGTCCGCAAGGCGCGCATTATAACTGGAAGCGGGAACACGCGCGTCGAGAACGAAGATCACGGCATCGCAGAGCTTTAAGTTGTCCTCCATCATGCGCATGGCCTTCGCCATGTGCCCAGGAAACCACTGTATCGTCTTCACAAAAATCTTCCTCTTTGTCTGCGGGACGCGTTATCGCGCCCCTTTCCGCCTTGCGTCTCTCGCCCCGCGTGCGCCCGTTCCGCCTGCGCCGTCATTCCTTTGTTGACCGCCTTTCTGAGAGGCGCATGGTCACAGAAGGTCGGGCCGCATCTTTTTGGTCACGGCGAGCGCCTGTTCGCGGCGCCACTTGTCGATTTCGGCATGGTTGCCGCTCCGAAGCACCTCGGGAACGGTCAGGCCGCGGTACTCCACGGGACGGGTGTACTGCGGGTATTCGAGCAAATTCTCCGAAAAGCTCTCCTGAACGAGCGACTGCGGCGAGAGCACGCCGTCCACATACCGCGACACGCAGTCAACGACCACCATGGCGGGCAGTTCGCCGCCCGTCAGGACGTAGTCGCCGATGGAGATCTCTTCGTCGATAAACAGATCGATGGCGCGCTGGTCGACGCCTTCATAGTGTCCGCACAGCAGGACGAGGTGTTCCTCTTCGGCAAGCGAAAACACCTGTTCCTGCCGAAACACCCTGCCCTTGGGCGAAAGATAGATGCGCCGCGCGCGATGCGCGGGATCGACCGCCTCGATGGCGCTTCCGATGGGCTGCGCCATCATGACCATGCCCGCACCGCCCCCGAAGGGATAGTCGTCACACTTCAGGTGCTTGTCCTCGGTATAGTCGCGGATATTGACGATTTCCAGTTCAATCTTTCCCTCTTTGACGGCGCGGCCGACAATGCTCGCATAGAGCGGAGCAAACATCTCGGGAAAGAGCGTCAGAATGGTGATCTTCACAGGACTGCCACCTCGAAAAAGCGTTTTTTATCCACGGTGATGGTCCCGCTCTGCACGTCCACCGCCGTGATGACGCCGTCCGCCGCGGGGAACATGACTTCCTTGCCGTCCATTTCCACCGTGTAGATGTCCGTCGCCGCCTGCCGCACGCCCGTCAGCCTGCCCAGGGTCTCCCCCGTCTCGGTCACGAGATTGCAGCCGAGCAGGTCGGCAATGTAATACCGCCCCTCTTCGGGAACGGGCGCATCCTCGCGGGCGACGTAGAGCTGCTTGCCGCGCAGAAGTTCGGCGGCATTGCGGTCGGGAACCCCCTTGAGTCCCAGAAAGACCAGCCCGCCGCCCGTCCGCACGGACAGCACCTTGTAGGGCGTCTCCTCCACGAACACGCGGGTAAAATCGCGGAACACCTCCGCATCGTCCGTGAACGGCTTGACTTTGAGTTCGCCGCGGATCCCCTGCGGCTTCAATATTTCCCCCACGTTGAGTTTATCCGTCATAGCTTCCCTCCGAACAGCTTTGCGACTTCTCTGCGGATGTTCGCCTGCGTGCGGTCGCGCTCCTCTTCGCTTGCGATCACGGCGATGTTCTCCCCCTTCCCGAAGCGCGCAAAGGCGTCAAAATAGGCGTCGCGCACGCGGCGCAGCGTCCCGAGCGATTCATAGCGCTCCGTCTCGCCCCGACGGGAGACGCGCTTCATGCTCTCCTCGGGCGAAAGATCGATGAACACGGTGAGATCGGCGCGCAAAAGCTGCATGGCGGGCGCATTGAGCTGCGCCACCCACTCCGCGGAGACCAATCCGCCGTTATAGGCGAGCGAAGAAAAATAATAGCGGTCGCACAGGACGGTGATCCCTGCGTCCAGATGTTTCTGAATGCCGTTGACGGGATTGGTGATATGGTCGAGCCGATCGGCCGCAAAGAGCGCGGCGATGGCGCGTTCATCCGTTTCGATGCGCCCCGTAAGACATGCGCGCAGCACGCCCCCGAACGGAGAATCGGTCGGCTCGTGCGTGAGCAGGCACTCGATCCCCTTCCCCTTCAGATATTTTGCAAGCAGCTTCATCTGCGTGGATTTTCCGCTGCCGTCCGTCCCTTCAAAGACGATGAATTTTCCTTTGTCTGCCATAATGTGACCATTATACCAAAGCCCCGCGCGTTTGTCAATCGGGAAGAAAAAAACGCCGCCCGATGCAAGCATCGGGCGGCGGAAATATTTGATCGGATTTCATTCATGCTCAGAAAAAAACATCCCGTCACACAGACGTCAGACAGAAAACGTTTCTTCTTTATATCTCCTGATTTTCTTCCGGTTCATAAACCGTAACCATGAACGTCATAGACCTCCGCTCCCAATCCGGATTGGTGGTTGTCCAATGAAACCAGTATTTGCCCACATCTTTTACGACTGAAATGGCAGTTTCGTGCTCACCATCCGGACCTGTATAGTCTGATGACTTACTAAAGTAGTTATCGTCCGATTCGTACAAGACCCAATTTTTATGGGGGACGATCTCTTCATCGAGATAATAAACATTATATGCAACAATCCCCACTCTGCGCGCCTTCCCGTCATACGGAATGGAAATCTCGATCAGGTCTGTTCCTCGCTGTCCGTTCGTGAAAGCATAACAATCACGCCCGCTAAAAGGCAGCTCCGGCGTATAGGGCTCATCGCTGAAGCGGACCGCAACCGTCACATATTTCGGTCTGAAATACTCGACCGCACTCAAAATCGCATAAATCAAAAGCCCGACAACCAAAACCGCCACAACCGTTCTGACAATGATCTTTTTTTTGTTCATTTCTCTCCTTCAATCCATAAGTTCATATTAAGTTATTCTGCAAGCGGCACGGGGCGCTTGTCGCCCACGAAGATGACGCCGAGCGTTCCGGGGCCGCAGTGCGAGCCGATGACCGGCCCGACGATCTGACGCACCACCTTGGCGTTGGGGCGTTTTTCCAGAATGAGGTCGCGGAGCTTGTCGCCCTCTTCGGGACAGTCGGCATCCACCACATAGACGGAGCAGTTCTCGTCGGTGAGTTCCGCGGCGACTTTCTCGGCAAGCGTGCGGATCGCCTTCTTCCTGCCCGAGATCTTGGCAAGAACGGTGAGTCCGCCGTCCGCGCCGATGGACAGCATGGGCTTGAGCCCCAGCACCGTACCCGCAACGGCGGCAAGGCCCGAACATCTGCCTCCGCGCTTTAAGTGCATGAGGTCGTCCACCATAAAATACACGCAGACGCGATTTGTGAATTCCTTCAAAAATGCGAGGATCTCCTCGTCGCTTGCGCCCTTGTTCCAGAGTTTCGCCGCTTCCTCCACCTGGATGCCCGTCCCGAGCGAGACGGAATTGGTGTCGAACACGACGCACTTGCGGTCGGGATAGGTCTCCTTCAGCTCGCGCAGGGCGAGATCGAGCGACTGGAACGTCCCGCTCAGCTTATGGGAAAAACTCACATAGAGAATGTCCTCGCCCCGTTCGAAATAGGGCGTGAGAAATTTCTTGTAGTCCTCGGGATTGAGCGCCTGCGTCTTGGGAATGATCCCCGCCCGCACAAGATCGTAAAACTTGCGGAAATCCGTCGTCTTCCCCAGATCGTAATAGTACTCCTGCCCGTCGATATAGTAGGGCATCGAGATGTAATCAAGCCCCAGTTCCTCGGCACGCGTGTACCACAGCTCGCCGTTGGAATCAAAGATCATTCTGCTCATGGTTGTTCCCTCTTTTTGTAAAATTTTCGATGTGCTTTGTCTTTTGTCATCAAATCATGTGATGAACGTCACATTCATTTTACTATTCCTTTTGCATTTTGTCAACAAGTTGCAACAAAATATTTCCCTCCCCCCATGCGCACACCCCGCCATATTCTTCGCCGCCCCTTGCCTCTTTCTGCTTTTGTGCGGCTTTCCGCGCTTTTCCCTTCAAAAACACGGTTGACAAAAACGCGGCCTTGTGCTATTCTTTTTCCATGATCCGTATGCTTGCCCCGCAGGACAAGGCCCTCTTTCTTGCCATGTCCGAAGAATTCTATGCTTCTCCTGCCGTGGAACATTCCGTTCCGCGTCAATTTCATGAGGACGCCTTTGCCGAAATCATGCGTCAGGGGCCCTATCTTACGGGATATCTGCTTCTCGACGAGGACACGCCCGCAGGCTACGCCCTGCTGCAAAAGACGTATTCGCGCGAGGCAGGCGGCCTCACGATCTGGATCGACGAAATCTACCTGCGCCCCGCCTTCCGCGGCAAAGGCCTTGCAAAAGAACTGTTTGCCCTTGCCCATTCCCTGGGCGCAAAACGCCTTCGTCTCGAGGTCGAACCGGAGAACGCCCGCGCCGTCATGCTCTATCGGAAGCTCGGCTTTCGGGCGTCGGAATATCGCTCCATGGTCAAAGACCTTTCCGCCCCTTCGCCCTCTTGCACAAGTTCGTAAACGCGTCCGTCTGCTCCGCAGAAAGGTGCGGCGCAACGTGCAACATCGCAAAAGAAGCGGCTGCGCAGAGACGCGGAGCCGCACAAAAATCATATACCACACTTGCGCGCGGCGCGGACAAATTGTCCGCGCCGCGCGCATGCTTGTTGCTTTTTATACGCGATCTGTCCCCGTAACGGCGTTGCCGCCATGCGCAAGGTGCTATACGATCCAGGGCAAGAAGGCTTTGAATGCCGAAGGAATGGCGTATTTTTCGCGGAGCTCCTGCGCCGTAACCCAGGTATAGGGTACGATTTCCTCGCATACGTCGATGCGTTTTCCCGTCATGTGCCATTCGACGTGCGAGAAAATATGATTGGCGCGCTTCTCGGCGACAGGCGGGCCGAAGTCTGGCGCGGCGCCCTCGAAGAAGGGGAACTGCCACAGTCCCGCCAGCAGTCCCTTTGCGGGGCGCTTCTCGAGCGCATACTTTTCGCCGCACCGCAGGACGCACACCGTCGCCTCGACGATGCGGCGCGCTTTTTTCTCGGCACGGACGGGGAAGTCCTCCTCTCTGCCCGCAAGGTGGGCGCGGCAGAGCGTCTGCCACGGGCATTGCCCGCAAAGAGGCGCGCCGTTCGGCACACAGACGATGGCGCCGAGTTCCATGAGCGCCTCGCAGAAATCCGCCGTCTCGGGGGGATAGACCTCCTTTAAGAGGCGCGCATACCGCCCGCGCGTTGCGGCGTCGTCGATGTTGGAGCCGTCCGCACAAAGTCGGCTTAAAATGCGCAAAACGTTGCCATCCACTGCGGGAACGGGCAGGCCCAGCGCAATGGAGCAGACCGCTCCCGCCGTGTAATCTCCGACGCCAGGCAGGGCGCGCACGCCCTCGAAGGTGTGCGGAAATCCCTCTTCCGCGATCTTCTTTGCGGCGCGGTGCAGATTGCGCGCGCGGGAGTAGTATCCGAGCCCCTCCCAGAGCTTGAGCACCTCTTCTTCGGAGGCGGCGGCAAGCGCTTCGGGCGTCGGGAACGCCTCCAGAAATTGCACATACCGCTCCTTGACCGCCTCCACGCGCGTCTGCTGCAGCATGAGCTCGGCGACGAGCGCGGTATAGGGGTTGCGCATCCTGCGCCAGGGGAGGTCTCTTTTGCAAACGCGGTACCACTCCAAAAGGGGCGGCACCGCGCGTGCAAGCAGTTGACTGTTCTCGTTTGTATCCATGCAATCCATCAGAAAAGTCCGGAAATGACGCCGTTTTCGTCCACGTCGATCTTTTCCGCCGCAGGAACGGGCGGAAGGCCGGGCATGGTGAGGATATTCCCCGTAAGGGCGACCACAAACCCCGCGCCTGCGGAGATCTTGACGTCGCGCACGGTGACGACGAAGTGCTCGGGTGCGCCGAGTTTTTTGGCGTCGTCCGAGAAGGAATACTGCGTCTTGGCCATGCACACGGGCGTCTTGCCGAAGCCGAGCCCTTCCAGACGGGCGATCTCGGCATCCGCTTCGGGCGTGTACTCGACGCCGTCCCCGCCGTACACCTTCCTGACGATCGCGGCGATCTTCTCCTTGACGGGCAGCGTCTCGTCGTAGCAGTAGCGGAACGAATTGGGCTGATCGCACAGCGCCACGACCGCCTCGGCGAGCGCTTCGCCCCCCTTTCCGCCCTCCGCCCAGACGGTGGAGAGCACCGCGTTCACGCCCAGCTTTTTACACTCCTCCATGACGAGCGCGATCTCGGCGTCCGTATCGGTGGGGAAACGGTTGAGCGCAACCACGGCGGGAAGGCCGTAGACTTCCTTCATGTTGCGCACATGGCGCAGAAGGTTGGGCAGACCCGCACGAAGCGCGGGCAGGTTCTCCGCGGCGAGCTCGGTCTTGGCGACGTCGCCGTGCATCTTGAGCGCGCGGACGGTGGCGACCACCACGCAGGCCGAAGGCCGCAGGTGCGCGAAACGGCACTTGATGTCGAGGAACTTCTCCGCCCCGAGATCGGCGCCGAATCCCGCCTCGGTGACGACGTAATCGCCCAGCTTCATGGCCGTGCGCGTCGCCACGACGGAATTGCATCCGTGTGCGATGTTGGCGAACGGGCCGCCGTGGACGAAGGCAGGCGTGCCTTCCAGCGTCTGGACAAGATTGGGCTTCAACGCGTCCTTCAAAAGGGCACACATCGCCCCCGCCGCCTTGAGATCGCCCGCCGTGACGGGTTTTCCTGCGTGCGTATAGCCGACGACGATGCGCTTTAAGCGCTCTTTGAGGTCGGTGAGCGAGGTGGCAAGACAGAGAATCGCCATCACCTCGCTGGCGACGGTGATCTCATAGCCGTCCTTTCTGGGAACGCCGTTCTTCCCGCCGCCGAGGCCGTCCTCGATGTAGCGAAGCTGTCTGTCGTTCATGTCCACACAGCGCTTCCAGGTGATGCTGTCCTTGTCGATGTCCAGCGCGTTGCCCTGGAAAATATGATTGTCCAGCATGGCGGCAAGCAGGTTGGCCGCCGCGCCGAGGGCATGCATGTCGCCCGTGAAGTGCAGGTTGATGTCCTCCATCGGGACGACCTGCGCATAGCCGCCGCCCGCCGCGCCGCCCTTGACGCCGAACACGGGCCCGAGCGAGGGCTCACGCAGGGCGACGACCGCCTTCTTGCCGATGCGGCGCAGTCCGTCCGCAAGGCCGATGGTCGTGGTCGTCTTGCCCTCGCCCGCGGGCGTGGGCGTGATGGCCGTCACGAGGATGAGCTTGCCCTCGCTGCCCGCCCGATTCATCACGGACAGATCGACCTTCGCCTTGTACTTTCCGTAGTACTCAATGTCGTCCTCGGTGAGGCCGACGCTCTTTGCAATCTCCGGAACAGGGCGCAGTTTTGCGTTCTGCGCAATTTCGATGTCACTTTTCATGCTCTTCTCCACAAAAAACTCCGAAGCGTGCCGCCATCAACGGAAATAGCGGACCGCGCTCTCGAACAGCTTCATGTCGTATTCGCCGGGGACGTTCTGATACAGTCCCGCGCCCTTGCGCTCGGCGTGACCCATCTTGCCGAACACCCTGCCGTCGGGCGAGAGAATGCCCTCGATCGCCGCCGCAGAGCCATTGGGGTTGAAATGGATGTCCATCGTCGCGTTGTCGGAGAGATCGACGTACTGCGTCATGATCTGACCGTTTTCGGCGAGTTTTTCGATGAGCGACGGGATGGCGACAAACTTGCCTTCGCCGTGCGAAATGGGAACGGAGAACACTTCGCCCGCCTCCACGAGGGAGAGCCAGGGCGACTGCACGGAGGCGACGCGCACCCGCACGATGCGCGACTGGTGGCGCGCGATGTTGTTATAGGTGAGCGTCGGGCAGTTTGCGTCGGTGTCGATGATCTTGCCGAAGGGAACGAGCCCGAGCTTGATGAGCGCCTGGAATCCGTTGCAGATCCCGCCCATGAGCCCCTGCCGCTCGTCCAGAAGACGGGTGACGGCCTCTTTCACGCGTTCGCCGCGGAAGAATGCCGTGATGAACTTTCCCGAACCGTCCGGCTCGTCGCCGCCCGAGAATCCGCCGGGGATGAACACGATCTGCGCGCCCTGCACCTTGTCGGCGAATGTCTGCGCGGAGTGCGCGACTTCCTCCGCCGTGCGGTTGCGGATGACGAAGATCTCCGGCTCCGCCCCCGCGTCGGCAAACGCCTTTGCGGTGTCGTATTCGCAGTTGGTGCCGGGGAACACGGGAATGAGCACGCGCGGCTTTGCAAACGCTCCGCCGCCCGCGAGCGTGCTGTGCGTGCGGAAGGTAAAGTTGCGCACCGACGCCTCGGGAGAAGCGATGTTGCACGCATACACGGGCTCGAGTTTGTCCTCATACACGCGCAGAAGATCGCTCAGGAAGAGGCGCTCGCCGCCATACGCGATGGCGCTCACGGCAGTCGTCTCGCCGAGCGGCGTCCCGACGGGAACGTCCTCGGAGAGCTCCAGAAGAAAGGCACCGTACCGATAGCCGAACATCGTTTCGGGCGATACGTTCTCCGCATAACGGAACCCGACCATGTTGCCGAAGCACATCTTCATGACGCCCTCGGCGATGCCGCCGAATCCCGGCGTCCACGCGGAGAGCACCTTCCCCGCGCGCATGAGCGCCGTCACGCGCGCAAATACGCTCAGAAGAGACGCCGTGACGGGAAGGCCCGTCTCGTCGTAGTCGGGCGCGAGCAGCACGACCTTGTGCCCCGCCGCCTTGAATTCGGGCGTGACGACTTCGCGCACGTTGCCCGTCGTCACCGCAAAGGAGACGAGCGTGGGCGGAACGTCGATGTGCTCGAAGGTGCCGCTCATGGAGTCCTTGCCGCCGATGGCGGCGATCCCGAGATTCTTCTGCGCCTCGAACGCACCGAGAAGCGCGGCAAGCGGCTGTCCCCAGCGCGCGGGGTCATGCCCCGGCTTTAAGAAGTACTCCTGGAAGGAGAGATAGGTGTCGTCCGTGGAGGCACCGGATGCGACGAGTTTTGCGATGCTCTCCACGACGGCGAGATAGGCGCCGTGGTAGGGACTCTTTTCGGTGATGTACGGATTTCCGCCCCACGCCATGTAGGAAACGGTGTCCGTATGCCCCTTTTCCACCGACACGAGATGCACCATCGCCTGAGGCGGCGTGAGCTGATACCGTCCGCCGAAGGGCATCACGACGGTGCCTGCGCCGATGGTCGAATCGAAGCGCTCGGAAAGGCCGCGCTTGGAGCAGACGTTGAGGTCGCCCGCAAGACGGGTGTAGTTTTCCGTGAACGTCCCCTTGACGGGACGCTGCCAGTCCTTGCACGTTTCGGGGGCAACGGTAATGTGTTTTTCCGCACCGTTGGAATTGAGGAACTCGCGCGAGACGTCTACGATGACCTTCCCGTTCCAGCGCATGACGAGGCGGGGACGCTCGGTGACGGTCGCGACGACGGTCGCCTCCAGATTCTCCTTCTCGGCGAGCGCGATGAACTGTTCGGCCTTGTCCGGCTCCACGACGACCGCCATGCGCTCCTGCGATTCGGAGATGGCGAGTTCGGTGCCGTCCAGACCGTCGTATTTCTTGGGAACGGCATTGAGGTCGATATCCAGCCCGTCGGCGAGCTCGCCGATGGCGACGGACACGCCGCCCGCACCGAAGTCGTTGCAGCGCTTGA
>ERZ1643251.1384-NODE-1384-length-27654-cov-5.678068_pt1 | contig 27654 bp, 23 predicted proteins | sample MGYA00579261_ERZ1643251 | MGnify/ENA primary metagenome ERZ1643251 (study PRJEB29033, sample SAMEA4952267) | chicken gut metagenome | biome: Broiler Chicken; feature: Gastrointestinal Tract; material: Caecum | place: Ireland | collected 2018 | study: Broiler... | reverse complement strand
TGCCGTGGTCCAGGTGCAGGGCCACCGGCACGGTGATGCCCAGGCTCTCGTCCATGGCCTTGACCATGGCGGCAACGGTCTTGAAACCAGTCATATATTTGCCTGCGCCCTCAGAAACACCGAGGATCACGGGCGAATTGAGTTCCTGCGCAGTCAGCAGGATGCTCTTGGTCCACTCCAGGTTGTTGATGTTGAACTGGCCCACCGCGTAGTGGCCATCCCGCGCTTTCAGCAGCATATTGGTAGCATTTACCAGCATATCACATACCTCCACAAGATAATCATTCGGTCAGGGCACACCGACCCCCGGCGTGCCGTCAGTTTCATTATACCTTGACTTTGACAAAAAAGCAACAACATTTTTCGGCAGGGAATATGTACTTTTTGCGCATGTCTTTCGGCGTGGGGCAAAACTGGGTAAATTTGTAAAATCCGTGGGAAAAAGAGGGAGGACTGCGGGTAAAATTGAACGCTTTGCCCAGGGGAGAAAACGGGTTATCCGCCCTGTTATGGGGAAAACTTTTCCACAACCGGTGGAAAACCCACCCCCAAAACGGTGGAAAAGTCGATGGGTATGCGGCTTTTCCACACTTTCCACCGAGTTTTCAACATCTGGAAAGTGGGAAACCTTTTACAGAATGTATAAACAATGATGCATCGACAAATCAAAAAAAGCCTTTGCACTTTTGGCGCATTGGTCGCGGGAGCAGTTGTAAAATGGCGTCGTGAAGCGACAAAAACCGCAAAAAAAGATGACAAAGCGGCGCGCGGTGTGCTATACTGTAATCTGTATAGTCAGCATCAAATGCAAGCAGAATGATCATAAGCGGGGCTTTGGGTACCCGCAGGAGGTATGGGATGGAAAAGACGGGTCGCGTGCAGACAGAACAGCACCCCGATACGCTGGTGTGGGGCAAAAACCCCGTGACCGAACTGCTCAAAAGCGGGGAGGGTGTGGACACCGTATATCTGGCAGATTCGCTGCCGCAGGCGGTGGCGGGATACTACACCGCCATGGCCAAACAATGCGGCGCCGTGGTCAAACGGGTGCCGGGCAACAAGCTGCAAAAGCTTTGCGGAACGCAGGACCATCAGGGGGTGGCCGCCCGTGTGGCGGAGGTTCAGTACGCAACCCTGGAGGATCTTTTCGCCGCAGCCCGCGCCAAAAAGGAACCGCCATTTCTCGTGGTGTGCGACGGGGTGGAGGATCCCCACAACCTGGGGGCCATCATCCGGTCGGCCTATCTGTGCGGGGCACACGGTGTGGTCATCCCCAAACGGGGCGGTGTCGGTGTGACCGGTACCGTAATGAAGGCCAGTGCCGGAGCGGCAGCACGTCTGCCGGTGGCCCGCGTGACCAACCTGTCCCAGGCCATTCGTGCCATCAAGGAAGAAAACATCTTTGTCTATTGTGCCGATCTGGGGGGCGCACCGTTGGCGCGCACCGACCTGTCCGGCCCGGTGGCTCTGGTGCTGGGCAGCGAGGGCAGCGGCCCCAGCGCCCTGACCCGCAAGCTGTGTGATGCCGCCGTTACGCTGGAAATGGCCCCCGGTCAGGCAACCGGCGTGGACAGCTACAATGTGAGCGTGGCGGCCGGCATCCTGTGCTACGATGTGATGCGCCGCCGCGCAGCCAAGTGAATTTCACCTTTTTTTGTAAAGGGAGCAAGTAAACATGCCAAGCAAACGTACCAATGATTCCGTGGACCGCATCCTGCAGGATCTCAACCAGCAGCAGACGGCGGCCGGCGTGCAGGACAGTGTGACCGATCATCAGGTCGACGAGATCCTGCGCAGCGTGGGAATTCCCACAGTGTCGCTGCACGGCACGCCGGAGCAGGACCATCGCATTGCCTTTTCCGGGCTGGACGACCTGGACGGATTCGACGATTGGCACACACCGGCCCCGACCGTACAGACCAGGCCGCAGGCTGCAGCCCCTGTATCCCGTGCGTCCGACACGCCCCAGCGTGCCCAGACGCCGCCCCAGCGCACGGCTCAACCGGCACAGCGTCCGGCGCAGCCCGTGCAGCGCCCGCAACCGGCCGCAGTGCAGCCGACGGCACCGCAGGCACCGGAAGCCGAAGCGGACCTTTCGGCCACCGGTACCTTGGGCGATACCACCCGTACGGGTATTATCAAAGGTTTTTTGCTGAAGATGGCCCCGGACGCAAACCCGGCCAACACCGAGGCATTGAATCAGGGAAAAAATCAGTTCCAGAAATTCTTCCGGGATTCGGTGGCCGTGGTGCCCGATGCCAACGGCAAAATCCGGGAACCGGGTAAGAAAAAGCGGGGGATCTTCGGCCTGAAGTCCGCCGATGACACCGATGAATTTGTGCCCATCAACGTTTCCCTGGGCGGGGGAGGCTCGCAACCCCGTGAGGCGGAGCAGAGCCCGGCACCGGAAGTCCGGCAGGAACTGCACAGCAACCCGGAAGTGGAAGAATATTTCCCCGATCGGGAGGAGAAGCTGCCGGAGGCTGCCCAGCATTCCCGACCGGCCAAAAAACATGGCTTTCTGGGGGGATTGTTCGGCGGTAAGGATACCAACACCGAAGAAATCGTTATACCGGAGGCACGGCAGGAAGAACCGCCCGTGCGCTATCAGGGACCGGCGGTCCTGCCGGAGCCCGAACAGGGCGGCGATACGGTGGAAAACGTATGGCGCAGCAAATACACACGCCCCCAGGGTCGCGGTGCCTCGGGAGAGGGGGATACCATCCAGATGCTGCGCGACATCAAAAAGGCCGTGCAGACTCCGCAAAGCGGTCCTACCCGGGATTCCGGCGCAACTTCCACCATCTACCGCAAAAAGCGCAACACGGTGGAATTTACCCCGGGGCAAAAGGTGCGCAAGGCGCCCCCCGCACAGGTGATGCCCGCCACCACGGCCGGCGAACCGGTAGGGGAACCCATCAGCCTGCCGGAAAATCAGCCGTCCACGGGGTTCACCATGCAATTGGGAGCGCTGGATGCGGCACCCTTGGACAGCACCCAGGACTTCATAAACGCTTATAATGCGGTGCGTCCCCGGACAACGCCGTCCAGACAGCCTGCTGCACAGCCGGCCCAGACCGTGCAGCCCAATACGGCCCGGCCTGTCCAGCAACCTGCAGCGGCACCGGTGGCGACGGAATCAACCACAGCGCAGCCGGAGGCGATCCCATCGCCGACGGCAACTTCCGGACGGGATCCCTATGCGGATACACAGGTCATGTCCCTGCCGGAAGAGCAACCGCTGTTTACCCACCGGGAACCCGATGAGGTGGACCGGCTGGTGGATACCTTGACGGGGAAAATCCGGCTGACGCCGGAGGCACCTGCCCATACCGGGTTCACTCAGGATCTGACCGGTGGTGCTCCGGCTGCCCCGGAACATACCGGCTTTACGCAGGATCTGGGTGGGGGAACCCTGCCCGCTGCCGGTCATACCGGCTTTACCCAGGACCTGGGGGGAAATGCCCCGGCCGCCCCGGAACATACCGGCTTTACCCAGGATCTGGGAGGAACTCCGGAGGCACAGAGCGGGTTTACCCAGAATCTGGGCGCGGCGCCGGCAGAACCGGGCACAGCCTCCTTTGTGCAGGATATCGCCCAGGCCATCAACACCGGCACCGTGCCGGAGGGGACGGCCCGTTTTGATACGGCAGCGGCCAAGCTGACAGAATCCCTGCAGGATTCTGCCGACGAGGCTCCGGGCGAGGGAGCGCGGCGGGCTCGCCGCGCCAAGCTGCCCCTCCGCCTGGGGGGACAGCCGGATGACGAAAAAAACGAGAATGCGGCCCAGCCCTTTGAAACTTCGGAACTGCCGCCGCTGCACCGCCATGAATACGAGCGGGCGGAGGACGCCCCCGTGGTGCGGCGGGAACTGGCCCAGCAGGTGCTGTATTACACCACCGCTTCCTTTGTTACCGCGGTCATTACCGCCGTACTCTTTGTCATGGGGGCTCTGGCGTCCATGCCTTCTGCCAGCGGGCCGTTGGCAGACCCCACCGTCTACCCGGCGATTGTGCTGGTCTTGCTGGTGGTGGCCGGGGGCCTTTGCTGGCGTACCCTGGTCAGCGGCCTGATGGGGCTGGTCAAACGCCCCACGCCGGACAGCCTTTCGGTGCTGCCGCTGCTGGGCGCGGTGCTGCAGTGCATCGTGCTGCTGGCCGGCCAGCTCTACACCCAGGATGTCATTGTGCTGGCCGCTCCGGCTACGCTGGTACTGTGTCTGAATACGGTGGGCAAACGGATGAACGCCTGCACCGTGCAGGAAAATTTCCGGTTGGTCAGCGCCAAGGTGGACCATGCCGTGGCCTATCGGCTGCGGGATGCGGGGGCCCTGCGTGCCGTAACCACCGGCCTGGCCGAACCCCATCCCAATGTGCTGGTCAACCGTCCCACCCAGATTTTCCGCAGCTTTCTGACCAACAGTGCGGCGCCCGGCACCAGTGATAAAAATCAGCAGCAGTTTGCCTGGCTGGCCGGTGGCTGTGCTCTGGCGGCCATGCTGTTTACCCTGATCCGTACCCGGAACCCTGCCACCGCTTTCACGGTACTGGCCAGCGTACTTTGCCTGGCGGCTCCGCTGGCGGGCACGTTGCTGTCGGCTTTGCCGGCCCGTCTGATGCAGCGCAGCGCCGCCCAGGTGGGAGCGGTTATTCCCGGCTGGCGGGATATCCGGCAGCTGGGCAAGATCAATGTGATCCAGGTCACCGCCCGGGACCTTTTCCCGGCGGGGTGCGTGACGCTGTCCGGCATTAAGCCTGTCAAGCCCGAACACATCGATCTGGCCATCGTCTATGCGGCCTCCATACTGGCCGAAGCAGGGCCCACGCTGCGGGATGTCTTTGTGAGCATGCTGGGGGAAAACAAAAACCTGCTGGCCCAGGTGGATGACCGGGAAACGGTCTACGGCAAGGGCTATGTGGGCTGGATCAACAAACGTCGTGTTCTGGTGGGCAACCGTGCCCTGATGCAGGACTACGGCGTCAAGATTCCCAGTCTGGAATACGAGCAGCACCACACGGTCAACCAGCGCCGGGTCATCTACCTGGCGGTGTCCGGCAAAATGTTTGCCATGTTCCAGGTGGCTTATCAGCGCGACCCCGATACCGCGGTGGTGCTGGAAAGTCTGCGCCGCACGGGGTTGTCCCTGGTGGTGGACTGTGACGATTTCAACTGTGACGTGCAGCTGCTGGAAGCTGCCTACAGCCTGCCGGCAGGCTCCGTCAAGGTGCTGAACGCTTCGGAGCGCAAAACACTGGACCCGGCCGTGGCCTGGCTGCCCGAAAGCGAGGGCAATATGCTGCATTTGGGCAGCTTTGCCAGTTTTGTGGGTGGTCTGGAAGCGGCTGCCGGCGCGGCGGAAGGGGAACGCAAGGCCTCGGTACTGGTTTCGGCGGCGGCGCTTCTGGGCTGCGTGGTGGGCATTCTGCTGACGCTCACCGGCGGTCTGGCTTCGCTTCCGCTGCTGGGTATGATGCTCTATCAGGCGGCCTGGTGTGTGTTGGCGCTCTTCTTCCCGCTGACCCAGCGCTATTGATGATTCGGGGCATTGCCCCATAACGAAAGGGGACTTGCCTGTGTACCGTACCCGCGAAAAGCAGATGTCCATTTATGACTATCTTCCACCCTACCATGGGGAGCTCAGCGGCCGCAATCGCTGGCTGCTGCTGGCGGATGCCATCGATTGGGACCGGTTTGAGGCGTATTACAGCGAACTGTTTGCCCCCCGCGGCAAGGCGGCCATCCCGGCGCGTATTGCACTGGGATGCCGGGTAATCCAGCTGCATTACCGTGTGTCGGACCGCGAAGTGGTGGCCATGGTGCAGGAAAGTCCCTATCTGCAATATTTCCTGGGGCTGGAAAGCTTCCGCAACCAGATGCCCTTTTCGGCGCGTACCGTGGCACGCTTCCGGGCACGCATTCCCGACAAGGCGGTGCGTCCGGCGGTGAAACTGCTGCGCAGTTTCCGCTGATTCCCAACAGAAAGTATATAGAGGTTTTATGGAATTGTTTATCGATGCGCTGCGGGATGCATGGACCGACAGCGTCAAAATGCTGCCCTTCCTGTATCTGGCGTATCTTCTGATCGAATGGCTGGAACGGCATCACGGTGCCCGCATTGAGCAGGCCCTGGCCGGCGGTGGCCGCTGGGGCTTTGTGCCCGGTGCTCTGCTGGGCTGTGTGCCCCAATGCGGTTTCAGTGCGGTGGCCTCCAACCTGTATGCCAGCCGGGTGATCACCCCCGGCACCCTGCTGGCGGTTTTCATTGCCACCAGCGACGAGGCGGTGCCGCTGCTGGCGGCCGAGCCCTCCCAATGGACCAGTCTGGTGGCGCTGCTGCTGTGCAAGGCTGTGTTCGGTATGGTGGGGGGCGCGCTGCTGGATATGCCGCTGCGCCATCTTTTGCCCCAATCGCTGTACGGCGGGTATGCCGGACATGCCGACGAAGTGGATTGCCACGAGGAGCATGAGGAACACAGCGGCATCTGGCTGGCGGCGCTGCGCCATACGCTGGAAATTTTTGTGTTTATTCTGGTGTTCAGCCTGCTCATTGGTCTGGCCTTTGCCGGAATCGGTGAGGAGTCCATCACCACGGCTCTGGCCGGTATGGGGGTTCTGCAGCCCATGTTGACGGCGCTGGTGGGCCTGGTACCCAACTGTGCCGCCAGTGTGCTGCTGGCACAGCTGTATATGCAGGGAGCCATCTCCTTCGGCAGCCTGTTCGCCGGCCTTACCGCCGGTGCCGGCGTGGGATTGGCGGTGCTGTGGCGTGTCAATCCCAGCTGGAAGCAGAACCTCTTTATGACGGGACTGCTGTGGGCCGTGGGGGCGGTAGCCGGTATGCTGCTGCATCTGGCTGCCTTTTGATCCCAAACACACCCTGCTTTGCAGGGAAACATATAGGAGGTAATCGCTATGCAGCATACCATTGAAAATGACATCCTGCGCCTGACCGTGGACACCCACGGCGCCGAAGCCGTCAGCGTAATCCATAAACCCACCGGAGCGGAACTGCTCTGGTGTGGTGATAAGGCGGTCTGGGGGCGTCATGCGCCCATCCTGTTCCCTTATACGGGCAAGCTTACCGACGGCAAGATGATTGCCAAGGGAGTGGAGTATCAGGGCGGTCAGCACGGTTTTGCCCGGGATGTGGAGCATACCCTGACCCGCCATACCCAGGATACCCTGGAATTTGAGCTGCATGCCAATGCCGAGACCCTGCCCAAGTGGCCCTATGCCTTTGTGCTGCGCTCCACCTTTGTGCTGGAAGGGGAAACCGTGCACCACACCCTCTGCGTGGAAAATCCCGTGGAGGATCTGCTGCGCTTCGGCATCGGGTATCATCCGGCCTTTGCCGTACCTTTCGACAACCGGCACACCACCACCGACTATGAGATCCGCTTTGACGGCATCGAGTCGCCTCTCTGCGTCAGTGCGCGGCCCAACGGCCTGCTCAACGGCCAGAGTTACTACCTGGCCCGCAACACCGAAACTATCCCTCTGACGGATGACCTGTTTGACAACGACAGCCATTGTATGGTCAATCTGCGCAGCCAGCATGTTTCGCTGGTGGAGAAGGACACCGGCCGCAGCGTGATCTGCAACGTGGAAGGATATCCCTATGTACTGATCTGGTCGGCCCTCAAAAAGCCGCTGCATTTCGTTTGCATCGAACCGTGGCACAGCCTGCCCGGGGAGGAGGACGGACCCCTGGAATGGGAGCAGCGCCCCTGTGCCGCTTCGCTGAAGAAGGGCGAAAACTGGTCCACCACCCTCTCCACCACCTTTGTACGCTGAGGGAACGGTTCCATGCAGACCTTTGCCAGATTTTTCAAAAAATATCGCTGGCCGCTGACCGGCGCGCTGTTGGGCGCGCTGGTCTTTGTGGCTTTGTACGGGATTCGGGTGCTCAACCCCGCCAACGTGGACTGGATTCTCAACAACGCCAGCCCAGATCCATCCCAGCACTATCTGGGATGGGAATTTTTCCGCCGCAGTACGGTGCGGCTGCCCTACCTGGGGGCCAACTACAGCGCCATCTATCCCTACCGCACCAGCATCTTGTTTACCGACTCCATCCCGCTGCTGGCGCTGCTCTGCAAGCTGGTGAGTCCGCTGCTGCCTGCGCAGTTCCAGTATTTCGGGCTGTGGGGCCTGTTTTGTTATGCCCTGCAGGGCGGGCTGGCCCAGGCCATCCTGGCCAGGCTGGGCGGCATTCGCCCTGGGCAGACGACGGCCTGCTGGGCCAGTGTGCTTGGTGCCGGATTGTTGGTGTTCTTCCCGGCGCTGACCGTCCGGATGTTTGCCCATACGGCACTGGCTGCCAACTGGCTGGTGCTGCTGGCCTTCTGGCTGTGGCTGCGCGGCGACGCGCTGCTGCCCACCACAAAACGGGCCTGCCTGGCCTGGGGTGGGATGGGATTGCTCTGCGCAGGCATTCACCTGTATTATCTGCCCATGGTGGGCTTGGTACTGGTGGGCTTTGCGGTGCGCCGTGCCCTGCAGAAACGGGGAATCGCGGCGGTGCTGCTGCCGGTGGCGGTCTTCTGCGGCGCCGCGCTGGCAGAAGTGGTGGTGTTGGGGGCTTTTGCGTCCAACTTCGCCGGCTATTCCAATGGGTATCTCAGTGGGGCAGACCTGGTCAACCTGGTGGTGCCGGACCTCAATGCCAGCTGGGAACAGGACGTGTACATGGGTCTGGGCGGTGTGCTGACGCTGGTGCTGGCGGCGGTTGGCCTGTTGATCGCCTGTCTGCGGGGGCGCACTGCCCGCTTGGTTGCTTTTGCACGTCGCCACCGCACCTGGCTGGTGGCCGGTGCGGTGGTGTTGGTCCTGGATGGCGTGGCGGCCATGGGCAATACCGTCACCCTGGGCGGTAAAACGCTGGGAACGGTGCCCATTCCCCAAATGCTCATGGATGTCTGGGCCATGTTTTCCTCCTGCGCCCGGCTGGCCTGGCTGGCGGGGCTGGTGCTGATCCTGGTGGCTGCCGGGGCTGTTCTGCGGCTGTGGGGCGGCCGGGTGGCTATTGGGCTGTTGGCAGTCTGCATGGCTCTGCAGATGTTCGGCCTGCGGGAGGAGCTGACCAAACGGTTTACCACCTACCATGATGCCGCCACCTATGCCGACCAGACGATCCTGACCGACCCGGGTTGGGAAACGCTGGCCGAGAGTGGGCAGTTTGCCCACATGGCCTTTGCCAGCTTTGACTTTGAACACGACGAGTTCTGGGATCTGGCAGCCTTTGCCGCCAATCATGGCTGGACGTCCAACAGTTTCTATATGGGCCACATGGACGGCAACCTGGCAGCGGTGACGCTGGCCGGGGAGATGAACAGCCTGTCGCCTGATACCCTCTATGTCTTCCTGGAGGAGGATGAACTGGCCCGGGATTCCTTTGCCCTGCACTATTACCGGCTGAACGGTATTCTGGTGGGCAGCATGGAACCGCTGGATCTGCCGGAAGACCCGGCCCCCGCACAGGATGCCATGGCCATGGATCTGCTCTACGCGGATGTGGTGAACGGAAGCCTCACCGCAGCCGGGGTGGAACTGGGCAGCGGCGGTCAGATGATGACTCCCGAGTGGATGCTGTTCCCCGGTACCTATCAGGTGACGCTTACCGGCAGCGGTTTCGACCACAGCTATATTTATGCCCGGCATGGACTGATCAACCAGGAAACCTACAAACTGGACATCCAATTCACCGTCATCGACCCCGAAACCATGACCTTCACCTTCACCACCGGCACGCCGCTGTATTACTGGCGCACGGCGGTGCATACACTGGACGACACCCCCATCACCGTCCAAAGCGTCACGGTGGAAAAGACGGCCTGATGCGGTTTTACAACAAGTTATCCTTGACAAACACGCGCCCCGCTGGGTACAATAAAAATACCATGAGGGAGTAGTTCCACACCGCATGGTGTGCGGCGTGTTCGACATACCGGCCGCCAGGCCCGGACCGCCAGGCAACAGAGAATGAGACTCATGCACAGGACCTTTCTGTGCATGAGTTTTTTTCGTACTAGGAAGGAGGGTTCCCCATGAAACCGCTATATTCCCAATCCATCGACGAAGTTCTGCAGCAACTGCAAACCACGGCAAGCGGTCTTACCGACCAACAGGCTGCGGAGCGATTGCGGCAGTATGGTCCCAACCGTCTGGCGGGAGCTGCCAAACCCACGCTGCTGCAGCGGTTTGTGGCTCAACTCCGGGATCCCATGCTGCTCATCCTGCTGGTGGCAGCCGCCGTTTCGGGACTCACCAATTACCTGGCCGGGGAATCGTTTGCCGAGGCCATCATCATTCTGGTGGTGGTGCTGCTCAACGCAGGGCTGGGCGTGTTCCAGGAAAGCAAGGCCGAGGCCGCCATTGAGGCACTTCAGACCATGACAGCTGCCACCTGCAAGGTGATACGGTCAGGAAAGCAGCTTACCCTGCACAGCGATGAACTGGTTCCCGGGGATGTGATCGTACTGGAAGCGGGGGATAGTGTGCCTGCGGACGGTCGCCTGCTGGAAAGCGCCAGCCTGAAAATCGAGGAAGCGGCCCTGACCGGGGAGAGTGTCCCGGCCGGAAAGATGGCCGCTGCGCTGGGACTGACCCCCGATCGGAGGGAGGTTCCGCTGGGGGACCGCAAAAACATGTGTTATATGGGCTCTGCCGTGGTGTATGGCCGGGGCAAGGCCGTGGTGACTGCCACCGGCATGCAGACCGAGATGGGCAAGATCGCCGGGGCGCTGGCCGGCACCAAGGATGAGCAGACGCCTCTGCAACGTCGGTTGGAGGAGCTTGGCCGGACGCTTTCCAAGCTGGTGCTGGGAATTTGTGTATTCATCTTTGTGTTTGACCTGGCGATGGCCGGCTCCTTTACGCTGCAAAACGTACTTTCCACCTTTATGGTGGCGGTTTCGCTGGCGGTGGCGGCCATCCCGGAGGGACTGGCCACGGTGGTCACGGTGGTACTTTCCATCGGGGTGACCAACATGAGCAAACGGCAGGCGGTGATCCGGCGACTGACGGCCGTGGAAACCCTGGGTTGCACCCAGGTTATCTGTACCGACAAGACCGGTACCCTGACCCAGAACCGGATGACGGTGGTGGAACACCAGGGGGATACCGCTGCCCTGGCCACCGCCATGGCGCTGTGCAACGACGCACACCTGAACAGCGACGGACGGGCGGAGGGAGAACCCACCGAGGCCGCGCTGGTGGCTTTTGCCGCGGCTCAGGGGTTGCCCAAAGGGCAGCTGGAGGCGGAGCGGCCGCGGGTGGATGAACTGCCCTTTGACTCCGGCCGCAAGATGATGTCCACCCTGCACCGGGTGAATGACGGTTTCATCCAATACACCAAGGGCGCCCCCGATGTGATACTGCAGCGCTGTACCAGTTACCGGGAGAATGGGACAGTGCACCCCCTGACCGAAGCCAAACGGGCGGATTTGCTGGCGCAGAACAAGGCCATGGCGGACCGGGCACTGCGGGTGCTGGCGGCAGCCGAACGAAGATGGACCCAGCCGCCGACCAGCCATGATTCCGCCGATTGGGAGCGGGATCTGTGTTATCTGGGCCTGACCGGCATGATGGACCCGGTCCGGCCCGAAGTGCAGGCGGCCATCGCCCAGTGCCGGCAGGCAGGCATCCGCCCGGTGATGATCACCGGCGACCACAAGGACACTGCCGTGGCCATTGCCCGGCAATTGCAGATCATCGACGACCCCTCCCAGGCGCTGACCGGGGCGGAACTGGATGCCATGTCGGATGAGGAACTGGCACGCAAGGTGCAGCAATACGGCGTCTACGCCCGGGTACAGCCCGAGCACAAGACCCGCATTGTGGCGGCCTGGCGGCAGCAGGGCGCCGTCACGGCCATGTCGGGGGACGGCGTCAACGATGCGCCTTCCCTGAAAATGGCGGATATCGGCATCGGTATGGGTGTTACCGGCACCGACGTGACCAAGAATGTGGCCGACATGGTGCTGGCAGACGACAACTTTGCCACCATTGTGGCGGCGGTGGAGGAAGGCCGCCGCATCTACGATAACATCCGGAAATCCATCCAGTTCCTGCTGGCTTCCAACATGAGCGAAGTGCTGGGGGTCTTTGTGGCCACGCTGTTGGGTTTCACACTGCTCAACCCTGTGCATCTTCTCTTTATCAATCTCATCACCGACTGTTTCCCGGCGCTGGCGCTGGGCATGGAAAAGGGCGAACCGGATACGATGCAGCGCCCGCCCCGGCGCACAACCGACGGCATCTTTGCCGGGGGATTGGGGCTGGATATTGCCTGGCAGGGGATGCTGATTGCTGCCATCACCTTGGTCTCTTATATTTTGGGACACTGCATGGAGGTGGGATTTTTTGAAATGCCTCGGGGTGTCAGTCCCGACGGGATGACCATGGCATTTTTGACCATGAGCTTCTGCGAAGTGTGTCACAGTTTCAATATGCGAAGTCAGCGTAAGAGCTTGTTCTCTCTGCACAGCCACAATCCGGTACTGTGGGGCGCCATGGCGGGCAGTCTGGTGCTGACTACGGCGGTGCTGGAAATTCCGCCGCTGGCTGCCATGTTTGGCTTTACGCCGGTATCCCTGCCGGAATATCTGGTGGCACTGGCTCTGGCTTTGCTCATCCTGCCCATTGTGGAACTGGTCAAATGGTTCCAGCGCCGCCACGCCCGTACTGCGTGACAAGATAAAAAGAGGCGTCCCCAGGCGGGGACGCCTCTTTTTTCAAACAAGGTTACAGCAGGGTGGCTGCCACCGGGGCCAGAACGGCCGTCAGTACACCGGCCACCGCAATGGCCAGACCACTGATGGCGCCTTCCACCTCGCCCATTTCCAGCGCCTTGCTGGTACCCACCGCGTGGGCCGAAGTGCCCAGCGCCAGACCTTTGGCGATGGGGTCGGTGATGTGGCAAACTTTGCAGACCGTCTCGGCCAACAGGCTGCCGGCAATGCCGGTCAGAATGATGACGGCGCCGGCCAGGGCGGCGGTACCGCCCAGCGTCTCGGCAATGCCCATGCCAATGGCGGTGGTTACCGACTTGGGCAGCAGCGTCACGGCGTTGGCGTATTCCATTTTGAGCAGGTGAGCCATAATTAGGACGCTGCCCAGGCTGGTGATGACGCCGGCCAGAATGGCGGCCAGGATAGCGCCCACATTTTTCTCCAGCAAATCCCATTTTTCATACAGGGGAATGGCCAGGCTGACGGTGGCAGGCCCCAGCAGCCAGTTCACCGGTGCCGCGCTGGTGCTGTAGTCGGCATAGGGAATTGCAAAACAGCGCAGAAACACAATCATGAAGATGCTGCCCATCAGCAGCGGGTTGAAGATGGCCAGTTTGGTCTTGCGGTTGATCAGGACTCCCAGGGCGTAGGCAGCCAGCGTGGCAAATACGCCCCAGCTGCCGCAGTTCTGTAAAAATTCACTCATGGTGCGGTACCTCCCGTCCGGCAGTGCAGCGCTGGGCCACACAACCCGTCACAGCCATCACCAGGGCGGTGATGGGAATAATGGCAATGACCACCGAAACAAATACCTGGGCCAACTGGCTGCCCAGTTCCATTACGCCGCTGGCCGCCGGCACGAACAACAACGGGAAAATGCCGGTCAGGAACAGCCCGGCCTCCCGCACCTGGTCCAGCCGCAGCCATCCCAGCCGCAGTGCAGCTACCATCAGCAGCAGACCGTAGACGCTGGCCGGAATGGGCAGCGGCAGGACGGTCGCCAATACCTCACCCAGCAGGCTGAAGCCTACAATACGGGCGAATTGAAACACGAACTTCATACGCTTATCCCTCTTCTATGTAAGAATGCGGCACTATCATACCACTTTCCGGCAGATTATACAATTCCTGAATTGAAATTTTGTGAAAAAATACCACGCTTGTATTTTGCGGCAGAGTGTGGTATACTAACCCAAAACCGTACAAGGGAATGCGAAAAGAGGTTTTGACATGTCTTTGCTGAAGAAACTGGCCGGATTGGCCGTGGGTGCCGCTGCTGTGGGCGCTGCTGTGTATGTGCTGCAAAAGCACGAACACGGCGAGGAATACGAGCATATTGTGGGCCCGGAGGACGAGGTTGAAACCGACGCCGCCGAGCCCGAAGACGATGCGTCTGCCGAGGCTGAACAGGCCCCTGCTGCTGCGTCCGAAACCGATGCCGTATATCAGCCGCCCGTGGCCGCACACCCTGTGCAGGCCGGTGACGATACCCCCAATGCCAACCCGGTGGAACTGGGTGCGGTGGAGGTGCCCAAAACTTCGGACGGTAAGTACGATGCCACCAAAATCGCGGACCCCGCCGATTTTGGGGATTGGGACGAACAGGGCTGCAAGGGTTGATAACCAAACGCGTAAGGCGCATCTTTGTCTAGGCAAAGGTGCGCCTTTTTGGTTTTATCGCCAGAAAATGCGCTTTACAACTTTACTGCGCTAAAGTATAATAGAATCTATATTTGTGAGAGGCAGGGAATTGTATGGAAATCCAGCTGGAAAATTTTACCCCCGCAGAGCAGGCAACGTTTCGCTTGCGGGCTCTGTATGAGCAGGCAGGCTATCGCAAATACCGCTGCTCCCGGTTTGAGGAATATGCCCTCTACCAGGAATATCGCCGCTTTTTGTCGGATGCCCAGGTGGTTACCTTCACCGATCTGGACGGCAAGCTGCGGGCTATCAAACCGGACGTGACCCTCTCCATTGCCAAGACGGCCCAGCCCGCCCCCGGGGAGTGCAAACGCTTTTATTATAATGAGGAAGTCTGTCGTCCCAGCCGGGAAAGTCACACCTTCCAGACCATCCGCCAGATGGGCCTGGAATGCATGGGTGCCGTGGATGCCGCCGCCCAGGCCGAGGTAGTTCTTCTGGCCTTGCAAAGCCTGGCCGCGCTGGAAGTGCCCACCGTGCTGGAGGTCAGCCACATGGGGTTTGTGACCGGCCTGCTGGACGCCCTGCAGGTGCCGGAGTCCGCCCGGGGACGGTTGCTGGAACTGCTCAACCAGAAAAATGCCCACGAACTGCACGCGGCGGCCCTGGCCGAAGGGCTGGACGAGGAGGCGGCCCGGTCCCTGTGCGCCCTGCTGACGTTGCACGGCCCGCTGGGGGCTACCCTGGCGGCTGCCCGGTCGCTTTGTCGCAGCGATGCTCAGCGCGCGGCGCTGGAAGAGCTGCAGGCCCTGCAGAACCGGCTGGGCGAACCGGGACGGGGCACCCAGCTGGACCTGAGCATGGCCGATGAGATGGAGTATTACAACGGTCTGGTCTTTACCGGCTATGTGGCCGGGGTCCCCAGGGCAGTGCTCAAGGGCGGCCGGTATGACTACCTGATGCAGCGGTTTACCCCCGGGGCCAATGCCATTGGATTTGCCATCTATCTGGATGAACTGGAACGGCTGAATCCCGAGGTTCAGGACAGCGCCGCGTCGGCCTGGCTGAACATCGCTCTGCCCAAGGGACGACTGGGAGATAAGGCCTACAAACTGCTGGCCGAAGCGGGTTACCGCGCCAACGAGGACTACAACGACACCCGGAAACTGGTGGTGGAAAACCCCGAGGCCGGGGTGCGGTACTTCCTGGTCAAGCCCAGCGACGTGGCCATCTATGTGGAGCACGGTGCAGCGGATATCGGCATTGTGGGCAAGGACATTCTGACCGAATCCGATGCCGATGTCTACGAGCTGTTGGATACCGGCATGGGCAAATGCCGTATGTGCGTGGCGGGACCCAAGAACTTTGTGGATGACGAAAGCCGTGCCTTGCGGGTGGCCACCAAGTTTGTGAACATTGCCCGGGATCACTACGAGCGCCGCGGCCGGGATATCGATATCATCAAACTCAATGGCTCCATCGAGCTGGCGCCCATTCTGGGCTTGTCCGATGTGATCGTGGATATTGTGGAGACCGGCACCACCCTGCGGGAGAACAACCTGGCTGTCATTGAGGAGTTCATGCCCATTTCGGCCCGGTTCATCGCCAACAAGGCCAGCTACAAGTTCAAATACCAGCAGATGAGCACGCTGCTCAATAAAATGAAGGAGGCCCTTGCCCAATGATTCGCCTGTATGATTTTGATGAAGTCAAGCCCGAGGAGATTCTGAACCGGGATATCCGCGCCGAGGCCGATGTGGAGGCTACGGTGGATGCCATTATTGCCGATGTGCGTGCCAGGGGCGATGCGGCCCTCATTGACTATGCGGCCAAATTTGACCATGCCGAGCTGACCTCGGTGCAGGTCACCCAGCAGGAGATTGACGAGGCCTTTGCGGAGCTGGAAGCCGAAGACCCCGAATTTATCACCACCCTAAAGATGGCGGCGGAAAACATCCGCCACTTCCATGAACAGCAGATCCACAAAAACTTTGTCCTTACCGACAAACCCGGTGTGGTGCTGGGCCAGAAATACACCCCCATCCAGCGGGCCGGTGTCTATGTGCCGGGTGGTACGGCGGCTTACCCCTCCACCGTGTTGATGGATGTGATTCCCGCCAAGGTGGCCGGCGTCAGGCAGATTGTCATGACCACCCCGGCGGGGCCCGGCGGCAAGGTGAATGCCGGCATTCTGGCGGCGGCGGTCATCGCGGGCATCGACAAGATCTTCAAGACCGGCGGCGCCCAGGCCGTGGCGGCCCTGGCCTACGGCACCGAGAGCGTGCCTGCGGTGGATAAGATCGTCGGTCCCGGAAACATCTATGTGGCCACCGCCAAGCGGAAAGTCTTCGGCAAGGTGGGTATTGATATGATCGCCGGCCCGTCGGAGATTCTGGTGCTGGCGGACGGCAGCTGCAACCCCGCCTGGGTGGCGGCCGACCTGCTCAGCCAGGCCGAGCACGACAAGTTGGCGACCCCGGTGCTGGTCACCGACAGCTGGGACCTGGCCAGGGCGGTCCAGGCGGAACTGGAGGTACAGATCCCCCAACTGCCCCGCGCCGCCATTGCCCGGGCCAGTGTGGATACCAACGGCAAGATCATCGTCACCGACGATATGAACAAGGCCATCGAGGCGGTGAACATCATCGCCCCCGAACATCTGGAAATCTGTGTGGATGATCCCTTTGCGGTGCTCAACCGAGTGGAGAACGCCGGTAGCATCTTCCTGGGCAAGAACGTCCCGGAAGCCCTGGGCGACTACTTTGCCGGACCCAACCACACGCTGCCCACCAGCGGCACCGCCCGGTTCAGTAGCCCTCTGGGGGTGGATGATTTCGTCAAGAAATCCAGCTTTATCTACTACACCCGGGAAGCCCTGGGGCAGGTGGAACAGCGCATCGCCAATTTTGCCGAGCACGAGGGTCTGCATGCCCATGCCAAGAGCGTGACCATCCGCTTTGAGGACGAAGAGGCAGGGGGGCAGCGGGGATGAGCCGGTATTTTACCAAGACGCTGGCCGCCCTGGAACCCTACACCCCCGGCGAACAGCTGATAATCGAAAACCTGGTCAAGCTCAATGCCAACGAAAACCCCTATCCGCCGGCCCCCGGGGTGGCAGCGGCGGTGGCGGCGGCGGTACCGGGGCTGCGGCTCTATTCCGATCTGACCAACGCCGAACTGAACCGTGCCATTGCGGACCACTGGGGCGTGCAGCCGGAAAACGTTCTCTGCGGCAATGGCAGTGACGAAAATCTGCTGCTGGCCCTGCGGGTTTTCTGTGATGAGGAGACGCCGCTGGCCTTTGCCGATATCACCTACAGCTTTTATCCGGTGCTGTGCGACCTGTTACATATCCCGCAGCATGTCATTCCGCTGGAAGCGGATTTCACCCTGGATCTGACCCGGTATCACAGCCTGCATGAGACCATCGTCATCGCCAACCCCAATGCTCCCACCAGCCTGCTGGCGCCGGTAGCGACCATCGAGGAAGTGCTGCGCACCAACCCGGACAACATCGTCATTGTGGATGAAACCTATGTGGAATTTGCCCCGGAAGGCTCCACCTGTCTGCCGCTGCTGGAAAAATACGACAATCTGGTCATCACCCATACCTTCTCCAAGACCCACAATCTGGCGGGGGCACGGCTGGGATTCTGCCTGGCACGGCCGGAACTGATTGCCGATATGAACCGGGTTAAGTTCAGCTACAGCCCCTACAATGTAAACTCGCTGACTCAGGCGGCGGGCACGGCAGCCATCCGGGACGAAGCGTATTTCCGGGATGTGACCCAAAAGGTGCTGACCACCCGGGCCGATACCACCCACAAGCTGCGGGAACGGGGCTTTACGGTGCTGGATTCCGCCACCAACTTTCTGTTTGTCACCACCGACCGGATGCCCTGCAAAGAGATTTTCGAACAACTGCGGGAACGGGGCATTCTGATCCGGTATTTCAGTGCGCCGCGCATTGACAACTGGCTGCGCATCACCATCGGCACGCCGGAGCAAATGCAGCGGTTCTTTACGGCACTGGATGAGATCCTGCCGCCGCAAACCTGAGGAATAACAAGAGGAGGGAAAGTCATGATTGCCATTGTGGATTACGGCGTGGGCAACCTGTTCAGCCTGTCGTCCAGCGTCAAGAGCCTGGGGGCCGAGGTGCGCGTCACCGGCCGGGCCGAGGACTTGCGTGCCGCCAGCCATATCCTGTTGCCCGGTGTGGGCGCCTTTGCCGATGCCATGGCCAAGCTGGAAGCCACCGGTCTGGTACCGGTGCTCAAGGAGGAGGTACAGCACAAGCCGCTGCTGGGCATCTGCCTGGGCATGCAGCTGCTGTTTGAAAAGAGCTACGAGTACGGCGAACATGCAGGGCTGGGACTGATCCCCGGTGCTGTCTGCCCTTTGGCGGAGGATCTGAAAGACCCCACCCTGAAGGTGCCCCATATCGGCTGGAACGCCCTGGATATCGTCCCCGGCCGGGAGACCGACCCACTGTTCCGCTATGTGAAGAACGGGGAATATGTCTACTATGTGCACAGTTACTACGCCAAGGATTGTGCGGCATCCACCCTGGCCACCAGTGATTACAGTATCCCGGTGACCGGTGCGGTGCGCAGCGGCAACGTCTATGGCACCCAGTTCCATCCCGAAAAATCCGGAGACACCGGTCTGCGCCTGCTCAAGGCGTTCACCGAACTGTAAGGAGGGCACGCCATGAAACTGTATCCTGCCATTGACCTGCGCGGTGGGCAGGCCGTGCGGCTCTACCAGGGCGATTATGACCAAATGACTGTCTACAATGCCGATCCCGTGGCCCAGGCCCATGCCTTTATCGAGGCAGGCGCGAAGTACCTGCACGTGGTGGACCTGGACGGCGCCAAGGATGATTCCACTGCCAACCTGGAAACCATCGCTGCCATTGCCAGGCAGGGCGGCCTGAAAATCGAGGTGGGCGGCGGTATCCGGGACGAGGCACGCATCCGCCGTTATCTGGATCTGGGGGTGGACCGCTGCATTCTGGGGACCATCGCCGTCAAGGATTTCGCCTTCACCGAACGGATGGCCCGGACCTACGGGGCACGTATCGCCGTGGGGGTGGATATGAAGGACGGTCTGGTGGCTGTCAACGGCTGGAAGGAGGTCACCCCCGAACCGGGTGTTGCCTTCTGCCGCCGCTGTGCCGCCGCGGGGGTCAAGGCCATCATCGCCACCGATATCTCCCGGGACGGTACAATGCAGGGCACCAACCTGGATCTCTACCGGGAACTGCTCGCCATTCCCGGCATCGAGGTGACCGCTTCGGGCGGTATTGCCCGGATGGAGGAACTGGCCGAGCTCCAGGCCATGGGCTGCCATGCAGCCATTCTGGGCAAGTCCATCTACACCGGCGCCATCGACCTGGCCGAGGCAGTGCGCCGCTATCAGGACTGAAGGAGGGTTTTGTCATGATCACCAAACGTATCATCCCCTGCCTGGACGTCAAGGACGGTCGGGTGGTCAAGGGAGTCAACTTCGAGGGCTTGCAGGATATGGCGGACCCGGTGGAGATGGCCCGGTTTTACAACGAGACCGGCGCTGACGAGCTGGTCTTTTATGACATCACCGCCAGTGTGGAGGGACGCACCCTCTTCACCGACATCCTGCGCCGGGTGGCCAGCCAGATTTTTATTCCTCTGACGGTGGGGGGCGGGATCCGCACCCTGGAAGATTTTGACCGTGTACTCAAATGCGGTGCCGACAAGGTCAGCGTCAACTCGGGCGCCATCTCCAACCCTGCCATCATTCCGGCGGCGGCACAAAAGTACGGCAACCAGTGCGTGGTCCTCTCTGCCGATATCAAGCGGGTGGATGGCAAGTTCATGCTCTTCGCCAAAGGCGGTCGGGAGAATACCGGCATTGACGCGCTGGACTGGTTGGAACAGGGGGTAAAAAACGGGGCGGGGGAGCTGGTCGTCAACTCCATCGACACCGACGGCGTCAAGAATGGCTTTGATCTGGAGCTGCTGGACGCTGTGGCGGCCCGCTGTGCTGTGCCCATCATTGCTTCGGGCGGCGCCGGCCGCAAGGAGGATTTTCTGCAGCTGCTCCGGGATCACCCGGCGGTGGATGCGGGGCTGGCCGCCTCCATCTTCCACACCAAACAGGTGGGAATCCGGGATCTGAAGCAGTATCTGCGGCAAAACGGCATCGAAATGCGGCTGTGACCCCTTGCCAAACGCGGCAAAAACAGGTACACTATACATATATTTTCTTGGGCGGGCGGTGCCATCGGTGCGGCCCGCACAAAACGTTATCGAGCAGGAGGTTTTCTTGCATGGAAATCACCCAGAATTCTCAGACTCTTCACTTCAATTCCCATGGCTTGATTCCGGCCATTGTGCAGGATCATTACACCAAAGAGGTGCTGACCCTGGCGTATATGAACGCCGAAACGTTGGCTCTGACCATCGCCGAGGGCCGCACGGTGTTCTGGTCCCGCAGCCGCCAGGAAATCTGGCGCAAGGGCGAAACATCCGGTAACGTACAGCGGGTTGTGTCCATCACGGCAGACTGCGACAAGGATGCCCTGGTCATCGACGTGATCAAATCCGGCCCGGCATGCCACACCGGGGCAGAGAGCTGCTTCTTCAACCCGGTGTATGTCTCGGACGAACTCAAGCAGTTCACCTGGCAGGGCCTGTATGAGCTGATTGAGGGCCGCAAGACCGATCCCAAGGAGGGCAGCTATACCAGCTACCTCTTTGACAAGGGTCTGGAAAAGATCCTCAAGAAGGTGGGCGAGGAATCCACCGAGGTCATCATTGCCGGCGGCAAACGCGATAAGGAAGAAACCATCTACGAGATCAGCGATCTGGCCTACCATGTGATGGTGCTCATGATTGAACTGGGCATCTCGGTGGAGGATATCACCAAGGAGCTGGAAAAGCGCCACGTGATCGATCATAAAGTAAAGCAGGAAAGGATGCAGTAATTATGGCGGGCGAATACCTGAAAAGTTCCGTCCACGTACATTCCAAACTGTGCGACGGCAAAAATACCCTGGAGGAGCTGGCGGTCACCGGGTGGCGCGCCGGATTGCAGACGCTGGGCTTTACCGGCCACAGCCATACCCCCTGTGATCTGGAATATTGCATGACCCAGAGCCGCACGGCCCTCTATAAAGCGCAGATTGCCAAGCTGAAGGAGCGCTATGCCGGCAAGCTGGATATCCTCTGCGGCCTGGAATGGGACCTCTTCAGTGATGACAACCCGGCAGACTACGATTATTGGATCGGCAGCTGCCACTATGTCCAGGGCCCCAAGACCGGCAAATATTACGAAATTGACTGGCGGGAGAGCGACCTGGCCGCCTGCATCGCCGATGACTTTGATGGCGACGGGCTGGCTGTGGTGGAGGCCTACTTTGCCAACGTGGCCAAAGTGGCGGAGAAAAAGCCCACCATCCTGGGACACTTCGATCTGATCAAAAAGATCAACGGGGAAGGCAAGTTCTTCGACGAGCAGGATCCCCGCTACAAGGCGGCGGCGGACGGCGCCCTGATGGTGGCGGCCAGGAACCGTTGTGTGCTGGAGGTCAACACCTCGTCGGTTTTCCGTGGCTTCCGCAAGGACTTCTTCCCCTCGGATGCCATTCTCAAGGACTGGCTGGCTCTGTCCGGCAACGTGGTCATTACGGCGGACGCCCACGACGCCAAGGCGCTGACCTTCGGCTTTGAGGAGGCGGCTGCCAAGCTCAAGGAACTGGGCTACACCAAGGTCCAGGTTCTGGGCAAAAACGGTTTCACCGTCTGCCCGCTTTAAAAGCATACACAAAAACGCCCCCGCACTCTTGTGCGGGGGCGTTGCCTTTTTACAGGTCAATTTCTTTCCCGTCCAGCACGGCGCGTACCAGCCGGTCGCCGTCATAGGTCAGTTCCAGGTGAAAAAACGGTGCCTCCTGGGCCAGCAGACGGAAAAACAGTTTGTCTCCCTGCCAGATGGGCAGCTGTTCCACCCGATCCTTGGGCACCCACTCCAGTGTGCCCTCGTCGCAGTCTGTCAAAGTGCCGGTGAAATCGCGGCAGGTGTACAGGTGCATCCGCTCGGCAGGCCAGGGCGGGCAGAAAAAATCCACAATCCCCCGGTAGAGGGGCGCCCGCATGGTCAGGCCGGTTTCCTCCTGCACTTCCCGCAGGGCACAGGCCAAGGCGTCCTCGCCGGGCTCAAACTTGCCGCCCACCCCGATCCATTTGTCGTGGTTCACATCCTGCTTCTTTTTGACCCGGTGCAGCATCAGGTAGCAGTTGTCCCGCTCCAGATAGCACAGAGTGGTCTGCAATAAATCCATAGGAATGTCCTCCTGTACATAAATTCGCGCTTTTAGCAGATACTACCAGAAAACCAGAGCGGAGGAACTGCCATGAAAGCAACCGGAATTGTGCGCCGTATTGATGAACTGGGGCGCGTTGTCATACCCAAGGAAATCCGTCGTACCCAACGCATTCGTCAGGGGGATACCCTGGAAATTTTTACTGCCGCCGATGGGGAAGTGGTTTTTAAAAAATACTCTCCCCTGGTGGAGCTGGGGCATATCTCAGCCATCTACACCGAGGTGCTTGCCAAAAGCCTGGGATGTACCGTGCTGGTATGTGACCGGGCCCGGGTGGTGGCGGCTGCCGGCGGCGGCAAGACCGATATGATGGACCGGGAGATTTCCACCGAGGTGGAACACCTTTTGTCGGGGCGCAGCCCTTACACAGCCCCGGAAAATCCCGCCAAGAGGCTGCATCTGTTTGAGCGCGGTGAGCGACTGATCCTCTGTGTTGCCCCCATCGTGGCCCACGGCGATGTGGAGGGTGGTGTGCTGCTGCCCGGTACCGCCCGGGACCCGGCGCCGCGGCCGGAAACGGTGCAGGCCATCACCACGGCGGCCAGTTTCCTGTCCCGCTGGATGGAGGAATAAACGGTTATACCGCTTTTTCATCCATCTGGCGCAGCACCTTGCGGAAGGTAAAGAAGAAAAGCACCGCCGTGAAGATGACAGCCAGGGTGTCGGCCACCGGCTCTGCCAGGTAGACGGCCCGGGCCTGGTCTTCCCGGAAAATGGCCGGCATCAGGTAGATCAGCGGTAGCAACAGAATGAATTTGCGCATGACCGCCACCAGAATGGACTGCTTGGCCTTGCCCAGCGAGGTGAAGGTCATCTGGCAGGCCATCTGAATGCCGAACAGGAAGAGCGCCGCTATGTACAGGCGCAGTGCATTGCCGGTATAGGCCACCAGCTGGGCGTCGCTGGTAAACAGGGCGGCAAAGGCCTGGGGAAACAACTCCACCAGCGCCCACAGCAGGCAGGAATAGAACAGGCTGACCCGCAGCAGCAGAAAATAGGCTTTTTTAACCCGATCCCGCTTGCCGGCGCCATAGTTGTAGCTGATGATGGGCTGGGCCCCCTGGCCCAACCCGTTCAGCGGCAGCATGGCAAACTGCATGACGCTGGACAGAATGGTCATGGCGCCCACGGCCAAGTCGCCGCCATACTGCAGCAGGGAGGCGTTGAACGCCACCGAGATCACACTCTCGCTGGCCTGCATAATAAAGGTGGCCGTGCCCAGCGCCACGCAGGGCAGCAGCACGGCGGGGGACAGGCGAATGGTCGCGGCACGCAGCCGCAGATAGGTCCGTTTGCCGAACAGAAAGCCCAGCACCCAGAAGCAGGACAGTGCCTGGGACAGGATGGTGGCCAGGGCGGCGCCCCGCACCCCCATGCCCAGCAAAAAGATGAAGACCGGGTCCAGAATGATATTGGCCACTGCACCGATCAGCACCGAAAGCATACCTTCCTTGGCGAATCCCTGGGCGGTGATGAAGGCGTTCATGCCCAGCGTCATCTGGACGAAGAGAGTGCCCACCGCGTAGATATCCATGTACGCCACGGCATACCCGATGGTGTTGTCGCTGGCACCGAAGGCCATCAGGAAGGTGCGATCTCCCAAAAGCAGAATGACCGTCAACACAGCCGAAACCAGGATCTGAAGGGCAAAGCAGTTGCCCAGGATCACTTCGGCTTTTTCTTTGTTGCCCTGGCCCATGGCGATGGTGGCGCGGGGAGCGCCGCCGTTGCCCACCAGTGCGGCAAAAGACGAGACAATCATGATCAGCGGCAGGCAGACCCCCACGCCGGTCAGGGCCATGGCGCCGTGGTCGGGAATGTGGCCGATGTAGATGCGGTCCACAATGTTGTACAGCATATTAATCAGCTGCGCGGTCACCGTGGGCAGTGCCAGACGCATCAGCAGTCTGCCAAGGGGATCGGTTGCCAGGAAGACTTTGTCGTCGGTAGAAGATTGCATGGTAGTGGTACCTTCTTTACATATATAATTAGGATTATACAGTAGTATAAGGCGGTGCCATGGCGGTGTCAAGGCAAGACCCGGCGGGATTGTGACCAAACTGTTAAACTTGAAAAAACTTTTGAAAAACCTCTTGACAGGGACGAAATGGGGGGTATAATGAATTTAGCACTCGGAGATAAGGAGTGCTAAACAAAACCTAAACGCAGCAAAGGAGATGAGCGACATGGCGATGGATGCCCGCAAGCAGCGGATCCTGGAAGCTATTGTTGCCCTGTATGCCAGCGACGGCGAACCGGTAGGTTCCGGCTTGTTGGCAAACTACTTTGATATGGCGCTGTCCAGCGCTACCCTGCGCAACGAGATGGCGGCCCTTACCAAGCTGGGGTTGTTGGAACAGCCCCACACCAGCGCCGGGCGGGTGCCCAGCGCCCAGGGGTATCGCTACTACCTCGATCATTTGATCGAAGCGCCGGGCAGCACCCAGTTGTCCGAAACCGACCGCGAACATATCGACGATCTTTTCGCCGGTATGGACGTGGAGCCCGAAAAGCTGGCTCCCGCGGCAGCGCGCAGTCTGGCGGATCTTACCCAGTGCGCGGCGGCTGTCACCACACCCCAGGCACCGGATCTCTGCATCGCCCACTTCGAGGTGGTGCAGGTGGGACGGTACTCGGCGGCGGTGCTGGCGGTCACCAGTGCGGGCGGGGTTCGTACCCGCGTGGCGCGGGTGGACACCGGTCTCACCCGGGACGACGCCGCCAATCTGGCACAGCTGCTCAACCGGGGATTGACCTTTGTGGCACCCCAGGATCTGACGCCGATGCTCACCACCAGCATGGTGCTGGCGGCCGGGGAACGGTTGGCACCGGTGGTGCTGGCCGCCCAGGCCCTGGTGACCACCGGCCCCCAGGCTTGCCTGCAGGGAGCACAGTACCTGGCCAAGATGCCCGATGTGCGGGAAAACCTGGGGACGCTGCTGGAGATCTTCTCCGACAACGAGGCAGCCACCGAGTTGCTTCGCCCCGACGGCGGCAAGATCACGGCTACCCTGGGCAGCGATCTGGAGCCGGCTATGCCGGGCGCCTGCATCGTCAGCAAGCGGTACCTGGCCGGTGGCGGCCTGACCGGTGCGGTGGCACTGATCGGTTCCACCCGGATGGAATACCGGCGCCTGCTGCCGATTCTGGATTATTTTTCCGTCAAACTGGGGCAGAGCATGGCCGGGCAGGGCCAATAAACAGATAAGGAGGACCCGCAATGAGCCACGATACTGAAAAAGAAAAAACCACGGCACCGCAGCCGGAACAGGCTGCCGATACCACTGCGGCCGAACCCAAGGCAGAAACCGCCCAGGCGGAGCCGGAAAAGAAGGCCGATAAAAAGGAAAAGCATCACCACGCGGAAGCGGCGCTGCAGGCCAAACTGGAAGCCAGCGAAAAGAAAAACGCCGAGCTGAAGGATCAGCTGCTGCGCACCGCTGCCGAGTATGACAACTACCGCAAGCGGTCCCAGCGGGAGGCCGACCAGAAGTTCAACGATGGTATCTCCCACGCGGTCACCCAGATTCTGGGCATCCTGGACACGCTGGACATGGCTGCCAACGCTGCCTGCACCGACGAAAATTACAAGAAGGGCGTCATGATGACGCTGGACAAAGCTGCCAAAGCGTTGGAAAACCTCCATATCACCGAGATTGAGGCGCTGGCCAAACCCTTTGATCCCAACTTCATGAACGCCGTGCAGCAGGTCCCGCCCGCCGAAGGGCAGGAGAGCGGCACCGTCGTGCAGGTCTTCCAGAAGGGATACAAGATCGGGGATAAGATCATCCGCCACGCAACGGTCGTCGTTGCCGAATAAGCATGAAACCGGGACAGCACCCGTTTCAGATACAAAAACATTCACCACATTCAAAGTTATTTTGAAGGGAGTTTTATAGTATGAGCAAAATCATTGGTATTGACCTTGGCACCACCAACAGCTGTGTTGCCGTTATGGAGGGCGGCGAGCCCGTTGTTATCGCCAACGCCGAAGGCGCGCGCACCACGCCTTCTGTGGTTGGCTTCACCAAGACCGGCGAACGCCTGGTCGGCCAGGTCGCAAAGCGTCAGGCCATCACCAACCCCGAAAACACCATTTCTTCCATCAAGCGTAAGATGGGCACCGCCGAAAAGGTCCATGCCGGCGGCAAGGACTACACCCCCGAAGAGATCAGCGCCATGATCCTTTCCAAACTGAAGGCCGACGCGGAGTCCTACCTGGGCGAGCCCGTCACCGAAGCCGTCATTACGGTGCCTGCCTACTTCAACGACAGCCAGCGTCAGGCTACCAAGAACGCCGGCACCATCGCAGGCTTGAACGTCAAGCGTATTATCAACGAGCCCACCGCGGCTTCTCTGGCCTACGGCATCGATAAGGAAGCCGACCAGAAGATCATGGTCTACGACCTGGGCGGCGGTACCTTCGATGTTTCCATCATCGAGATGGGCGACGGCGTGACCGAAGTTCTGGCCACCAACGGTGATACCCACCTGGGCGGCGATGACTTCGACCAGCGCATCATCGACTGGATGGCCGAGGACTTCAAGCGCGAGAACAACATCGACCTGCGCAACGACAAGATGGCTGCCCAGCGTCTGAAGGAAGCCGCCGAGAAGGCCAAGATCGAGCTGTCCAGCGCTACTTCCACTAACATCAACCTGCCCTTCATCACTGCCGACGCCAACGGCCCCAAGCATCTGGACATGACGCTCACCCGCGCCAAGTTCAATGAGCTGACCTCCGATCTGGTGGATCGCACCATGACCCCTGTCCGCAAGGCGCTGGCCGATGCCGGTCTGAAGGCTTCCGACCTGGCCAAGGTGCTGATGGTCGGTGGTTCCACCCGTATCCCCGCTGTTTACGACGCGGTCAAGAAGGAACTGAACTGCGAGCCCTTCAAGGGCATCAACCCC
>ERZ1643251.1383-NODE-1383-length-27659-cov-5.179720_pt1 | contig 27659 bp, 16 predicted proteins | sample MGYA00579261_ERZ1643251 | MGnify/ENA primary metagenome ERZ1643251 (study PRJEB29033, sample SAMEA4952267) | chicken gut metagenome | biome: Broiler Chicken; feature: Gastrointestinal Tract; material: Caecum | place: Ireland | collected 2018 | study: Broiler... | reverse complement strand
ATTATGTCCTCGGTAATAGCGATATTGAGGTCGCTCGAAACCGTGAGCATTCCGAAGAAGCTCTGGATCAAAAACAGTGCCGCGAAGAAGCTCGCATACTGCTTCCAGTTGAACTTTACGCTTTTGAACGCGATTTTCAGATTATCGCGCACATTGACAAAGAATTCGCCCAAGATATCACATCCGTTCAAATAAAGAATCCGATTTAAAATCGGTTGCTCCAATAATTATAATACATAATTGTGAATATATTATGTTAATATTATAAATTTCTGAAACATGATGTTCATTTGACACATAAAAAATATCGTTACAAATTTGTCTATTATGCTATATCAGTCGAATGTATCTTGACAAATCAGAAATGACATAGTATAATATACGTGGTATAAACTGTCACAAGGAGGATATAATATGTCTGATTTGCAAGAAAATCCGGTGCCTGCGGTCAATCAAATTGTCAAAAATATTTTACTTGATCAGAATGACGGCGATATGCGAATACTGTTTGTCGGCAATTCAATAACCCGTCACGGACCGAAGCCGGACATCGGCTGGGAGCTCGATTGCGGCATGGCGGCGTCGTCGCCGGAGCGCGATTATGTTCATGTTTTCGCGGCTGGCTACTCGAAAATACACCCCGGAGCGGTATATGGAATATTGCAGGTAGCCGACTTCGAGCGTGGATTTTACGACTTCGACATTGAAAAGAGCTACGCGGAGGCGATCAACTGGAAGCCGAACATTGTATTTATGTTTTTCGGCGCGAATGTCAGCGGCGAATATGACCGCAGCGTTGAAAATAATCGCGGCGAGTCGCCGAAAGTCAGATTCGGCGACCGGTATGACGCGCTGCGTCAAAGCCTTGACTCGGGCGATACGAAATTTTATCATGTCGAGGGCTATTATCTGCGTCCGGTGCTGACCGCCGAACGGCGTGCGGTCTGCGAAAAACACGGCGATCGCTGGATCAGTCTCGCCGGAATCAACGACGACGCGGCGACGCATGGTTTATACAATCATCCGAATGATCTCGGTATGCGGATGATCGCCGAACGTCTGCTTGAGGCTACAGCGAAGCAGTAACCGATTGCGTATTACCGGTCGGGGCGCATGAAACGCCCCGACCGGTGCGGCAGACTGATGGCAGTTAGTGAAACGACAGGCGATATGCAGAAACACTTGAATGACTGTTCGCCGGAACAAAAGAGTAAATGAATGAAGCGTAAATGACGAGCATTGCTTCGTAAAAATTCAAATAATAGCAGCAGATTAATATTGACATACTTTTTTGGAGGTTAATACCAACAGAAAGGAATAGAGACACTTATGAAAAAAATTCAAACAGTAGCATTTTTCTTCAGATTAATCTGGCAAGCCAATAAATTCTATTTATTAAGTATAACAATACTGCCGGCCTTAAGTTGGCTGCAATCAATGATAGGTGTGATATTTACTAAAAGACTGCTCGATAATTTAGAAAACGCGTCTATAATTGGTGGTGGCATATCTGCCGCGATCATGCTATTTTCCTTTTTCTTTATATCTGTCATACAAGAATCGGTTTCGGCAAAGCAAACTGTCGCAGGGCAGGATTTACATACCAAAATGCGCACATTGCTTGCTGACAAATATGTTTCGCTTCCATATCACATCACCTGTCGTCATGACCGGCAGGAGGAGTACGAAATGGCAGTCAAATGTGTGGACGAGTCTTACGCGGAAGCCTTCGTTTCAAAGGTTTTAAGCATCGTCTTTGGAATTGGCACGATCGGAAGTCTGCTATATTTACTCCGTGAATTTCCGATATGGCTGCTCGCGCTGTTCGCGGTGGTTCTGATAGTAGATGTGATCGTATATATTAAGCAAGCTGATTTGTTATACGCGAATTATGTTGATGAAACTCCGATAGAACGCGGTCTATATTACGCGCGCGGAGGTCTTATGGATTTGGATTTTGCTAAAGAGATTCGTTTATATGGGTTAAAAGATTTTATATCTCAAAAAACTGAAAATTCCATTCTTGCTTTTTACAATCAATGCGAAAAATCTCGCAAGCTCGAAATGCGAAAGGCTTTGTGGAGCTATTTGGCAGAGGCGATTCAATTTGTCGGAATATACGCGCTGGCTATTTTGGAATACTATAAAAATAAAGCCATGACGATAGGCGAATTTTTCTTGATACTGACCTCCACGACCAAATTCAGCCAAGTCACTCGTGATATCGCTTCCAGTGGTGTGAGCATATATAAAAATATCAGATATGTAGAAATGCTGGAGGATTTTCTGAAAATAACATATGACAAGGGATGCGATGTCAGCAATATCAACCCCGCCGAACGCCATTATTTTAAGTTTGATCATGTATCTTTTCAATATGACGGTTCGGATAATGAGGTTTTGCAGGACATAAATATCGAATTTTACAGCGATGAAAAGATTTCGGTTGTTGGAGATAACGGCGCGGGAAAAACCACGTTTGTTTTACTGCTATTAGGGTTTCTAAAACCGACAAAGGGACAAATCTTGGTGGATGGAATAAGTATTGATAAAGTTGAAAGAGAAAACTATATACGTATGTTTTCGCCGGTTTTTCAAGACTATGTAATCTATAACGCTGCTATAGAAGATAATATTATATTGTCTCTTGATTATAACAAAGACCTCTTTCTACAATCGATAAAAAACATTGAATTGGACCTCGACAAATTCCCGCAAGGCGAGAAAACAAATATAGGCAATATCTATGAAGAGGATGGGGTCGAGCTGTCAGGCGGAGAATCACAAAAGGTCGCGCTCGCGAGAGCAATTTACAAGCAATCCGCGATGTTTATTTTCGACGAACCCACCGCGGCACTTGATCCGCGCGCCGAATGCGATTTATATCTGAACTTTAAGAGGATAGCTGACAAGAGAGGGTGCGTATTCATTTCGCATCGTCTCGCGAGCTGCAAGCTGTGCGAAAAAATATTTGTGTTTGATAAAGGCAAATTGATTGAGACCGGTTCGCATGAAGCGTTGATGCGAAATAAAGGCGTCTACCATTCAATGTTTACCGCACAGTCGGAAAAGTTTTTTGATACCAGTGAGGAAGTAGTCTGAAAATAAATTATCAGACTGCGAGTTTTGTGACTTCGCAGTCACAGACCGCGATTTGCTTTGCAAACCGTCACAAAACATCGACATTAAGGAGGAAACTTTGCTAATGCAAAGATGACTTTGCGTCAGCAAAGTCAGGATCATAAAAATGAAGTGGAATGATTTCAAATCAAAAATACATACACTGAGAAAAATTATACGTTTTTCGGCAAAGGCTGATAAAAACCGAAATAAGATTCTCGCACTCGGTGTGGTCGTTGGATTTTTGCGAGAAGGTTCATTTTTAGCCGGTACTTTTCTGCCCGCTTTGATTGTTAATCTGATTATTGACCGCGAGAATATCGCGATGCCCATTGTAGCGGCCTGCGGTATTTCCGCGATAATGTCTATAATTGATTATATTGTAGAAACAAATCTGCGGCGGATATCAAACCTGAGTGTCAGCTCTATCTCGTATAAAATCCTCAGCTTGAATCAAAAGTATATGACAATGCGATATGATCTTATCAGTACTACAGAAGCCTATAATCGATACGACAAAGCTACTGACGCGATATTCGAAATAAGCGACACCGAATACATAATGTATTCGCATTTTTTGCCGAAAGTATTCAGCTTGATAAGTCTGGTCAGCGTGTTCTTGAATGTCGACCTATTAGCGGCGATTATTGTCTGCGCTTCTGTAGCCATTGAAATGCTGCTCGGAAGTAAAGGTGAAGAAGTGGATTTTAACGCGCGCGAACAGGTTTCCGAAAGCGAGCGAAAGTTTTCACACATTCTGTCAAATCTTTTGAATCCGACATACAGCCGCGACTTAAAAGCATACAGCTCCGAGAGCTTTTTCTCAAAGCAAATCGAGCGTTTCCGTCACAAATATATCGACGCGATAAAAACTCGGGAAGGGAAGAAGCTGAAATATTCAATCTTTTCCAGCGTCAATATTTTTGTTCGGCTTATGACAATATATATTCTCGCGCTGTTCAAGTTTTCAAAGGGGAGCCTGCTTATAGGCGATTTTCTGCTTTATATCAATGCCTCAAACTCGCTTTTTGAAACAATAGCGCAGATGAAAAATGATATATTGTATCTGGAACGAGTGATTTACTACTACAAAGACATAGAATCGTTTGAAGCAGATGAAGTCTCTGCCGCGTCAGCGACTGACATTGCGTCTCCAGACACGGAAGTTCCGGAAATTGAGCTTGTCAATGTCTCGTTTACATATCCCAATCAGAATAAAAAGGCTCTTGACAATGTTTCAATAAAAATCTACGGCAAGGAAAAGATCGCGCTTGTCGGAGAAAACGGCAGCGGAAAATCCACGCTTGTCAAGCTGCTGCTAAAGCTCTACCGACCTGACGAGGGTGTAATTTTACTGCGCGGAAAGAACATTGATGAAATAGACGACGAAACCTACTTTCGCCATTATGCTCCGGTTTTTCAGGATTTTCAGCTGTTTTTATATACGATTAAAGAGAATGTGGCTTTTTCGAATGACGACGACGAAGGCGTGATAAACGCCCTCGATAAGGCGAGTTTGAAGCAAAAGGTATTGCAGCTTCCCAAAGGAATCAACACCCATTACTCAACCCGCTTTTACGAAGATGGGGTGGAGTTTTCCGGCGGCGAGAAGCAGCTGCTTGCGCTGTCAAGAGCATTGTACAAAGACTCACCGGTAATGATATTGGACGAGCCAACAGCTGCATTAGACCCATTGCATGAGAAAGCGGTTTTTGATCTTTTTGCATCTCAGTCGAAAGATAAAACAGCTGTATACATCTCACATCGAATGAGTGCGAGCCGTCTCGCAGATCGAATTATTCTATTGAAAGACGGAAAGCTCTGTGAATCCGGAACACATAGGGAGCTGATCGAAATTAATGGGGAATACGCGGAGCTATGGAATATGCAGTCTCAGTGGTATGCATAAAAGCAAAGAATGAAAGCTAATCCCACAAAAGAACGAGTCGTTAGCATAGATTCGCCCCTAAAGCACAATGTTAATTTTGTATGAATTGTTTCCGATATATGTGGAATCAGTAATGAAAATGTGGTATACTTATATCAGTGCCAAACTATATCATAGGAAGTGAAATTTAGTGTTCAAACGTATACTCTGCGCCATGCTCGCCGGATTTTCGCTGCTCTATATTTCATGCGGCGATACATCCGTGACTGAAGCTGAAACGACAAAAGTTCATTCTGAATCCACGAACGGTGATGGAACCGAATTCGACCGGCTCGACGAGCTCGGGGAAAAGAATTTCGACGGTAGAGTGTTCACAATCCTCGACGCGAACGACCACCCAGAAATGCACGTAAATCTCCCGGGCGAGGAGCTGAACGGCGACATCATCAACGACAGCCTGTATGAGCGCGACCTCGCTATCGAGGATCGCTACAACATCGACATCGAGTATATCCAGATAGTAAACGCCGCCGCCGGCACGACCGCGATGAAATCGAGTGTCCTCGCCGGAGACGACGCGTATACGATCTGCATATCGACAATCCTCGGCGGCACGCTCGGCACACTCGCGGTCGAGGGAATCCTCGCGAATCTCAACGACCTTGAGTACCTGTCGCTCGACCAGAACTGGTGGAGCTACTTGATGTATGACAGCCTGCGCTTTGACGACAAGATGTACTACACGACCGGCGACATCTCGCCGACGATGTACCAGATGCCGGCAGTCTTTTATCTGAATCTCGACCTTGCCGAGGATTACGGAATCGACACAGATTTCTGCCAGCTCGTGCGCGACGGCGAGTGGACGCTTGACGTGGTCATAAACATGACCAAGGATATGAACACCGACCTCAACGGCGACAACGTAATGCACGCGTCGGACGACTTCTTCGGATTTATTCACCAACAGCTCGGCGGCATTGTAACGAATGGTCTTTTGACCACCGCGGGCGTGAATCTGTCGACGATTTCGGACGACGGCAAGAGTATCAGTGTCGACATCGTCAATGAGAAAACCCTTGGCGTTATCGAGAAGCTGAAGCAGCTGATTGTCGATATACAGTATGTCGAGCAGAACGACATCATTACAAAGGCGTTTGTTGAGGATCGCGCGCTGTGTATGTACCACTACGCCGAAAGCGCGTCAGTATTCCTGCGCAACATGGAGAGCGACTATCTGATTCTGCCAATGCCCAAGGCGGATGAGCAGCAGGAGGACTACCACTCGTACGTCAACGCGTGGGCGGACGCGTTCATCGGTATTCCGACGACCTCCGACCCTGAATTCGCCGGCTTTATCACCGAGGCGCTCGACTATTATTCTTACAAATACATACGCCCACTCGCGTATGACCTGACCTACAAGGAAAAGGCGTCGCGTGATGAAAACAGCGCCGAGATGCTCGACATCATATTCGACACACTTTATTATGATTTCAACTGCATATACAATTTTGGCGGCACGACCGACGCTTTGACCAAAGCATTGAAGGGCACCGGCGAGCTCGCGTCCGAGTTCGCGGCGATTCAGTCAAAGATTGAAGCTGACGTCGAGACATTCGTCGAAAACTGGAATCAGATTTCACAATGAGCCGCGTTAAAATTAAATATCTGAATTATTGACAATTGATAGTGATAACGCCCCGCGCAATGCGCGGAGCGCTTTGTCTCTCGCTTTTTGACTCATAATAAATCCAACCTAAATCCATTTCCCGCTCACTGCGGGATTTTTTTTGTAAAATTTGTTTTTTCGGTTTTGTCTGTATACGGCATAAATCGCGTGCCGCGGTATAAACTACGAATACGTGATTTTTTACACGCTGATATGCAAATCATGTATACAATTTTCTGGAGGGACAAATGAAAAGGATAATATCTGCCGTGCTTACAGCCGTCGCGCTGACGTCGCTGACTGTGAGCTGCGGCATGGGTGATGGCAATACAGACGGCGAACGAGTTGAGCTCAAGGTCTGGGGCTCTCAGGATGATATGCAGCTGCTGCGCACAATGTGCGATGAATTCGCGGCGGCGAATACAGATAAGGAATATACGTTCAGCTTTGGAGTTGTAGGCGAGAGCGACGCGAAAAAGGTTTTCCTCGACGACCCGGACGCGGCTGCCGATGTATTCAGCTTTGCCAATGACCAGCTTGTCGACCTCGTTTCTGCGGGCGCGCTCGCACAGATAGGCGGCTCGTATAAGGATACGGTCGAGAGCGAAAATGTCGCCGGTTCGGTCGAAGCCGCCACAGTCGACGGCAAGCTCTATGCGTTTCCGATGACCGCGGACAACGGTTACTTCTTATATTATAATAAGGAAGTGTTCGCGACTCCGCCGGATACGTTGAATGAAATCCTCGACGCGTGTGCTGACGGTCAGAAATTCGCGATGAAGCTGTCCGATTCGTGGTACCTCGCGTCCTTCTTCCTGACCGCGGGCTGCGACTTCGCGGACGACAAGACGGTCAATTTCAACAGCTCCGCCGGACTCGCGGCGGCACGCGCGATGAATGAGCTTTGCAAGGATTCGCGCTATATCAACTTCGGCGCCGATTATGATTCGTCGGTTGTGTCCGGCTTCGGCGACGGTTCGGTCATCGCCGCGGTTTCGGGCACGTGGATAGCCGAGAAGATAGCGAATGAAATCGGGATTGAAAATCTCGGCGCGACCAAGCTGCCTAAGATAACAATAGACGGCAGTGAGCGTCAGATGATCGGCTTTGCCGGCTACAAGCTCGTCGGAGTCAACGCCGCGAGCAAGCATCCTTCAGAAGCTATCAAGCTGGCCGCATGGCTGACAAATGAAGAAAATCAGTTGAAACGCTTCGAGGAGCGCAGAATGGGTCCGTCGAATATCAAAGCGGCAGAAAATGAAGCGGTCAAATCGGACGCCGCGCTCGCGGCGCTTGCGATGCAAAACGAATATTCGGTTTCGCAGAACAATGTACCCAGCTCATATTGGACGGCTGCCGAGGGCTTTGGCACTGATCTCGTCTCGGGTAATGTCAGCGACGACCGGCTGCAGTCAATGCTCGCGACCCTGTCGGAATCGATAAACAATCCAATAAGCTGACCTCTGCCTACGCAAAGCATCGACATGGAAAGGTGGACTTTGCTTATAACAAAGTCATAAGTCTGAAAAGTATTTTCAAACCAAGAAAGACTTTGATCTGCAAAGTCATGGAAATAAAAATGATAGATATTGATTATCTCGCGTCCGGACCGGTCAGGCGCGCCTTCATCAGATTCAAGCGGCGGCTGAAAAGCCTGCCGCGCGACTTCGCGTCATATATGGCACGCCTACCCGGGCGCGCCGCGCGCGCCGTCAAGCGGATCCCCGACGCGCTCGCCGGATACGCACGGATATTCGCACGCGGGGATTTTTTCACACGATTATCGTTCTTGATAATGGGCGCCGGCTGTATACGCCGGAAACGGTTTGCCAAGGGACTGTTGTATCTCGCCGTGCAGCTTGTGTTCTGGTTTTATTTTCTGAATTCAGGAATTTATTATATCGCCAAGCTGAAAAATCTCGGCAGCAATGTCCAGACCGAAATCTGGAACGAGGACAAGGGCATATTCGAATATACCAAGGGCGACAACTCTATGCTGGTATTGCTGTACGGAATAACCGCGCTGATTCTCCTGTTTGTGTATCTCGCTATATACCTGTCGAATATCCGCGACGCGTACTACAGCGAGCGATTGGCGCGCGACGGCGGACATATGCCAACTCTGCGCGACGAGCTGTACAGTCTCGCGAACGAGAATTTTCACAAAACTCTGCTCTTTGTGCCGAGTCTCGCGGTGATAGTTTTTACCGTATTACCGCTTGTGTTCATGGTAACAATCGCTTTTACTAATTACGACCGCTTTCATATGCCGCCCGGCAATCTGTTTACATGGGTCGGGTTTGAGAATTTCCGGTCGTTGCTCGGATTTGGCGAAAACAAGCTGCTCTCCTCAACCTTCCGGGGTATCCTCGGCTGGACGCTGGTCTGGGCGCTTTTCGCGACGATAACCAACTACACGCTCGGAATGATTCTCGCGATACTGATAAACAAACGGGGAATCAAGTATAAAAAATTTTTCCGCACGATTTTCGTTTTGACTATAGCCATACCACAGTTTGTCAGCCTGATGTTTATGCGGATACTGCTGTCCGAAACCGGACTTGTAAACGTATTTTTAGAGCAGATCGGGTTGATTTCACAGCCGGTGCGCTTTTTGACCGACGCCAATCTCGCGCGGATCACGGTGATCGTGGTCAATATGTGGGTGGGCATACCCTATTCGATGCTGATTACGACCGGTATTCTTTTGAATATCCCCGAGGATTTGTATGAAGCGTCGCGAATCGACGGCGCGTCTCCGGTTGTGCAGTTCACTAAAATCACACTGCCGTATGTGTTGTTTGTGACGACACCCTATCTCATCACGCAGTTCGTCGGCAATATCAACAACTTCAATGTGATTTGGTTCTTATCGAGCGGAGGACCTATGAGCGGCGATTACTATCAGGGCGGCAAGACCGACCTGCTTATAACCTGGCTTTACAGAATCACGACCGGCGAGCAGAACTACAAGCTGGCGTCGGTGATAGGTATAGCGACGTTTGTGGTATCAGCGGCCTTTTCGCTGCTTGTATACAATCGCACCGCGTCCGAAAACAAGGAGGGGGATTTCCAATGAAGCATGGCAAGGCGTCAAGGCGGGCGAACAGCATCATATATATTATCCTGACGCTGCTCTGTGTAGTCTGGATAATACCGGTGGTGTTCTTGTTAATCCACTCGTTCAGAGCCGAGCCGGGAGCGGCTATAAAATATCTGCTGCCGAAAAATTACACCCTTGACAACTATATCCGGCTGTTCACCGAAACCGAACTGTTCAATTTCCCGCGCTGGTATCTGAATACACTCTTTGTCTCGGTATGCTCGTGTATACTTTCTACAATATATATATTGATGATTTCCTACTCGCTGTCAAGACTTCGCTTCAGGTCGCGCGGCAAATTACAGCGGATAGGTCTGATACTGAATATGTTTCCCGGGTTCATGTCGATGATCGCCGTCTACTTCATATTAAAGGCGGTGGGACTGACACAGTCGCTCTTTGCGCTGATACTCGTCTACTCGAGCGCGTCGGCACTCGCGTATTACGTCGCCAAGGGCTTCTTTGACACAATACCTTTCGCGCTCGACGAAGCCGCGCGCATCGACGGCGCGTCCAAAGCGATGATCTTCTGGAAGATAACTCTGCCGCTGTCGAAGCCAATAATTGTCTATACCGTGCTGACTACATTCATGGCGCCGTGGATGGACTATATTTTCGCTTCGGTCATAATGAAGGACAATTATCAGAATTACACGGTTGCGCTCGGGCTGTTCCAGATGATATCGCGCGAAAATATATACGATTATTTCACGATGTTCTGCGCCGGAGCGGTGCTCGTCGCGCTGCCGATATCGATTTTGTTCATGTTCATGCAGCGTTATTATGTCGAGGGCGTGACCGGAGGAGCGGTCAAGGGATGAGGAACAGACAAAACCTGAATGAACGCGTGAGCGGGGTGCTGCTTCCGGTCGCGAGCCTGCAAAGCGAATTCGGCATCGGTAGTCTCGGCAAAGAAGCATACAGGTTCGCACAGCTGCTCGCTGACGCCGGACAGCGGCTCTGGCAGGTGTTGCCGCTCACGATTTGTGACTATGTGAATTCGCCCTACGCGTCGCCGTCGGCGTTTGCCGGAAATCATTTGCTCATTGACCCGAAGCTGCTGTGCGACGAGGGGCTGCTATACAAGTCCGAGCTGACTGAAAACCGCAAATCAGCTTATGCCGGCGGCAATCGCGACGACAGAATCGACTACGAATACGCGGGCAGAGTCAAGGACAAGCTGCTTCGGCTCGCGTATGATCGCTTCCTGCAAAAAGGGAAGCAGTCGGAGGATTACAACGAGTTCATCAGCCGCGAGCGCGGCTGGCTCAACGATTTCGCTCTATACTGGTCATTAAAGCGGCATTTCGGCGGCAGCCCCTACTGGGAATGGCCCGACGACGCGCGTGACAAAAAGCGCGCGGTCAGCAAATACTCACGGTCAATGCAGTCGGAAATGGGATATGTGGTGTTCTGCCAGTATATTTTCAATCGTCAGCTGAACGCTTTGCGCGGTGAGTTAAGCCGGCTCGGCATCCTTTTGGTCGGCGACATTCCGTTCTATGTCGCGCATGACAGCGCCGACGTCTGGGCGCACCCCGAGCTGTTCTTACTTGACAGCAGGTCAAGACCAAAGCTGGTCGCGGGAGTTCCGCCCGACTTCTTTTCAAAGACGGGGCAGCTGTGGGGAAATCCAATTTACGATTGGGCAAGAATGTGTGAGGACGGCTTCAAGTGGTGGATGTCGCGGCTTTCGCGCTGCGGTCGGCTGTATGACATAACGCGGCTCGATCATTTCCGAGCGTTTGACAGCTATTACACTATACCGGCGGGCGCGCAAGACGCGGTCAACGGAAAATGGCGGCGGGGAGTGGGGCGCGACTTCTTTGATATATTAAAAAAGCGGCTGCCGAAATTAAATCTGATTGCCGAGGATCTCGGCGACGTCACCCGCTCGGCGCTCGCTTTGCGCGATTATGCGGGTCTACCGGGGATGAAGATACTCCAATTCGCGTTCGACAGCGACGCCGACAATCAGTTCCTGCCGCATAACTACGCGCGAAATACCGTCGGCTATCTCGGCACGCATGACAACGACACTACTGCCGGCTGGTGGCGTTCGCTCGACGATGAAACACGACAGAAGGCAGCCGATTATCTCGGTATATCAACGTTTGATGGCGTAAAACAGGTCGTGCGGCGAATGATGACCGCGCTGTCTGCTTCAGTCGCCGACTATGTGATATTCACAATGCAGGATCTGCGCGTTGAGGGTAGCGAAAAGCGAATCAACACGCCGTCAACGACCGGCTGCTGGGAATATATGGTCGAACCACAGGCGGAGGATTTCGTCTGGCTTGAAAAGATAACCCGACTGTACGGTCGTGCGCCGAAGCATGGCGATGAAGCTGCCGAGGGCAAAATCAATGACACAAAATAACCATAAATGAGAGGAAACGTCTATGAACAGTTTTCGTGATGAGCTGTCCAGCGAGCTGAAACGAGTCGATTTCACATCGATGAGCGTTGCGGAAAGGTATAATTTCATCTCGGGCTTTGTCATGAATTATTACCGACAGGAAATTGACGCGGCGCGAAAGGATATATATTATGCCGCGGAGCCGTGTCGCCGTGCCTACTATTATTCGGCTGAATTCTTAGTCGGACGGCTGATTTATTCGAATTTATACAATCTCGGTATACTCGACGACACCAAAAACGTCATGGCAGAGTACGGCTGTGACATCGCCCAGTTCGAAGAAATACCCGACGCCGCGCTCGGTAACGGCGGACTCGGTCGCCTGGCAGCCTGCTTTCTCGATTCGGCGGCGACACAGAGCATCCGTCTTTGCGGATGCGGTATCAGATATAAATACGGTTTGTTCAGGCAGGACCTGTCGGAGGGGTACCAGCGCGAGCTGCCCGACGACTGGACCAGATTCGGCGACCCGTGGTCGATCCGGCGCGACCGCGATTCGGTAGTGATCGAGTTCGCATCCGACAAGGTGCGAGCTGTGCCTTATGATATGCCGGTATTCGGCTACAGCCGGGGCGAACCTAAGATAGGTATACTGCGGCTCTGGCAGTCGGAGGCGCTGACGCCGTTTGATTTTACGCTTTTCAACGACGGCAGGTATGAGGAAGCGATCGCCGAACGTGAGCGCGCCGAGCGGATTTGCGCGGTGCTGTATCCGAACGACAACACGCCCGAGGGCAAGGAGCTGCGGCTGCGTCAGCAGTATTTTCTGACCAGCGCGTCGATACGCGACCTTGTGCGCTGGGCAGAACAGAACGGCGACTTAAAACGGCTGCACGAGCTTGCGGCGATACAATTGAACGACACGCATCCGGTGCTGGCGATTCCCGAGCTGATTGTACGGCTTGAGGAACGGGGAATCGATTTCGACGCGGCATTCGATATAGCGTCGAAGCTGTTCGCGTATACTAATCATACGGTAATGCGCGAGGCACTCGAGGAGTGGGACGAGGAGCTTATCAAAAAGCTGATCCCGAAAGTATATTCGGCAATCGTCAAAATACAGCGACGGCTTGAGCGCGAGCTGATTTCGCGTGGAATCAGATTAGACGGCGCGACGTCGGAAGCTCGTGGCGAGTTGGATATAATTAGAGACGGCAAAATCAGGATGGCGCCTCTCGCCTGCTTTATGGGCTTCGCGGTCAACGGCGTCGCGGCGCTGCACACCGAGATATTGAAGCGCGATGTGCTCAACGGCTGGTACAAGCTCTATCCGCAGAAATTTTCAAACAAGACGAATGGTGTCACGCCTCGCCGTTGGCTCGGAGTAGCGAATCCCGAGCTGTGCGGATATATCGGCGAGCTGATCGGCGACGGCTTCATGACCGAGCTCAACGAGCTCGAGCGCCTAAAGCGTTTTGCCGACGACAGTCTGGCGATAGACAAATTCGCGCAAATCAAAAAGCTGAAGAAGGAGAAGCTGGCGGCTGCGATAAAGCTGCGCTGCGGAATCGACATCGACCCCGAATTCATGTTCGACATTCAGGTAAAACGGCTGCACGAATACAAGCGGCAGCTTCTGAACGCGCTGTCGATAGTCGACCTGTATTTCGGAATCAAGGACGGGCTGGTCAGCGACTTTACGCCGACCGCGTTCATCTTCGGCGCGAAAAGCGCGCCCGGATATATGCGTGCGAAAGCAATAATCAAGTTCATTCTCGCGATTGCCAAAGTGATTGACAACGATCCGGAGGTCAGGGGTCTGATGAAGGTCGTGTTCATCCCAGACTACAACGTGTCGTGGGGTGAGCTGCTCTTTCCGGCGGGCGACCTGTCCGAACAGATATCGACCGCGGGTACAGAGGCGAGCGGCACCGGAAATATGAAGTTCATGCTGAACGGCTGCCCGACTATAGGCACGCTTGACGGCGCGAACCTCGAAATTCGCGAAGCCGCGCCTGACGGCTGCAACTATTTCTTCGGCAAGACAGCAGACGAGCTGCGCGAGCTGATGCCTGTCTACGACCCGCGTGCGATATACCTGCGCGAGGGGCGTATACGCCGCGCCGTCGACAGCCTGACGAGCGGTGTATTCGGCAGTGACAGCGGTTATGACGAGCTGCACAGGTCGCTGATCGAGGGCGCGAGCTGGCATTCGCCCGACAACTACTATCTGCTCGGCGATTTCTACGACTACTCGGATACTCGCCGCACCGCGAATCGTGACTTTCGCGACACAACCGCATATCAAAAAAAGTCATTTCTAAATATGGCGTCTGCCGGTCGTTTCTCGAGCGACTACACAGTTCGCGAATACGCGAAGGATATCTGGAAAATATAGAAAATCTGACCGCACTCACGATGCGGTCAGATTAGTTTTTAGTTGTTAGGAATTAGTTGTTAGTTTAGAATGAGAGGTTAGGAGGTGTTAGATCGGCGGGCGCGGGTATTTGCCGAGGACTTTGTTAAACAGTCAGGCTGATTGCCTACATATTTAGCAGCTGTGCTTTCTTTGCCTCGTATTCCTCCTGTGTGATCGCGCCGGCGTCGAGCAGCTCCTTATATTTTTTCAGCTCGTCGGCGGCGTCGACGTTGGCGGGGCGATTCTGAATCGGCGCTTTCTTGCCGTTCTCGTATTCGATGATGTTGTTGAGCTTATCCTGAATCAATATCGGCGGTATAAAACCTATGAATATCGCGAGAATCAGGCAGATTGTAGACATATTTGACGAATCACCGTACTTTTCGGACAGCCGGTCAATCCGCTGCGCGCTCTTATAGGTCCAATAAATATAGTAGAACGGTATGAACATACACAGCGCGAGCTTAGCTCCGGGCGAACGCGGCGGCTCGGACTCGTCGCGGTTCAGCGCGGCGGTAGTGCGGTAAATCCAGACAAGCAGGTAGATTCCGAACGTCAAAAACAGACCTGCTATGTGCGCTCCCATTGAAACGTGACCGTATACGCCTTTAAGGCTTCCGCCCGCTCCGTTTAAGTTATATTCAACTGCCGGCTTTCCGATGCCGATTCCGGCGAAGAGTATGCCGAGCGCGGACAGGAGATTCAACTGGCTGAAAAGCAGGTTCGGAACTAATATACGACCGATGAAACTAATGAGTACTAATGTATTGAGCGCGAAGCCTATGAGAGCGAAAATTCCGGGCAGTGCGCAAAGCGTGTGCTTACGGTTGGTCGCGGCAAGTATAATTACTACGACCATAAATATCATTGGCAGTGCGGATACGATATATGCGAGGTTGTACAGCTCTATTTCGATCCCCGAAAAACCGTAGTCACGGAGGTATTCACTGAAATTTTTTGCTCCTTCACCTGTAAAATAGGTCAGTTTTGTATATAATTCGTAAATCACAATCAAAGCTACCGGTATAAGCTGCAAGAAATTGCGCTTACGCGTCAGCAAGGTAATTGCGAAAAAAATATACAGCAGGCATAATATAAGTGGCTGAAGATAAATGCTTGCCGACGCTCCGGTCGGAATATAGTAGATAAGATTGCCGATTAATACAAAGATTTCGCTTATCAACAGCAGAATGCCACCGGCAATCGCTTGACCAGCACAACGTTTGGGGTTTTGGATTTGTTCCATTTAAGAGTTCCTTTCATGATATCATATTAGTATACCGATCGCCATGCAATCTGACCGACATACCATTTAAAATTCCATGAATATTATAATCCTACAATGTTAACATAATACCGAATAACGATTACGCAAATGTAAATAATTGCGTGTAGCTAATATTCTCATTAATTTTCAGCGGCTACAGTCGGCTCACGGTACTCAACCGGCGTGTCGGGCGACAGACCGTACAGGATCAGATATACCCGCTGATGGTACGGGTCGTCGTATGGCATCGTGTATTTATACTGCGCATTCGGCAGATAATAGAGCACGAGCGGCTCATTCGACGTCGAGTCGTAGGATTCGACCTGCCTCTCGTTCAATTTGAGCGTTTCGACATTTTCGTAATACCCGGCGGCGACGGTCGCGAATTGTCCGAGACATACGGCTACGGCGAGGGACGCGGCAAGCGCGCGTATATTGTCGGAATAGAGTATAAACGCGCCCGCGAGCAGGATGACTGTCAGAGCTATAAACAAAAGCGGCGTCGACATATAGCTCGGCATGAGCGCGAACACGACGAGCGCAGCTGACATAAACACCATCGGGTTCGGGCGCGACGCAAACACCCGCACTACCGGTATCATCAGACTGACTACGCTGATAAGCAGAGTCCGCGGACCGTATTCGGGCGAGAATGCCATCGCGCACTGCATCGCGACCGCGCACCAGACGAAGAACAGATCATCGATTTTGCCGTGCCTGAAGTAGCGAACGGCCGTCCATACCATGACCGCGAGTATCGGCAGTGCGATTATGAAGCCTGCCGGAAGCAGCTGTAAAAGCTGCGGGTTCACCGCGAGACCGTATACATACAGTCCGAGCGCGAGCGACGTCACGAGCGTGGTCAGCTTTGCGGTCGTGAGGATGGCGCAGTTAATTTTAGAGTCGTGTATAGCTTTGCCGGAGAGTGAGACTGCTCCGCCGGTAGATATATTCCGCGCGGATTTTCCGTCTCTGTTCGGCAGGATATACTTTGATACGCAGACGTAGATGATCAGTATAAACGCAAGACAGACAATCATTCCGATTCCGCCGCGACCGAGGACTACAGTCGTCAGCTCGCGGAAGTTATATCTGACCCGTTCGAATAGCGACAGCGCGTAGAAGTCGGGGTAGTATTCGGTGCGCGCCGAGTTGCCGGGCGAAAGGTAGAGCGTGCAGAATCCGGCGGCCGAGCTTACAAACGACGCGATATATGCCGGCTTTGGCGCGAGCCGTTTTACGACGACGCTTGACACTATGAAGCAGAGCGAAACCAGTACCGCCGCCGCCGATACTTGTTCGGTCGTAGCCGCGACAAAAAACGCGGGTATGACCAGCAGCCAGCTTCCCGAAAAGCGCTCGAAATCGCGACGGTAGAAATAATAGAACCATACGAGCGCGGTTGTCGGGAACAGGTAGTTGAGCGCGCCGGTCGCCCAGTAGACGCTCTGACGCAGTATCGCAAGGTCGATTATGCCGAATATCGCCGACGCCGCGATTACGGCGCGCGAATATTCATATCGTCTTGATGTGATATCGGCGCGATAACAGCGCGACGCGATTTTCGCGATTCCGATAATCAAAAGTCCGACAGTGACAATATTGAATATCCGCCAGAACCAGAAGCTGACGCCGAGCAATAGCTCGTCGAGAAGGTGGACGAGCGCGCGACCGTTTGTGTATTGATAGTGGAAAATATTTTCGCTTAAAAAGTAGTCGGCTCCTTTTTTAATAAAAGCCGCGTAGTAGTAGTCGTCGCCGAAGTAGGTCGTGAAAATACAGACGAGCGAGTGGATGAGCAGAAAGATTGCGAATATTGTATAATGAAGATTTTGCTTCAGAATTTTTTTCATGTATCAGACGTCGCCTCCGAGTTTCGTTATAGATATGATACCACAACCGCGTCGCAATGTCAAGCATATTGGAGATAAAACGAATATCCGCATGGATTTTCATATATAGGCTTGAAAAAATCGAACGATTGTGCTATAATATTTACATAATTATAACCATGAATTCGCTATGTCGATGTTTTGCGACGGTTTGCGAAGCAGAATCGAAGTCTACATATAATACTATAATCAGTATCACGCGATGGGGGCGGCTATATGGATGTATTCGGCGGACTGAATGAACAACAGAGCGCGGCGGTGCGTGCGACCGAGGGGTTTGTGCGGGTCATCGCGGGCGCGGGCAGCGGTAAGACGAGACTGCTTGTCAACCGGTATGTGTATTTGGTCGACGATTATGGAATAGATCCGGCGAATATACTCTGCGTCACGTTTACGAACAAAGCGGCGGCTGAGATGCGGCGGCGGATCAACTCGATACTTGGCGACGGATACGACACGTCGCTTATCTGCACCTATCATGGCTTTTGTGCGCGGCTGCTGCGAGAAGATCCGGAAAAGCTCTATCTGCCCAAGGATTTCCGCATAATCGACGAATCGATGCAGCGCTCAATGCTCGAGGAGATTTATCAGAAATACGATTTGCGGCTCGATTACGCATCGTTCGGCGCGATACTCAAGAAAATCGCGCGCTTCAAAGCGGATATGTCGTATGTCGAATCAATGCGCAGCCCTCGCAAATGTCAGATATACCTGTCCCGCGATTCGGTCGAGGATAAGATAATCGAGGACTTTCTGCAAAGGCAGAAGGCGACCTACTCGCTCGACTTCACTGACCTTATCAGCTTCGCGCTCTATTTACTGAATACAAATAAAGAGGTGCGCGAAAAGTGGCAGGAGCGGCTCAACTACATACAGGTCGATGAGTTTCAGGACAGCTCGAAACGTGAAATGCAGCTTGTCGACATAATCTGCGACAGGTATCGGAATCTGCTGATAGTCGGCGACCCCGACCAGAACATCTACGAATGGCGCGGGTCGGATGTAAAGCTGCTCGTTGACTTTGACAAATGCCACGAGCCAGCCGAGACGATATTTCTGAACCGCAACTACCGCTCGACGCCGCAGATATTGAAATGCGCGAACAGCCTTATCGATAGAAACGAGCTGCGGCTCAAAAAGGACCTATACACGCTGACTCCGCCCGGAGCCGACGTCGTGCATTTTCACGCCAAGAGCGATTCGCTCGAAGCCGAGGCAATCTGCGACGAGATCGCGCGGCTGAAGCGTGAGGCTTCGATGCGCAACTCGGATATCGCGATACTCTACCGCTCGGGCTTTTTATCGCGGGTGATTGAGAAGCGGCTGGTTGAGGTGGGAATACCGTATGAAATATACGGCGGTGTGCGTTTCTACCAGCGCATGGAGGTGCTCGACCTCATTGCCTATCTGCGCGTCATCGCGTATGGCGACGACGCGTCGCTCAAGCGGATCATCAACACACCTCGCCGCCGCTTCGGACGGTCGAAGCTCACCGCGCTGTGTATGCTCAAGGACGATATTCAGCCGCTCGGCGCGCCCGAGAATCCAAATCTATATGAGCTGCTGAAATTACACCTGCACGACAGCATATTTTCGTCGAGCCGCGCGGCGGAGTTTGTGGATTTTGTCGAGGATATGCGCGCGCGGCGGGGAAGTATGCGCATATCCGAGCTTGTTCGGACTGTTACGGCCGATTCGGGTTACGAGCAGTTCATACGCGAGCTGGGCGACGAGGAGCGGCTCGAAAATTTAGCTGAATTCAAGCGGATGGCAGATGAATTCGAGAAGAATTTCGGCGAGGAGCTCACGCTCGAGGATTTTCTGAATCAACTCGCAATACAATCGGGAGAGACTTCGGACGAGGACAAGGACACCGTCAAGCTGATGACGATACACGCGGCTAAGGGGCTTGAATTTCCGGCGGTTTTCGTCACCGGATTCTCCGAGGGGATATTCCCGTCGTCAAAGACTATCGAGGAGCGGCGGCGTCCCGGACTTGAGGAGGAGCGCAGACTCTGTTATGTCGCGCTGACCCGTGCGATGAAGCGTCTCTATCTGACCGATTCGGAGGGCGCGTCGCAGAATGGGACGAAGAAGCTGCCGTCACGTTTCTTATATGAAATCGGCAGAGAAAATTATATACGAATCGGCGAGATACCGGACGAGCTTGAGGGTGAGAGCCGACGTTATATCGAACGACACAGCGGAGCATATATAGAGCCGCCGCGGCTGACAGTCGGCGAGCGGGTCGCTCACCACATTTTCGGCGACGGTATAATAATCGCGGTCGATGAACGCCGTCGGAGCTTCAAGGTGCGCTTTGAGCAGTCTGGGCAGATTCGCAATATCTCGGAAGACTACTTCGCGCGCCGGCAGAATCAGTCAGCGGGAATCCAGCCGCCAAGTCAGCCGAAGCTGATTGCGGGCAGCGCGGCGGATAATCCTACAAGCAATATAGAATCAGTTGAGCCCAGCATAGGTATGGAGACTGTGTATACCAAATCGTGCGCGCCAAACATTGGCGATACGGCTGCGGTGACCGAATCAAGCACGCACGACATTCGCGATACGGCTGCGGTGACTGAATCAAACGCACATGACATTTGCGATACAGCTGCGGTAACCGAATCAAGCGAGCACAACATTCGCGGTACGGCTGAGGTGACCGAATCGAGCGCGCACGACATTCGCGATACGGCTGCGGCGACCGAGTCAAGCACGCACGACATTCGCGCGGAAGCTGTGCAGGCAGCTACCGAAAAATTCATCTCCGAGGAGATTCCCGCGTTCGGTGCGGCTGATGCCGACACACAGCCAGCTGAAGCTGTCAGCGTTACCTCTGATTCCGAATTTGTCGAGGCGGTAGTCAGCGAGCAGCTTCAAATTGAGTCAGGACGCATAGATGCTGCTGATAATGACCGCACTGACAGCCTGACCGATTCTATAGACACAATCTTGTCAGAACCGGACGCTTCTGACGAGGAAGAGCTGCTCGCGCCAGATGACGAAATGACTGAAAACCTCTGGAACAACCCTGATGTGCCGCACAGCGGCTGGGTCTGCACCGGTATCACTGACCTTGGCGCACCGTCCGGAATCTGCCAGATGTGCGGGCATCAGATAATCCGATATGTCCACCACATGATACACCCGAACTATCGCTCGCTCGGCGTTGGCTGTATCTGCGCGGGCAAAATGGAGGGAGACGTCGAGCGCGCGAAGAAGCGCGAACGCGACTACAAGAACCGTGCCGCTCGGCTCGAAAGCTTTAGGCGGCGCAGCTGGAAGAATTCGCGAAAGGGAAACCCATATCTGCGGATAAATCACCGAGTCGCCGTGCTGTATTACAACAAGCAGCATCAATTTTGGAGCTTCGCGATTGACAACAGTTTTTCATCCGGCAAATACAAAACGCGTGAGGAAGCGGTTGACGCGGTGTTCGCCGCACTTGAGGAGCAGAAATAAATTCCGGAGCTGTCGGTTACGACAGCTCCGGAAATTTTATAGTTGAATGTATAATTGTAATACGGCGTTGATATTGTATATGGCGACTTGCTGAAAATTATAATAATCCGTTTTGGATTTATCTGAATATACACAAGACATTGTTTTAACATGAGTTTGTCGGCTGTATCGAATCAATGTTATTTTATATCTTCAAGCAGCTCCATTGTCTTTTGGATGTTAATGTTAACCGCTTCCTTATTCGAAGCTATCGTAGACGCGATCGCACCGTTGCCGACCATGAGAAGCCCCTCGATTGCCGAATAGAGCGTATTCGTCCAACCGTAGCATTGGCTGATATCAAAGTAGCGTGTGTCGCGAATGATATTCAGCATCTCGATTGAGTCTTCATTGCGCAGTCCTTTCTGCGACAGGCTGACGTCATAATAGACCGGCAGCACATCTTTATATGTCATATACGAAAACGCGTCCATAATCAGCGCGGCTTCGGATATGTCGGGGTTCGTAACCGGTATGCACATCAGCGGATTGACCGGTGCGCGGTAGGTGCGGTATTTTTCCTGCGACTCGTCATACTTCGGCAGGGGAACGATACCGTACAAATCCTCCATCTCGCGGAACTTTGTGCTGGCTTTGATCTCAGCTATAATCGAAAGGCTGCGTCCGTTTCGGAACGCGATCTCGTAATGGTCGGGGTCTTGGTTTACATTGAGCTCGAGCCACTCGCCCGGGTTCTTTAGCATTGCCGCCACTTTTTCAGCCGCGTTGGTAAAATGCTCCGACTCGAAGCCGATTACCGGATAGCCCTGGTCGTCAAGCGAAATGTATTCAGCTCCGGCACCGATGAGCAACGCGCTCGGTCCGGTGCCCCAGCTTATCAGACCATACGTGCAGGAACCGGTCGCGCTCCAGGTGTACGAATCGTCGCCGTTCAATGACGCGCCGAGCTTCATCAGCGAATAATATTCATCGAGCGTCCACTTGCCGTCTCGAACAAGCTGATAGGGCATTTTGCCGCCGAGATTGGTCAGCATATCTTCATTGATAAAGATACAGATTGTGCCGTCAAATCCGGTCAGCGAGAAGTCGGTCGCGGCATAATAGAGCGTCTTTTCCGGACCAAGCGACGAGACTTCGATTACATTCTGATCCCACCATGGCTGGTCGAGCTGTAATTCGGGAACTTTTGACAGATCATAAAAATATCCGTCGGTGATGAGCGCAGCTATTGTCGTACATCTGGGAAACGTGACCTGATACGAGTTGTCGCCGGCCATAACCGCATTTGTAATGAGCGGCGTCATTGAGTCGATGTCCTCCTCGACTACGACTGTGTTGAAGTTGTAAAGCTCCTCGAGCTTCGTGTTGCGGTCGTAAATCGTGTCGTCAAGAATATCGCCGGTAGCTTCTTCAAAGTCGATATAGGTGTAGAAGCCCCAGGTCGTGGTCGGGTTGAGTATAGTGAAGTCGGCGCCCTGCATATCGAGGTCGGCAAACTCATATTCGGGCTCTTCGGGTGCGGTTGTGGTTTCTTCGGTGCTGCCGGTGACATCCACTACCGTTTCAGTCTGTGAACCACAGGACATAATATTGGCAATCAATGCCAATAGCAGAACTGTTATTGTAAACGACTTTTTCAAATATCAATCATCTCCTTGGCTACATTCAACAAGCCTACCAATATCAATTGTATCAACATTTGCAGTTGATAAATTATATAATACAACGTGCCTACTGTTAATTATATCATAATTTATTCATAATGTCAATCAATTATGAAAAAAAGATGATAAAGATGAGGTTAGAATTATTGATTGATATATTGTGCAATTAGCACAAAAGTTACTAAATATTTTAGCCGCGATTATATTTGACTCTTATGTTATGTGATATTATCAAAGCGATTTTATAAAACACATCGAAGGAAAAATCATTTGAGCCTGTATCGATATACAATCCTATCTGCCATTGAAGCCGCCGCGGAACATCGACACTATAGATATTAAATAAACGGTATCGACAAATGATACCGTTTATATTATTATTTGCGCTGCTACCAGAGCAGCTCGAGCGTTTCTTCTATACTCGTAATAACCGCTTCCTTGCCCGAGGCTATCGTCGACGCGATTGACGCGCCGCCTGCCATTATTTGCTTTGCGATGTTGGTCGTCAGTGTGTTCGTCCAGCCGTAGCACTGTCCGATCTCGAAGTGGCGGCTGTCGCGCATCAGAGCGAGCATTTCTATTGAATCCTCGTCGCGGAGCTGCTTTTGCGACAGGCTGTTGTCGTAATATTCGGGCAGGACGTCGCGCCAGGTCAGATATGCCATCGCGTCGGTTATAATCGCGGTCGTCGATATGTCCTGATTCGTCACCGGTATGCAGACCGCGGCGAGCGGGGTCGTGTATACATAATATTCGCTCTGCGACTCGTCGTATTTCGGCGGCGGAACGATTCCGTAATCGTCCTCCATGTCGCGGAATTTTGACGTCGCCTTGATCTGAGCCGTGGTCATCAGCGTACGACCGGCGCGGAAGGCCATTTCGTAGTGGTCGGGGTTCTGGTTCTTGTTGAGGTCGAGATATTCGCCCGGCTGACTGATTATCGACGCGATCTTTTCAGCCGCGTTGTAGAACTGCTCGTCCTCAAACGCGATGACCGGTAGGTTGTTCTCGTCTGACTTTATGTATTTCGCGCCCGCGCCGATGAGCATTGCGGTCACGCCGGTGTCCCAGCCGATATGTCCGTAGGTCGCCGCGCCGTCCGCGCTCCAGTTAAACGACTCGTCGCCGTTCAACGACGCGCCGAGCTTCATCAGCGAATACATCGCGTCGAGCGTCCATTTGCCGTCGCGCACCTGCTGATAGGGCATTTCCTGACCGAGGTCCACCATCATGTTTTTGTTTATGAATATGCCCATCATTCCGTCGATTCCCATCAGCGAAAGGTCGCTCGCCGCGAAATAAAGCGCGCTGTCATTGTGGAAGCAGGATTCGTCGTTGATATTTTTGTCCCACCACGGCTCGTCAAGCCGCAGCTCGGGTATCGCCGCGAGATTTGTAAAGCTCTGGTCGGTGATCATCGCCGCGATTCGGTTGGTCGGCATGATACCGATTTGATACTGGTCGTCGCCCGCCATTATCGAAGCGTTCATGACTGACACAATCTGGTTGATATCCTCGTCTACCGCGACAAGATTGAAGTTGAACTTGTCCTCAAGGAAGGTGTTGCGGTCGTAAATCGCGTCGTCGAGCTTGTCTCCGGTTGCTTCGTCGAAGTCGATATCAGTGTAAAAGCCCCAGGTCGTCGATGTGTTCAATATTGTGAAATCGCCGCCGCCGAGGTCGAGCTTGGGGTAGATATATTCGGGCTCGGTTTCAGTCGATTTTGCGGTATCTGTGCTTGTAGTCTCGTCTGTAGTGTCGGCGCTATCGCCGCAGCCGGACGCGCTTACAAGCAGCGCGGCGACAAGGACTGACATGATGAATCTACGTTTCATTTTATTTCTGGCCTTTCTTTCTATCTTTATTGTTTTTCGCTATACTTTCGGGATCGTTAATATGTTAAAAATCAAATGCAGAGTCTTTTGCAACTAATGGTTCGTCTTGGTCATAACAATGTAAACGTTTATAATATGATAACATAAATTGATGTAAATGTCAACCGGAATTTATTCAAATATCTGCCGATATAAAAATTCCGCCTGATATTTGATCAGACGGAACAATATATTATGATTATGTCGGGATTTTATAGGCGAATCCCGCTATCTTTGACTATACAGTAATTATAGTGTTGAATCAATAGTTGTTTCGGAACTCGAGCGGCATATATTCACGCGGCTTCGAAATCGCCTTGTATGCCGGGCGTATGATCTTCTTTCCGGTGCAGACTTCCTCGATTCGGTGCGCGCACCAGCCGGTGACGCGGGCAATCGCGAACAACGGCGTATACAGCTCGGTCGGTATTCCGAGCATACGGTAGACAAGTCCGGAATAGAGGTCGACGTTCGCGCATATATTCTTATCAGCCTGCTTGAAGCGCGCGAATACCGACGGAGACAGGCGCTCGACCGATTCGAGCAGCGCGAATTCGCGCTCGAACTCGGTGCCTTTCGCAAGATTCATCGCGTAGTGCTTGAGCACGACCGCGCGCGGGTCGGACAGGGTGTAAATAGCGTGACCCATACCGTAGATCAGACCCGAATGGTCGCCGACCTCGCCGAGCAGCAGACGCTCGAGGAAAGCCGAGATCTCGTCGTCGTCGTTCCAGTCGGAGACTCCCTCCTTGATGCAGTCGAACATCTCCTGCACCTTGATGTTGGCTCCGCCGTGCTTCGGTCCCTTCAGCGAGCAGATCGCCGACGCGATCGCCGAATAGGTGTCGCTGCCCGACGACGATACGACGCGGCAGGTGAACGCCGAGTTGTTTCCGCCGCCGTGCTCGGCGTGAAGTACGAGACAGAGGTCGAGCAGCTTTGCCTCGTCCTCGGTGAACGAGCAGTCGGGGCGCATGATACGGAGGAAATTCTGCGCGGTCGACATATTGAGCTGCGGGTTGTGTATGTACAGGCTGTCGCCATAGAAGTGACTGCGGTTGAACGCGTAGGACTGCGCGGCGATGATCGGCAGGCGCGCGAGCAGCTGCATCGACTGGCGCAGCATATTCTCAAGGCTGGTCTCGTCGGGATTCTCGTCGTACGCGTAAAGCGCGAGTACACTCGACGCCATCTTGTTCATCAGCGAAATCGACGGCGCCTTCATGATGACGTCCTCGGTGAAGCGGGGCGGGAGATAGCGGTAGGAATCGAGCAATGTGTCGAAGTCCTCAAGCTGCTTTTTGGTCGGAAGATCGCCGAAGAAAAGCAGGTATGCCGTCTCCTCAAAGCCGTAGCGTCCCTCCGAGACGTAGCCGCGGATGAGGTCGGTGATGTTGTAGCCGCGATAATAAAGCTCACCCTCGATCGACGTGCGCTCGCCCTCGTTGATTATGTAGCCATGCGCGTTGCCGATTTTGGTGATACCAGCCATGACGCCGGTTCCGTCGGGGTTGCGGAGACCGCGCTTGACATTGTAGTTGGTGAATGCCGCCGACGGTATCGAGTAATGATCGCGGCAGCCGGACAGCAATGATTCAAAAAGCTCCGATGTGCTCGGGCTTGACGAGTTGTCGTTGATCTGGTTGACAAACGAATTATTTAATTCCTTGCTCTGCATAATACTACCCCCATTAAGTGCGATTAGATGTGTTATCATATATTATACCACATTTCAATTGAAATTGCAAGAGGAAAATAAAAATATTGCAAAAAATATTACTAAATCATATATTCGCCGGGTCAGCGGCGCGAAGTTCGCATAATTCATGACATAATCCGCCGTTTCGGTCGTTATTGTGGGACTTGCCCCGACCGGATTATCTGTCGTGTCCGACCGTTTCTTGAGTCATATTTAACATTGGGAGGAATGTAAAAATGAATATATTGAAATTGATTCCTGCATTGCTTATAACAGCAGTGTCAATCGCGCCTAATGACGCGGACGCGGCTCTGCGCGACGCTGCCGCCGATCATATCAGCACCGGTCGAGTCAGCGTCTCCTCACAATCAATGGGAGTGTCGCTGCTTGATGAAATCCATATCGGCGAAATACCGCTCATGACTCCCGAGGGCATAATGGAGCTCGACGAGTATGTATTCGGCGTACTGCTCGGCGAGCTGCCGTATACCTTTGACGCGGATACCTTCGCGGCGCAGGCGGTCGCGGCGCGGTCATACTGCCTGTATTGTTCTGACCGCGGGATGACGATACAGTGCGCGTATGACACGCCCGAAGCGCTCGCGGCAGATTACGGCGACGAATACGCGCGCGCTTCGGTCGAAGCGGCGAGACGCGCGGTGGAGTCTACCGCGGGCGTGCTCGCGGTATATGAGGGCGAGCCGATTTCAGCGCTCTGGCATTCGAGCTCACACGGACGCACCGAGAATTCGGTCAATGTCTGGGGCGGAGAATTCGAATACCTTGTCTCGGTCGAAACCTACGAGGAGGGCGAATTCTTAGCTTCGACGGTCGAAATTCCGCTTGACGACGTATATTCACGGTTATATGACGCGGGATATGATTATAATATGAAAGAAAGCGTTTGGGTGACATACGATGACTGTGGCCGCTGTGACGAGTTGATACTCGGCGATGTCAGCTTGTCCGGCTGCGATGCCCGGACGATATTCGGACTTAAGTCGACCGATTTTACGGCGCGTTTTGAGTCGGGCAGACTGATATTCAATGTGTACGGCTACGGACACGGCGTCGGCATGAGCCAATACGGCGCCGAGTGGCTCGCAGAGGCAGGCTGGGACTGGCAGTCGATCCTCTTGCATTATTATCCGGGGTGCGAAATAATCAAGTGGTGACAAGCCGAATACACGGCAAAAGCATTTACTTTTTACCGAAAGAATGATATAATAGTAACATG
>ERZ1643251.1381-NODE-1381-length-27680-cov-8.399240_pt1 | contig 27680 bp, 22 predicted proteins | sample MGYA00579261_ERZ1643251 | MGnify/ENA primary metagenome ERZ1643251 (study PRJEB29033, sample SAMEA4952267) | chicken gut metagenome | biome: Broiler Chicken; feature: Gastrointestinal Tract; material: Caecum | place: Ireland | collected 2018 | study: Broiler... | reverse complement strand
CCTAGTGTATTATAGTATGTTGTATTTAATGTTGTATATATATCTGGTTTTGTTGAAGAATTCCATGTATTACTTCTTCCACTATCCCATGCGTAATTTCCGTAACTTGTTGATTTTATTAGTTTTACTTGTCCATTAAATACTCCAATTATTCGATACAAGTTATCTTCTGGACAACTTACTTCATCTGTTCCAAAACACACATAGTTATTTGGATTTGCTCCACTAAAACGATAACTATTATCCCCTGCTCCATTTGCTAAGTCCGCATCGTGATAATATAATCCATTTTCCCCATCTGTTGTATATTGACTTGTTATATAACTTGCTAAATATATAACATCTGGTTCTTTATCAAAGTAAACATAACACTTATCAGAAACTGAAGTTGATACAACTACTCTTTTATTTTCATTGTCCCAAGTAAGAGCACTTCCATTTTCACACTTTGACAAAGTTTCATTAAATGTATATCCATCAGTTGGCCAAGAAGTATCACTACTAACTTGATATTCTCCGCTACCCGCTTCTGTTTCATACATCATCGTTAATGCATTAGTATTAACTACACTTCTGTTACTTTCCTTATTACTGCTTATAACTACTTTTTCTGTAGTATCACTTATAAATACATATAAACAAGTAGATAATACAAGTAAAACACTTATACTAATAATTAAATATTTCTTCTTCATTTTCTCCAATCCTTTCTGAGGAATATTGTAAATTGGCGTCAAATAAACTGCCTCATTTTTTCATACATACTCTCTATATTTCCGAAAATACCAAAAAAAAAAAAAAAACAACCCCTACGGGTTGAACGAATGTAAACTTACATTTCTTGACATTTTGGGCAAAAATATGTACTTCTGCCACCAACTTTTATTCTTTCAATGGGAGTACCACAAACATTACAAGGTTCTCCTTCTCTTTTGTGAACTTGCAAGAATTGTTGGAATCTTCCTGTAACACCTAGAGAAGAAGTATAACTTTTTATAGTTGTTCCCCCATACTTAATTGCCTCTTCGATTATTTTTTTAGATGACTTTCTTATTCTTTCACACTCATACATTGTTACATCTACACCTTTTTTTAAAGGATTTATTTGGGATGCAAATAAAACTTCATCAGCATAAATATTACCAAGTCCTGCAATAATTGTCTGATCTAAAAGTATTGTCTTCATCGGCAAATGTTTTTTGCTAATTTTATCATATAAGTACTCTTTAGTTAACTCATCATTAATTGGTTCAATACCTTGCTTTTTTATTGCCTCAGTACTATTTAAATCTTCTTTTTTAATTAAATTCATTCTACCAAATTTTCTAGTATCGTGATATCTTAAATCAGTACCATCAGTAAATGTAATAATTATATGTTCGTGTTTATTTATTTCTTCATCACTATTTTTAACAAAAAATTTTCCTTCCATCCGTAAATGACTTAGTAAATAATATTCTCCCAAATCAAATATTAACCATTTACCAATTCTTTTAATATCAATAAATTTTCTTCCTGGAAGTAATTTTTTAAATTCTTCTACACTGCTTTCAAGCATTTTGGGATATATTACATTAACACTTTTTATTTTCTTATTTAATATCATATTTTTTAAAGTATTTCTAACTGTTTCAACTTCTGCTATCTCTGGCATAAACATCACCTTTCTACTTTAGTTGTTATAATCTCTTTTATTAATGGATTGTAATCATTAATTATCATACTTTGAAGTTCTGCATTTATTTTATTGAATTTTTCTTTATCAAATATAGCTTCAAATAATTCTAAATTCTTTTGATATATCAAATCAGATATAGCCATTAACCTATCATACTCTGGGATAAAGTCAACATCTGTTTTATAAATTTGGGCATTTACTAATTCTTGTAAACAATCTAATCCACGAACTACATTTCTAGCCATTTGAGTGATTAAACCATAACCTTTTACTTCATAATCAGGAGCAATTACTTTTTTAGCTAGCCATTCTTCCGCTAAAGAATTAAGGCCTTCTTCAAAAGCCACATTATGTTCTTCTATTAATGCTTTTCTTACTCTGTTATTCTCATTAATTAATTTGCTTCTGCGAATAACTAAGCCATCTCGTTCAATTAATATGTCACCCAAAATGACGAAACCATTGTAATAAGTTTTAATAGCGTGGCATATTTCATGAATAAGATCAGATTTAACACGTTCTTCAGAAATGTCTCCAGAAACACTAACTACTCTTTTATACTTGTCTATTTTGTATTCGCCATTTTCCCAAATTACATCTACATCAAAAGAACATACCCCGCTAGCTCTTTTAAAATCATCTTCTTTAACTATCCCTAAGTTTTCCAAGTCTCCATATTTTTTCACTATTTCATAACTATTTGTATTAGTAAAAATTGGGGTATCTAAAAACATATCATCAATTATATCCTTTTTATCACTACCAAAATATTCGATTAACCAAGGATATAATTCTCGCAAGAAATTGGCTAAATCATCGGGATAGTTATATTTTTCTATAACTTTATCAATCATTATTTAGCCTCATACCAATTGATACCTGTATCAATTTCTACTTTTAGTGGTACATCTAACTTGTAGACATTTTCCATTTCTTCTTTAATTACTTTTTTGACTAAGTCAAGTTCACTATTTTTGACATCAACTATTATTTCATCATGAACTTGAAGAAGTATTTTACTAGTAATACCTTCTTTAATAAAGCGATTGTAAACATTAATCATGGCCATTTTCATAATATCAGCACTGGTTCCTTGGATTGGAGTATTCATGGCCATTCTCTCTCCCGTACTACGGATGATATAATTAGGATTTTTAACTTCATCAATTACTCTCTTGCGACCAAAAAGTGTTTTAACATAGCCGTGTTCATGAGCAAATTTAACTATATCTTCCGTATATTTTTTTACTTCTGGGTAAAGTTCAAAATACTTTTGGATAAAATCATCAGCTTCCTTGCGCGAAATATGTAGGTTTTCACCAAGGCCAAAGCCACTGATACCATAGACAATACCAAATATAACTGCTTTAGCAGTACGGCGCATAGTTTTAGTAACAGCTTCAGTTGGAATACCATAGATATCACTAGCAACTTTAGTATGGATATCTAAATCATTTTGAAAGGCTTTAATTAAACCAACTGATTTAGATATATGGGCCAAGATACGAAGTTCAATTTGAGAATAGTCGGCGCTTAAGAGTACATCATTAACTGGTACAAAGGCTTTTCTAATCTTACGACCCAATTCTTCACGAACAGGGATATTTTGCAAATTTGGATCAACTGATGAAAGACGACCTGTTCTTGTTAAGGTTTGCTTATAAATAGTATGGATTTTACCATCACTTAGGATATAATTGCTTAATCCTGCAATATAGGTGCTATTTAGTTTAGTTAAAGCTCGATAGTCTAATATTTTTTCAGCAATTGGATAATCCTTAGCCAACTTTTCTAATACTTTAACATCAGTCTTATAACCTGTTTTATTTTTCTTACCCTTAGCTAACCCTAATTTATCAAACAAGACTTCACCTAATTGTTTAGGACTACCGATATTAAACTTTATACCTGCTAGATTATAAATTTCTTGTTCTATAAGTTCGATCTTTACTTCTATTTCACCTTGCATGTCATCTAAAACTTTCTTTTCTACTTTAATACCCGTCATTTCCATGTCTGCTAGAACATGCACTAAAGGCATTTCAATAGACTTAAATAATTCATAGTCTCCTTCACTTTCCATTTTACTAATGAAGTCAGGAGCTATTTTAAATAGAAATAAACACTTTTTTACAATTTCTGTAGGATTATTAAAGTTATTTTTCTTTAGGGTATCGTAAAATTCAATATTTTCATCGAACTGATTAGAAAGATAAGCAATATCATCTTTTTGGTTGTAACCTAATATGTAAGCTGCAATCATAGCATCAAATGTACCATTTATAAATATGTGAGAAGCACAAATAACTTTTTTTAAATCATACGTAATTATTTCTTTATCCTTTATCTTTTCTAAAACTGGAATTACTAAATCGTTGTTAATATAATAAGTATTAGTTCCATCTGTAATACTCATACCAATTATATTAGCCATATGATAATTTTCATTATCTAGTTCCAAATAAAGAGCTATTTTATCTTCTAAAACAAATTCATCTAAAGAAGAAATATTTTTATAATTTATTTCTTCTTGTTTTTTAGAAACTACACTAGTTTTAAGCAAAGAAAAGAATTCTAATTCCTGATATTTTTCTTTTAGAATTGAATCGTCTTCTAAACTAAATTTCAAATCTTCTAAGGTAATATTTAAAGGAACCTCACGATAAATGGTTGCAATATCTCTACTCATATAAGCACTTTCTTTATCAGCAGCAAGTTTTTCTTGAACTTTACCTTTGATGTTGTCTAAATTCGCATAGATATTATCAAGAGAACCATATTCTTGTAAGAGTTTTAAAGCTGTTTTTTCACCAATACCTTTGACACCAGGAATATTATCAGAAGCATCACCCATCAAAGCTTTTAAATCGATTATTCTAATAGGTTCAATTTTATAATCTTCTAAAAACGTTTCATGATTATAACGAATAAAGCCAGTTTGCTTTAAGAGTTTTACTTCTGTTTCATCACTTATAAGCTGTAATAAGTCTTTATCACTAGAAACTATCACAGAAACAAAATCAGGATCTTCTTCAGTCATTTTAGCAATTGTACCAATGATATCATCGGCTTCATAAGGTGCTAATTCAAAGTGTTTGATTCCCCATGCATCTAATATTTCTCTAGCGATGGGCATTTGAATTTTCAACTCTTCAGGAGTATCTATTCTTCCTTCTTTATAAAAGTCATACTTTTCTTTACGAAAGTTTTTCCCTATATCAAAAGCTACAGCCATATAAGTTGGATTTTCTTCAGCTATTATCTTATTAATCATTGAAACAAAACCAAATAAGGCATTGGTAGGTAACCCTTTAGAATTTTTCATCATATTACCACTATAAGCAGTAGCATAATAACTTCGAAACATTAAATTATTACCATCAACTAATATTAATTTTTTCATACAATTTCTCCATTCTAATTATAACTTGCATATTCATTTTATCATATTATCAAAACAAAAAGAAATAAGAATCATCTTACTTCTTTATTTTATATTGTAATCCAAGAAAAAACTCCCCTTTAAAGAGAGTTTAACATTATTATATAAATCTTTTCTTATTTTCAAAATAATAAATTATTGTCATAGAATTCGCACTTACATTATTTTGAATTGTTACATTACTTACTTCAACCCCTGTATGAGGTGGTTCAATTGGATTGATTACTGGTTCATCAATAGGTTCTTCAGGATCTTTAACATCACCAATACCTTCAACTGCATAAACATAAGTTACTTCAATAGTTCCATCAATATATTCACCAGTAGTATTGCCTTCTACCTTAAGTAAATAGTAACCATCAAATTCTATCTTCTTAGTTTCATAAGGATTTCCCACTTCATCAGTAGAAACAATATCATCAGTAAGTTTATTACCATCTTCATCTACATAATGAACAATTAAATCTCCATAAATTGTTTCTTGTTCTAGACTGAAACTCATCATATAACCAAAATTCATCATTTGATGAGCATTTACAACATTTTCTCCACTAATAGCCATCATAAATTCTCTTAAATCATTTTGACTATTTGCTGAAACAGTCCCTAAATCTATTCTAAATACTTCTTCAAATACTGTATTTTCACCACGCATATAAGAACCAATAGTATAATTACTATCTGTATCATAATAAGTGCAAGAACCATAAAAACAATCAACATTTAATGTTGGATTACCTGAAGCATCTGTCAACGGAAATACTGATAAACCTCTATTATAAAACCAATTATAACCCAAAGCATTCACTTCTGGATTAGTTTCATACATATTAAACCTATTTCCTCCAAGGATACCACCATAACTAAAACTATTACCTATAATAGTTTGAACAGGTAAATCTTCTAATTTAGTATAGTTTGTATCATTACTTGGATCTTCATCTAATTTATTATTATAATAATCTAAATAATATAAATGTAAATCTTTAATACCATTAACATAACCTTGATTTATTAACTCTTGACCTAAAACTTCATCAGTCAATAATGGTGTACAATATCTATCAGTCCCTTTTATAAGATATGAATTAGTATATTCATCATATACTTTGCAATTATTGTATTCGCCATTTCTATATCCTTCAGCTCTAGTGTATAAAAAGGCTAAAGCACTATTACCAGTTCTTCTTATAGAATAAGAACCTACTAGTAAATTACCATCGAACCCATAAGCCCCTTTAACATAAATACCATGATTACCATTATCATAATAATTCCAAACTCCTTCACCAAGTTGGTTATATAACTCTGCAAATTCATAGTCTAAATCTAAAGTATCAATTGTTAAAGAATCATTAACATAATGATATTCATAATCTGAATTATTTATCACTCTAATTTTAAAAGGTGCATTTTCTCCTGGTACATAAGTCCCTGCCAAAATAGTTTCAATGTCTTCAGTAACATTAAAATAAATTTCTTTTCCACTATAATTTTGTGGAATAGTATAAATCATTGTGTAGTTTTCTTCATCATAAGTAACACTAATTTTATCAGTTGTAGTGTTATAATCGTTTCTTTCTACATCCCAAATAGATGCAGCACTAACATTAGTTATTAACCCAAATGCTACAATTAAAGCAGCAAGAATCTTCTTACTAAAATTCATCATCAAATCCCCCTTGCAATTATTAGTAAATATTTCTTATCATAATTTTTATAGTCTTTATGATGACTGCATGTTTGTAATATTAATACCTCATCATTTTCTGATACATCTACACCTGTATCATACCATGATTTTTCTTTCAGCTCTTTTAAGTGATTATACCAATCAATTTCATTTTCAAAATCGATATTCATATAATCCCAATTACTAGTTTCCACATAAACCGAAAATATTTCATATTTTTTGACTTTTTTATTGGTAACTATTTCAATATATTTATGTTTTTCATAAAATTCTTCATCATAGTAGTTTTCCAATTCTTTAAAAGGAACTTCTAACGAACTAGAATTATGCCCATAAATTAATATTTTTTTACTATCTAAATTAATTCTATAATCTAAGAATGTTGCACCTTTAACATCTTTTAAATTATAAAGATTATGGTTTAGATAATAATCATTATCCTCTCCTTGAACTAATATTTCTGAAATATCTGTTCCAAGTATATTGATAGCACCAATAATATCAGGATTGTCATATTCTTCTTTTAAATCATTAATCGCTACGTAATTATTACTATTTCCTTGAATAATTGTTTTTTTGTTATCATCATTCGCAAATAATATGCTACATAATAAAATTAAAAAAAGACAAATACCACCTACTGCTAACCACTTTCTTCGCATTTTATCTCCCCCTAAAATATCATGCTAGAAAAATTTCCAAAACTCCCAAACATTCAAAAAAGCTTAAAGAAATCAATTTTTTTGTATATACCCTCGCTGTGGTTATATATATTATATGAACTTTTGTTCAAAGTCAAGACAAAATTTGCCAAAATTTTGGAAAAACAAATATAATAAAAAAAGTTCAACAATTAAAAAATGTGAACCTTTTTTATTCAACACTTTATATTCTGTCAATTTTTGGGTTTTAAACCTAAATAAAGTTCACTTTCTCCATCCAAAGTTGGAAATTCACAATTAAATAATTCTTTATATCTACTAACTAAAATATAAAATAAATTTATTCCTTTATTAAGTTCTTGTAAAGTATTATCTTCACTTATATTAAATATCTCAGCAATCTCTTGAACAGAGTGGATATTCCCGTCATAAATTCCTAAACGTAGTGAAGTCATTAATTGACACTTTAATGGAAGCAACTTAATAAATTCTTTAAAGAAAGGATGCTTAAATGGGCTTTCAATAGTTTCATATTCCTTGAAAGTTAAAATTTCTATACTTTCGCTAGGAACTTTTTCTGCTACTTCTCCCTTTGATCGAATATCATTTAAAATATTATTCAGTACTGGAATATATTTTGTTATGTCTACCCCAACTTTTTTGCTTTTATCTAAATTAATACCAAAAATATCCTGTAATTCTATTAATAACTCTGAGTTTAACGATTCTTTTATTTTATCAAGTTCATCATCACTACACATCAAACTTCTACTCAAGAAATTTGCTAAATACTCTTGATAATTAGCCACAAATAAAGAAACATAACTTTGCATCTCATCACTTTCTGATATATTAGCATCATTACCTAAATTTTCACCAAATACTAAAGCTAGTTTATAATAACTTGCTTTAAAATTAAGCTTATAATAAAAAACATAGTCCATAAATTCTTTAAAAGATACCCCTAATAAAGCTTTTAAATTGATTATTTTATTTCCATCCTTTTTCTTTTTTCGTTTTCTTATATAACTAATTATTTGTTCAAATTCACTTTTCAAATTTTTATCTAAAGTATTAAGGTCCACTACTCTATCAAACTTTGGTCCAAATAAATTTACCATAAATTTATATGCCATAGAATTTTTATTCATAGCCATTATATTTGCTAACTCTTCATCACTGCATTCAAGAATGTCTTTTAGACTTACAACATTTTTATGTTTCTTATCAATCTTTTTCCTAAACCTCTCTAAACCAACAAAATAAGTTCTTTTTTCTCCCGAAGTTAATTCACTAAAGTTATTTTCTTCTTCTAAAAAAGTATTACCATATAACTTGACAAAAACCTTATGTCTTAAAGAAGGCTTTTTAATATCATTTAAAATATAAGTAATATCTTCTTCACTTGCCCCTAAAATATCTTTTAAAAACTTTGGTCTACTTATATTTATTAATTTTTCTTTTAAATTTGGATATAATGCATCTAACTTTTGCAACTCATCATTTGATAAATTAATTTCATTTAAAGGACTACTAAGACCTATACCATAATATTTACTCCAAAATTGATATTTCTCACTTTGAAATAATAATATAGCTAAAGTAAAAATATCTTCATCACTACATTCCAGTTTTTCTTTCAAATAAACCTTATTCCTTCTACCATTAATTTTAGTATCAACTGGTATATAATTTGAATTATTAATAAATCTTTGTAACTTCTTCATAGCTACTGCATACTTTGAATGCATACGCGTTGGAATTGGGTTGCATTCATCTAAATTTTTACCATGCCTAAGCCAAATAATTATCCGATCTTTTTCAGACATTTCACTTAATATTTTTAAAACTAACTCCTTATCTTCTTTTGTAATATCCCAAAACTCCCTCTTTTTTTCCTCTTTTAAATTCTCATCATTAACATAACCACTAAATTTATCTTTAGCTACATTTCTAAACTTTCTTAAAATCCTATCTATTATCTGCCGAACTCGTTCTCCAGTAACACCAACTACTAAACTAATTTCTTCTAAATTATGTTCCCTGTCATATAACGGATTATATTTTCCTGGTTCTTGAATGCCATACCGCATTCTTATAATTTTTTCTTCTCTTTCATTTAGGGCACTTTCTAAAAATTTATTTAAATATGAAGGAAGCATTGATTGAATCACATTATCTTCGACATTCTCCGAACTTGCCAAGAAATTATCCATTCTCGTTTTCCCTTTATCATTATTTTTATCAATTACTTCAGCATCAATAGATAACGTAACATTAGGAAGTCCCAATATATTTTTTATAACAATTTCATCGAATCCTGTAGCATCACTAATTTCTTTGGGACTAACTTTCCTACCTAATTCACTTTCTAAATTCTTCCTAGCCATAAATATTTTATTTCTAAGTTCCATAGTATGAAGCGGTATTTTAATTGTATTTCCTAAATTAGCAATAGACTTAATTATTGCTTGTCTAATCCAAAATATTGCATAAGTGGAAAATCTATAACCTTTGTCATAATCGAATTTTTCAACAGCTTTCATTAAACCATTATTTCCCTCTTGAATTAAATCAAGAAAATCTAATCCTCTACCAATATACTTCTTAGCAACACTTACTACTAATCTTAAATTAGAAGTAATAATATTATCACGATAAAACTTATATTTTTTATCTAATTTTTTTCGTTCCTCTTCACTTAAATTAGTAACTAACTTTTCCTTAATTTCTTCAATTTTTTGGAAATAATCCACAATCTCATCATAAGACAAAATTGGATATTCTCCAATTTCCCGCAAATAAGTCCTAATACTATCAGTAGTATAATATCCACTTTCATCAGGAATATCTTCTATTACTTCTTCTATATCATCGACATATATTCCTTTAACTATAGTATAAGAAGTTAAAAAATTAATAACTTCTTCATTATCTACTAACTTAGATAAATAATCATAATTTATTTTATCTTTACCATCAAATAATTCGCTTAATATTTCATCTAACTCAGGATATTTCTTAAGTAAACTTGCTAAATAATTGATATCAAACATAATATCAAATTTATATAATGCATTTATTATATAACTTAAATTTTTTATTAAAGTTCTCTTTTTATTTTTAAGTTGCTCTATAAACCAAGCCATTTCTAAATTATTATAGTCTTGTTTTAAATGATTTAAGACAAGACTATAAGCAGTATTTAAATTTATAATATCTGGACCTATTAAAGATTCAAAATAATTTCTATCTTTTTTATAAAATGAAAAACTTCTTTGGAGCCTTTTTATAATATCTGTTCTACTTAACATTGTAATTCCTCCCCCGCAAAATTGATATATTAATTCTTATGTCGCTTCAATTCTAAAAGAGCTTCATCATCTATAGCTGGGAAATCCATACCAAATGATTCTTTATATCCACTAGCCAAAGTACTAAATAGAATTTTAACTTTATCAAGCTCTTGCGAAACTTCAGTCTCATTTACCCCAAATACTTCTGCAATCTCAGGAATAGAATGAATATTTCCATCATAAATACCTAAACGAAGTGATGCCATTAATTGACACCTTAATGGAAGCACTTTTATTAATTCTTTAAAAAACGGATGTTTTAATGGACTCTCAATAGTGTCATATTCTTTAGAAGTTAATATTTCTACTGGTTCATTTGACTTTTGATTCTCAAATCTTATAATTTGTAAACATTCTTTTAATCTATTTATATAAGGCGAAATATCTTCATGAATATTTTTCGGTTCTTCTGAAAGATTTTCACCAAATATTTTTTGTAAAGATGAAAGAAATTCTTCATCACTTTCTATACGCTTTCTTAATTCTATTAATTCACTAGAGGTACAACCTAAAATAGCAATTAAGAAATTATTTTTATAAACATTATAGTTAGATACAAATATAGCAATAAGACTTTGAATAAAATCTTTTTCTTCCATATAATCAACATCGACTTTTAAAGTTAAATATTCACCAAAATACTTAGATAATTCGCGATAACTAGATAGATAATTTTTTTATAAAATGTTACATAACTAGCAAACTCATTTTCATTAATACCTAAAACATTGATTAAACTTAAACTTCTTTCTTCCCGAATTTTTTTATAACGTTTTCTTAAATAAGTTATATTGATATTCCAAGTCTTTCTAGCACTAGCATCTAAGGAAGATAAATCTATTTCCCCACTAAAATCATTACCAAAAAGATTAATAAAATAATGATAAATTACGCCTTCTTTAAGATTCATGATTTCAGGTAATTCTTCTTTAGAGCATGCTAGGACATCTAGTAATGTTACTTTGGAATTTTTTCGATATGCTTCTAACTTTTTCTTTAAAGATGCTAAACCATTATAATAACAATGTCTTTCATTTGCTCCTAATTTTTGGGAGTTACGGGGACTAGCTAAAGACTCTCCAAATAGTTTAGTAAGTACGCTATAAATTTTAGTATTGGGATCTATTGGATTAGTCTTCGTTAAATAAGTCATTTCTTCATCTGTTGCTTCCAAAATATCTTTTAAATATATTGCTTTTTGTTCCTCTGGAATATCATGTATATCTTCTTTTGGAAATAAAGATGAAGAAGCCCCTCTATTAAGACGATAATTTTGAATTTCTTTTTTAGCAACAAGAAGTCCTTTAAAAAAAGATTCTTTTTCTGTTTTCTTTGTAAACATCAATTTTACATTATCAGTTAAGTCACTTCCAAATTTATCGCTAAGAATACGATATCTAATGGTATTTTTATTAGCAAAATTAGCTAGATAAAATACTTCTTCATCTGTTGCTCCTAAAACTTCTTTTAAAGATGGAGATTGGTTTAAATTAGCTAATTTTTCTTTTAATATGGGATAAACTGCTTCAAGAGCATTATAATCTTCTTCTGGCATGGCTATTTCATCTATAGCCATGGATAAATCAGAACCATAACAATAAAACAAAATAGCCATATCAGGTAAATTAATTATATTTAAGGCTAATAAATCTATTGTTTCTTTAGAACACCCTAATTTATCATATAAATAACATATATTTCTTTTACCATTTAAAACGGTTACTACTGGGCCATTTTTTCTAGATTTAATTTTTCTAACACTGAAGTTATATGATTTCTTTTCTTGCATCTTTTTTATTTTTTTTGCAGCATTATAAGCTATTACCGATATTTCTCTACTAACCGAATTAGATTCATCTAAGTTTTTGCCAAAACACATAAATAAAGCGTCTTGTTCTTCTTCAGATAAAAGCTCAATACACTTCTTTATTTCTTCTATATCCCCATTAACTATTTCACTAAATTTATATGTTGTCATTTTAAATGCTCTCCCTTTCTCCTTTTTAGAAGTTTTTCCCATTTCTTTTGTAAATTTATCTTTACTCAAATTTTTAGTCAACCCTATTTTAGAAATATGCCCTGACATTTTTTTTAAAGCTTTAGCCTCAATTTCTCTTACCTTATCTGTAACCAACGCCAACTTATCCCCAATTTCTTTTATATCATGTTTACCATCATATAACGGATTAAATTTTCCTGGTTCTTGAATACCCAAACGCATCCTAATTATTCTTTCTTCCTTTTTAGTCAAACACCTACTTAAAATATTATTCAATTCTTCTTTAGGTATTTCATTTAAAACTTCTTCTAAATTATCATCACTTACAATAAAATCACTCATATTACCGCTTTCCTTTTCTACTCTAACTTACTTATATTTTTTTCAAATCATTATTTTAAATCACTTTGAAAATAGTTTATATCATCCCCCAAAACTAACAAATTTAAAATTATAATAATTTTGCTAATAAAACACAAATCGTTTTTGATTAGTTAATAAAAATAGATTTAGATTACTTCATTATTTATCATTTAACCTTAAAAGCATTGTACTTTCACCATCTAAAGTAGGAAAATCTTTACCGTATAATTCATGATATTTTAACACCAATGTTTGAAATAAACTAATGCCTTTTTCTGTTTTCATTAAAACTTCTTGCTCACTAATATTAAATAATTCAGCAAGTTCACTTAAAGAGTGAATCATACCATCATAAAGACCTAAGCGAAGAGCAGTAATTATTTGATATTCTAAAGGTAAAAGTTTTACAAACTCTTTAAAGAAAGGATGTTTAAATGGAGTTAATTTAGTAACATATTCTTGTTCTGTTAATATTTCTACTGGTTCAGTTACTCGCTTACCTTCAAGCCTTAGTGTTTCTAAACATTCTTTTAATCTATTTAAATAAGGAGCAATATCTTCATGAATATTTTGGGGTTCTTCTGAAAGATTTTCACCAAATATTTTTTGAAGAGATGCCAAAAATTCTTCATCACATGCTAATCGTTTTTGGAGTTCTATTAATTCAGAAGATGTACAACCTAAAATAGCAATTAAGAAATTATTTTTATAAACAGAGTAATCAGATATAAATATATTAATAAGATTTTTTATAGTATCTTTTTCTTCTTTATAATTGACATCAACTTTCAAAGTTAAATCCTCACCAAAATACTTAGATAATTCGTGATAGTTAGATAAGTAATATTCTTTATAAAATGCAACATAACTAGCAAACTTGCTTTCATTAATACCTAAAACATTGATTAAACTTAAACTTCTTTCTTCCCGAATTTTTTTATAACGTTTTCTTAAATAAGTTATATTGATATTCCAAGTCTTTCTAGCACTAGCATCTAAGGAAGATAAATCTATTTCCCCACTAAAATCATTACCAAAAAGATTAATAAAATAATGATAAATTACGCCTTCTTTAAGATTCATGATTTCAGGTAATTCTTCTTTAGAGCATGCTAGGACATCTAGTAATGTTACTTTGGAATTTTTTCGATATGCTTCTAACTTTTTCTTTAAAGATGCTAAACCATTATAATAACAATGTCTTTCATTTGCTCCTAATTTTTGGGAGTTACGGGGACTAGCTAAAGACTCTCCAAATAGTTTAGTAAGTACGCTATAAATTTTAGTATTGGGATCTATTGGATTAGTCTTCGTTAAATAAGTCATTTCTTCATCTGTTGCTTCCAAAATATCTTTTAAATATATTGCTTTTTGTTCCTCTGGAATATCATGTATATCTTCTTTTGGAAATAAAGATGAAGAAGCCCCTCTATTAAGACGATAATTTTGAATTTCTTTTTTAGCAACAAGAAGTCCTTTAAAAAAAGATTCTTTTTCTGTTTTCTTTGTAAACATCAATTTTACATTATCAGTTAAGTCACTTCCAAATTTATCGCTAAGAATACGATATCTAATGGTATTTTTATTAGCAAAATTAGCTAGATAAAATACTTCTTCATCTGTTGCTCCTAAAACTTCTTTTAAAGATGGAGATTGGTTTAAATTAGCTAATTTTTCTTTTAATATGGGATAAACTGCTTCAAGAGCATTATAATCTTCTTCTGGCATGGCAATTTCATCTATAGCCATGGATAAATCAGAACCATAACAATAAAACAAAATATCCATATTAGGTAAATTAATTATATTTAAGGCTAATAAATCTATTGTTTCTTTTGAACACCCTAATTTATCATGTAAATAACATATACTTCTCTTGCCATTTAAAACGGTTACAACCGGAACATTTTTTCCAAATTTGATATTTTCAATTCTTATTCTGTATGCTTCATTTTCTAGCATTTTTTTTATTCTCTTTGCAGCATTATAAGCCATTATGGATACTTTTCTACTAACAGGATTGGATTCATCTAAATTTTTACCAAAACGCGCATATAGAGCTGATTGTTCTTCTTCAGATAAAAGCTCAATACACTTCTTTATTTTTTCTATATCCCCATTAACTATTTCACTAAATTTATATGGTGTCATTCTAAACGCCCTTCCTTTCTCTTGTTTAGACTTTTTTTCTACTGGTTTGGCAACTTCGTTCATTTTATTTTCACTAAAATATCCTGTCAATCCTATTTTAGAAGTATGTGATGATAATCTTTTTAATGCTTTTGATTCAATCTGCCTAATGCGCTCGCGAGTTAGAGATAAAGTGTCTCCTACTTTCTGTAATGAATGTTCACCATCATATAAAGGATTAAATTTACCAGGTTCTTGAATACCAAAACGCATGCGAATTACTTTTTCTTGTTTTGGGGTTAGACACTTACTTAAAATATCATTTAAATATTCTGGTAATAACCCATTTATAACATTATCTTCAAGATTTTCTTCGCTTTTAATATAATTACTCATTTTAGAACTATCAGTTTCTCTATCTGCCCTCGGCAATGTAGCATCTAATGATACAATTACCTTAGAATCTTCTAAACAAGAATTAACATCATTAACACTAATTCCCAGTTTATTAGCGATTTCTTCTGCAGATGGATCACGACTTAAATTCATTTCTAATTCTTTTTGGGTATTATAAACTTTTTTTATTATTTCATAGCGATGAACAGGTAATCTGATTAAGTTACTATCATTAGCTATACTTCTGGTAATAGCTTGTCTTATCCACCATGTAGCATAAGTAGAAAAATGATATCCAAACTTATAATTAAATTTTTCAAAAGCTGTTATCAAGCCTTTATTTCCTTCTTGAATTAAATCTAAAAAATCTATACCTCTACCACTGTATCTTTTAGCAATATTAACAACTAAACGTAAATTAGTATTTATTATAAGATTACGATAATAATTATATCTCTTTTTTAATTTAACCCTTTCTTCATTAGTTATATCTTCTTTTAAAGAATTAGTAATAGTTTCAATTGCTTTAAAACATTCAATTATTTGATCATGTGGTAAAATTGCATACTCTTTAATCTCCAATAAATACATTTTAACACTATCACTTGTATAGTGATTATCAGGGATACCTAAAAAATCTATATCTTCTAAATCTTCATCAAATTTACCTTTAATAGTAGCATATAAACCTAAAAAATTGATAGCCTCTTCACTGTCTACTAAACTAGCTAAATAATCATAATTAACACTTGTCTTATCTTTAAATATATCAGCAAGCAGTTCTTCTAACACTGGATATTTTTTTAATAAGGCATTTAAATAATCAATGTCTATCACCAAGTTATACTTTTTTAAACACTCTAATAAATATCTTAATGAACTAAGTAAAGATTTTTTATTGTCTTGAAGTTTTTCAACAAACCAATCCATATCAAAATTTTGCCAATTGTTTCTTAAATCATTTAAAACAATAACAGCAGCTTCTTTGTAACTAATAATATTTAAAGATAATATAGTTTCAAAATAGTCCGTATCTTTTTTATAGAAAGCAAATTCTCGCATTAATCTATTTTTAATATTTAATCTAACCATTTGAAACCCTCCATGTAAAATAATTGTAACATAATTATTTCATTATTCCAATAAAATTTATTAGAGGTACAAATTATGTTTTTAAATTTACTTAATATTTTAAAAAATATGCTATTCTTTACTGGAAGCTATTCCAACAGTATATTTCCTGAACCACTTAGTATGGAAGAAGAAGAATTCTACATAAATAAAATGCTTGAAGGAGATAAAAATGCTCGTAATAAATTAATAGAACACAATTTAAGATTGGTTGCCCATATCGTGAAAAAATTTGACTCTAAAGATAATACAGATGATTTAATAAGTATTGGAACAATTGGGCTTATTAAAGGAATTGATTCCTACAAAAACAATAAACAAACTCGCATCACCACATATGCAGCAAGGTGTATTCAAAATGAATTATTGATGCATTTTCGCAGCAATAAAAAACAAGGAATAACTGTATCTTTAAATGATGCTATCGGATTTGATAAAGAAGGAAACGAAATCAACCTAATTGATGTCATTAAAGACAAACAAAAGGATTTATTTGAAGATTTACAAATAAAAGATAATGTAGCCTTATTAAATAAATACTTAAAAATATTAAATGAACGTGAAAAAGAAATAGTCGTTAAAAGATATGGGCTATATAATACTAAAGAAATGACCCAAAAAGAAATAGCTAAAGAATTAAAAATTTCAAGAAGCTATGTTTCTCGAATTGAAAAAAGAGCCCTTACTAAAATGCTCACTGAATTTATCAAAAACAAAAATATAACCTAATTTACTTTAAGCAAAAAAACATTGCCACTTTCTTGACAATGTTTAATAAGCATCAATATTTACTTTAACTTTATTCATATTATTAGCTAAAGCAAATGCTTGAATAATCGTTCTAAGAGCACTAGCATTTTTACCATTCTTACCTATAATATTTTTCATTTCTGATGCTGGAACAATTATTTCAATTATCTTAGTATCTTCATCAGAATCAAAACATTCTACTTTAACAGAATCTGGTTCTTTAACTAATGCTTTAACTAAAAAATCCGTATACTCAACAATACCCATATTACTTACCTTTTTTTGCTTCATTAAATTCTTTTAAAATACCTTCTTTTTTAAGAAGTGCTTTAACAGTATCAGTTGGTTGAGCACCATTATTTAACCACTTTATTGCTATTTCTTTATCAATTTTTATTTCTGCAGGATTAGCAACTGGATTATATGTTCCAACAGTTTCGATAAAACGTCCATCTCTTGGGCTTCTTGAATCTGCAGCAACTATACGATAAAATGGTTTTTGTTTAGCTCCCATTCTTTTTAATCTTAATTTTACAGCCATATTCTCTCCTCCTTCATTAAGCTATAAATAATTTATCACAATTAACAATATGTGTCAACCATTTTTTGTTGACACATTATTTATGTGCTCTTATCAAACTCAATTCTTTTTCTATAAATCTTTCTTTATCAGCAACAAGTTCTTGCATGGCATCTAAAAAGTCTTGATATTTTTGATCTGGAAAATACATCTTAGCATATCCCCCCTTACCATATTTTGACGCTAACTTTTTATATGCGTATTCAATTATATATAAATCGCTTAGATTCTCATCTTTATGTTTATCGCGTTGAAACAAAATAATTCCCCAAAGAGCAATATCAATATCTATGGCTCTATCAGCAGATGACACTAGTTTGCCATAAACACTTCTTGCTTCATACTCTAAACTTGCTCGATGATCAATAATAGCTTCATAAATAATTTGTCTATCTTCATCACTGAAAAAATACTTCATTGCCTCATCTTGATAAAACATATCCGCAGAAACTTGTTCATGGTTATCAGAATCAACTTTATATCCCAAATCATGAAATGCCGCAATAACATAAACCATATTAGGATTCAAATTTAAATGAAATAATTCATTTAATTCAAAACTCCTACTTATTACATTCTTAATATGTTCTATCCTGTGTCCTTCGATATTTGTATCATATTGTGGAAATATCTTGTCCTTAATATACTTAACTATATTTTCGTTTAAACCCATGACTGTTTCCTCCCTTTCTGTCTAATATATCATAAATTTAAGTATTTAAAAAGCATCAATTCGATGCTTCATTTAAATAGTCTTCATTTATTTCATCTAATACTGACTCATCTGATTCATCAAAAATTTCTTCATAATCATCTTCATCATCCTCTACACTAACCTTTACTTTAGTATCTCCCACTATTTCAACTCCTAATTCCTTTTCAATATCAAGTTTAACAGTTGTTCCTTCAACATTTACATTAGAAACCGTCGGCTGACGAAGACATCTCACAATTATTTCTGATGCATCTGCTAAATTATGATCTTCCTTTAAAGGAATATTCATCGTATCACTATAAGTAAAGTTTCTAGTTGTTACTGCTGTACTTTTATCCCCATTATATGAATACCAAACATTGACATCAAATGAGCCATTAACTATAACTTTACCACTAGACCCTTTTGTTCCATTAAATTTATGATTGATTACCCAACAACCTAAAACAGTATTTGGTATTTCTTCTGGTTCCAAAGAAAATGTATTACTACTCGTTTTTTTTGCCTTACCAATTACTGCTTTTGTAACTATTTCCTTAAAACTAGACATAAAATCACCTTCCTAATTAAATATATGCAACATCTAGACTTTTGAACACATTATCGCTATAATATAGATAAATAAATGGAGGAACTATGAAAATATTTACTGTAGGTATAATTCTACTTACTTTACTAACAGGTTGTACTAAAGAAGAAATCATATTTAAACCCGAAGAAGAACCAACTTTAACTGAAGAAGAAAAAAGAAATATCGAAGTTATCAATCATTTAAATGATTTAATTGTCAATTCCAATACCAATCGTTCATTTACTTATCTCATCACTATCAATGATGACACCTATACATATTCCGGAGAAATATTTGAAAATGTAACTAAAGGAACTTACACTCACAACAATACAACTACCAACTATCAAATTGAAAACTCTAAAGTTTATGATTCTACTACTTTAGAAGAAATAGATATTTATGGTAATATCAATACAGAGTTAATAAATATAACTCATTATCAAATTAATAGTAATTCCTATACTTGTACCATGAATACAAATACTGCAATATGTCAAGCCAAAGGCCCTAATCATAACATAACATTTACCTTTGATGATAAACACATAACTAATATAGTTTATACTGAAGGAGAAAATATTAATTACAATCTAACTTATAGTAATTTTGATAATATCGAATTTATTTCCAAAATTACCTATAACCATCCAAATCTAACCTATAATAAAACCAACAACATAAAAAAAGAAACATTATTAAATGATTACAACAAACCATATAATATCTATTACTACTATGTAAATAATGTTACTATAGAAATTGATAATAAAAAAATTCCTATCACTGATACTATCGAAATTTTTAGCACACCTATGTATATCCTAGATTATAGCAAATATATTATTGATACTGACAATATTAGTAAAGTTGAATTATATATTTATGAAAATGATTTTATAATCATAATTATTAATAATAAGAAAGAAGGTTATTCATATTATCTGTCTACTTACAACTACACCGAAGAAATTTTACAAGACTTTGTTGCCATTAACTAACTTAAATGATACAATTAACATGGTGATGATTTATGAAAGATGATTGTTTATTTTGTAAAATTGCAAATAAAGAAATTGAAGCAAAAATACTATATGAAGATGAAGACTTGATGGTAATTCTAGATGCTTATCCTGATACTGATGGCCATACTTTAGTGATACCTAAAAAACATTATGAAGATATTTATAGCATAGATCCTGAAGTATTTTTAAAAATATTTACTACCGGCAAAGAAAAAGCCCAAACTTTAATGAACAAATTAGATAAAAATTCATTAACATTTTTAGTAAATTATGGTGATGCTCAAGCCATCAAACATTTCCATTTACATTTACTACCTGATTTTATGCATAAAGAACACAAATATAGTAAAGAAGAAATATATGATAAATTAATGAAGGATTGATTATGACAAGAAGAAAAAAGAAGTTAAAAAAGAAAGCAATATTTAGCACAATTATCCTATTAGCTATCGTATTAGTTGGAGCATTTTTAGGTTACAATTACTTATTTAATGATGATAATTCATCAAACAATTCAGCTAACAATAACAATAATAATGGTAACAACAATCAAGTAGAAAAACCAAAAGAAAATGAAGTATATAACCTTAGTTTATTAGCCACTGGTGATGCTTTAATTCACAATGCTGTATATTGGGAATATGCTATTGGGGATAAAAATACTGGCCCATATAATTTTGATGGAGCTTTAGATTATGTAAGAGATATTGTATCCGAATACGATATTGCTTATTATAATCAAGAAACTCCTTTTGCTGGAGGAAATCCATCAGGATACCCAAGATTTTCTACCCCAACAGAATTTGGTGATGCGATGATTAAGGCTGGATTTAATATGGTTTCTCTAGCCACCAATCATACAATGGATAAAGGAGAAAATGGTGTTCTAAATTTCTACAATTATTTTAAAGATAAAGATGATATAGTTTATAATGGTATAGCTGATAGTGAAGAATCTCGTAACAATTTTATAATTGGTGAAAAAAACAATATAACTTATACAATGCTATCTTATACTACTTCGACGAATGGTTTACCAGTTCCTTCTGGAAAAGATTACTTAGTAAATGTTTATGATGAAGAACAAGTTAAAGAAGATATTGAAGCAGTAAGAGATAAAGTTGATGTATTAATTGTAGCAATGCACTGGGGTGTAGAATATGCTACTAATCCAAATGATAGTCAAAAAGAAATAGCACAGTATCTAGCAGACCTTGGAGTAGACATTATTATAGGATGTCACCCTCACGTTCTTCAACCTATTACTTGGATTGACGATACATTAGTAATGTATTCTTTAGGTAATTTTATATCTAATCAATATGGAACAGATGATTACAACAAACTAGTTGGATTCATGGCAACTCTCGATATAACAAAAACAGTTACTCCGAAAGGAGAAGTAACCATTGATATAGGTAACCTAGGTGGAGAATTAATATTTACCAAATATAATGGTAATCCAATTACAACATCTAACCATGATGGTCATGTCGTAATACCATTTAGTAAAATGACTGATGATAGATACCTAAGTGATTACCAAAGAATATATGAAAAATACTCAGGAATACTCGAAAGTATGGGAACTGATTTAAACATAGTTCCTCTACCATCATAAAAAGTGCAACATCTTGCACTTTTTTTATTATATTTTTGCTTCCAATGTCGAATTTTGACGGACTCTTTTTCTTGCATTTGTATTTACATTACTTTAGAATAAATAACCGTTACCTGCTGGTGGTAGTGCCTGCTTTCAACTGAGTAATTTCTTTGCTACTCAAACATTGGGGGTTTTGGAATGAAAGGGGCAGAAGATATGAACAAAGAAGAAAATATAAGTACTCTTTTAGTAATAATAATCTTATTAATTGTAGTGATACTACGTTTAATATAGAAAAATAGACACTAGCCTTGTTCAGGTATAGTGTCTGTTCAAATAAAACTTGCAGGCATTATCCACTAGGGGTAACACTTACATGTATAATATAACAAATTTATATGTTTTTTTCAAGTATATTCAATATCGAACTTTGTCGAACAAACTTATATTATACTTTAAAATAAATTTACCTATAGAAATTAAGTAATTATATTCCCCTTTCATTCTTTAATTGCTTTAAATAACTTACTCCAAACTTTACCACTTGAATAATTTAAAATACCAGCCTTGTAAACTCTCAATCCAAATTTAAGTAATACATATATGAATAAAATTAATATAACAACTGATATTATTACATCAATTATTGTAATTTGGCCTAAAACAAATAGTGTTGGTGAAATAAACACTGATAAGAATGGAATATAAGAAATTATTCTAATAAATATAGAACCATCAAACATTGCTGACATAATTGCTAAATAATAACCTGCAACTGAAATAAGCATTATTGGAGTTTGCAATTGATTAAAATCTTCAATATTGACAGTCATTGAAGCAAGTATCCCCGCCACTAAAGCATAAGCAACAAACGATAAAATAATTAATATCAATGTAATTGGAATAACTAATATTAAAGTATTAGTAAGACCACTAGAGTTAATCATTCCAAAAATACTGCCAATATCAAAACCTAACGAATCTCCCCCCAAAGATAAACTGACTAAATAAGCAATTACACAATAAATAATTAATAAAACGCCTTGTAAAATTACAAATAAATTACTAGCTAAAACTTTCGACATCAAATGTGCCTTCGGAGAAACATTAGCAATAATTATTTCCATACTTCTAGTAGTCTTTTCTTCACATATTTCTCCCCCAACCATTTGCACCAAAAAAACAATTAACATAAAAAATGGAAGAATAAGAGTTGGAAATACACTACTCATAACCATATCCATATTTTCATCAGTAGTTGCTTCCTCATTTAATATTGTTCTATCTATTGTAATACTAGCTGATATATTTGCCAAAATTTCAGGATCAATATTAGAATTAATCATTCCAATAGTTGTCTTTGTACTATTCAAAGCTTGTAATATTATTTGATAAGTTAAATTATCTATCTTATCATTGCTGATTAACTCAGCCTTTAAATATTCTACTTCATCACTGTTTAAAACAATTACTAATTGATTATCTTCTAAAGATTCTTTTATACTATCAATATCATCATTTGCAGTACTTACTTCAAAATTTTCATCTTCTGCATAAACATTTAAATTTTCTTCAAATAGCTGATAAGCATTAGCATTATCAACCACAATAATATTTGTGTTATTTTCAAAATCTCCACCAAAAAATTCAATTATTGAAGAAATATTTAATAAAGCTACTATTGCTATTAAAAGAATTACATTAGTTACAATAAACCATTTAGATTTTACTTTCTTATTAAAACTAAGTTTAGTTAAATACCAAAATTTTTTATTCATGAATACCTCCAACACTTGCTATAAATATTTCATTTAAACTTGGACTTACTACATCATATTTAGTTATATTAGAATTTTTTATAATATCGAATACCTTCGGAGCAACTTCCTTATTAGCAATTTTCACTTCTAATTCTCCCCTAGTTTTTTCAACACTTATAACTCCCTTAAGTTTCTTAATTGCTGAAATATCGATATCTTCTCCTTTAATCATTATATTTTTCTTAGCATAATTTTCTTTAATATCATCTAATTTGCCATCTAATATAGTATTCCCTTTAACAAGTAATATAAGTTTTTCACAAAAATCTTCAATATATTCCATTTGATGTGATGAAAATATAATTGAACAACCCTTTTCTTTCAAATAATATATAGCATCTTTCATAAGTTTAACATTAATTGGATCTAATCCTGTAAAAGGTTCATCAAGTATCAATAGTTTTGGTTCATTGATGATAGCTGAGATAAACTGAATCTTTTGCTGATTACCTTTAGATAATTCTTTAATCTTTCTATTTTTATAAGAAGTTATTTCAAATTTTTCTAACCAATAATCAAGTCTTTTATCAATTGTATCTTTATCCAATCCTTTTAATGTACCATAAAATTCAATTTGTTCTTGAACAGTTAACTTAGTTAGTAAACTTCGCTCTTCTGTAACAAAACCAATATTATCAGTTTCACTATAATCAATTTTCTTACCATCTAAAGTAACTTTTCCTTCATTAGCATCTATTAGTCCCATAATAATTCTAAATGTCGTTGTCTTACCAGCACCATTTTCACCCAAAAGACCAAATATTTCGCCAGCATCGACAGTAAAAGATAAATTATTAACAGCTACATTTTCACCATATTTTTTAGTAATATTTTCCACTTTTAACATATAATACCTCCGTTAGTATTATCTCATATATAACAAATAAAAAAAAGAGGTAACCCTCTTTAATAAAATGCTCCGCCCCAAATAATGGCAAGCAGTATGAATAATATTAAAACAATAAAAGCATAATTTGCTGTAAATCCATTACCACCACATGGGTCGCAGTCTTTTCTTGGACAACTCATTTTAAAACCTCCTTTAATCTATTTAAATAAAGGCCCCTACTATAATTATTAAAAGAATAAACAATACTAAAATTATAGCAGCACCTAGGCCATTTCCACAATGATTCATAAAACTTTCCTCCTTTATTTGTCTTTTCATTAGTATCTTATGGTAAGTTTATAGAAGTGTGAGTGCTTTTTCCTGTGAAAATATAGTGATTTTCTTGTATTTAATTATAATTCTTGCTATAATATTTCTGGAAAAGGAGATATTATGAAGAAAAAAATAATTGGATTATGTGCTATTTTACTTCTTGCTAGTGGTTGTGGTAAAGTACCTACATTAGAAAATGGTCAAGAAGCAATCGTAACTTTTGAAAATGGCGAAATGATTAGTGTCGATGACTTTTATCAAATGATTAAAGATGATTTTGGTTTACAAGCTCTAATCACAATGATTGATACTTATGTATTAGAAACTGAATTTGCTGATTATAAGGATACAGCAAGAGAATCTGGAAATGCTATGGTTGATGCTTATATCGAATCATATGGTGGTGAAGATGCCCTACTTACTCAACTTCAACAAATTGGTTATCAAACTATAGATGCTTATCGTGATTACTGGTATCTATCAATGTTACAAAGTCATGCTATCGAAGAATATGCTAAAGATCAAATAACTGATGAACAAATTCAAGAATACTATGATAATGATGTTATTGGAGACATGGAAATTAACCATATTTTAATTACTCCAAATGTTGATGAAGATGCAACTGATGAAGAAACCGATGCTGCAGAAGAAGAAGCACAAGCAACTGTTGAAGAAATAATAACTAAACTTGATGAAGCCAAAGCAAATGGCGAAGATATCGAAGAGGTTTTCGGAGAACTTGCTGCTGAATACTCAGAAGATGAATCTACAAAAGACGATAATGGTTCATTAGGAAGAATTAATTACGGTAGTGATTTAGGAGAAGAATATGATGAACTAGTTGCAGCTGCTGCTGAACTTGCAGATGGCGAATATTCTACTGAAGTCATTACTACTGAACTAGGATACCATGTAATATTAAGAGTAAAAAGTTATGAAAAAGAAGCTTTAGATGATTTAAAAGATGAAATTCTTCAAACTTTAGCAGAAGAATATGTAAATGATAATGCAGATGCTGGGCTTAATGCTTTACAACATTACAGAAGAGAATATGGAATGGAAATCCAAGATGATGAAATAAATAGACAATATTCAAACTATATTCAAAGCTTATTACTACAAATTCAAGAATCTTCAAGTAGTAATTAAACAAACTTATAAAGCGATTGATTTTAAAATCATCGCTTTTTAGTTGCAAGAAAAAACTAACCATAAGGTTAGCGGTTAGTAGATTCTATATCTTCTGCTTTACAATCTCCAAAAGGATCAAACAAACAATCTGTACAATCCGTAAACTCTGAATCAGAGAAAGCTTCGCTTGCCCCATTTACTAAGGATAATAAGAAATTAAGTATTGTTGGAATTAAAAATATTATTATTGCAATTAATATTCTCTTAATCAAAGATACAACTGCTTCTTTCGGCGCTTTATCATCGCTTGATATTGTAGCTTTAGCAAAATCAACAGTACCTAAAATAATCAATAACAATGGGACTACTAACTTAGCTACATAAAGTATATAACCTACTATTTGAAACGTCTTTCGAACTTCATTACGTTCACAAAAATTAATTTCTTCGATAGGTAAACGTTCTGTCTCAGTATCAGGATCATCTTGAATCTCTGGGTTATACTCATTAGCCACGCCTTCTTCATAATCACCTAAAACAGCATCATCATCACTTGCTGAATATATATAGTAATAAGTCATCCCGGAACTAACATTTTTGTTCACCTTAATTTCTGAAAAAGTATAATTACTTCCATCTGTACTGTAAATTTTTTCTGGATTTTCTATTTGAAAACTACTACCATTAAATACTGTAACAAGCCCATTACTATCTCTAGTAACAATTCCCCCTTCGAATGATGATTGATCTGTTACTTTAAAATATCTTCCCACACTACCATCAGATAATTTTTCATATCCTAATTCCATATAAAATGTTTTTCCATCTAAAACTTTTTCATAGGTTTTACATTCTATAGCGCTTTCAATGTGACAACTTCCATCATTTGAAGATTGATTGCCACCGCTTGAAGAATTGGTCGAATATGTATAACACGTTTGATCAGATGGACATGAATCATCAATATAATATTCCGAACTAACATAATAATAAATATTACTTGGACAAGTATTTGTTTTTGAATATTCATCTAAAAATCTATTATAATCAAAATTATTATAATAATTATAATAACCATTTATTTCATGAAATGATTCATATTCATCTTTACTATTTATTAATAAATTTTTCTCTCCTCCATTATATGAAACATAAATTCCATCTTTATTTCCTCGTAAACTTATTTCTTTCAAGCCAGTCGCTGGTTCACTATTACCTACTAAATTATAAGTACAAGATATACCCTTATCCAAAACATCCTTATATTCAGAATAAATATCATCCCAACTTTCACAACCACACATCAATGTCATTAAAGATATTAACAAAAATATTTTTACCTTCATTTTACCAACTCTCTCTTAACAAAATTATAACACAATCAACAATATTTAGTCTATAAAATATCTTCATAGGGGTGTAAAAAATTTTTGTAGGTAAAATAGTAGTTATGATAATAATTTATCAACT
>ERZ1643251.1380-NODE-1380-length-27700-cov-5.356014_pt1 | contig 27700 bp, 26 predicted proteins | sample MGYA00579261_ERZ1643251 | MGnify/ENA primary metagenome ERZ1643251 (study PRJEB29033, sample SAMEA4952267) | chicken gut metagenome | biome: Broiler Chicken; feature: Gastrointestinal Tract; material: Caecum | place: Ireland | collected 2018 | study: Broiler... | reverse complement strand
CTTAACTTATCATAGATCATCTGCTGGTAAAAGGAAAAACAATCCAGTATGGGAATGCCAAGTATACCGAAAAGAAAGTTTAAAGGGATGTTCTAATCCTAGAGTGTTTGAACAAGAACTAGATATAGTTTTTAAAGATATGTTTAATAAATTATTGAAACAAAGAAAGGCTATTTTTGGTGAAATATTAAATGGCTGTAGGAACTATTTAGAAATAAATAATAATGAATCCGAAATAAAAAATATCGAATCTAAAATTTTAATATTTAATAATAAAAAAGATAAATTACTAGAACTTGTTATGGAAGAATACTTATCTAAAGAAGACTATAAAAAACAAGTAGATTTGATTAATGAAGAAATATTTACTAATCAAAACAGATTAAAGGAATTACAAAATAATAAGCAAGATAAAAACTATATAGAAAATAAAATTTATGAACTTAAAAAGATTTTAGATAATTGTTTAAATGATGATAAATGTTATAGCGATGTTTTTAATGAATTAATTGATAGAATTTATGTTTATAAAGAGGAAAACAAAAAGATAAAACTAGACATTTATATTAAGACAGGAGAAAGTATAAATACATTCTCTAATAATTTGGGTAGAAAGTTTCATTTAATAGACGACTATACAACAAATTACGGCTGTAAGTGCGGCAATTAATGGGGGGAAATTATTACAACCTTATATTGTAAAAAGTTTGAATGAACCCGAAACAAATCAAGTAATCAAAGAAAACAAACCTAAAAAAGTACGTCAAGTCATTAAAGAAGAAACCAGTAAAGAAGTTCGTTTAGCGTTAGAAAGTGTTGTAACCAATGGAAGTGGACGTAATGCTTTTATTGATGGATATCGTGTTGGGGGTAAGACCGGAACGGCGCAAAAAGTACAAGATGGACGTTATATGGTTGGTAATTACATTACTTCTTTTATGGGGTTTATGCCTGCGGACGACCCACAGATTGTTGTTTATATCGCGATTGATAATGCGAAAGGAATTACGCAATACGGAGGAACCGTTGCCGCACCAATTGTCAAAAATGTACTCGAAGATGCGATTCAAATTTTAAATATTCCAAGAAGAAAAGGGGCTAGTGAGAAAAAATATAATTATTTAGATCAAAAATATGCGACCGTACCAGATGTTGTGGGTGATAGTAAAAAAGAAGCGAGTGAAAAGCTAGAAAAATTTAAAGTAGAGTATTCAGGAAGTGGTGATACAGTGACTTATCAAAGCCCTGTAGCTGGTGAGAGAATATATGAAGGGGAAACCGTTCGTTTGATGTTGAATTAGTAGGAGGAACTTATGTTAATATTAACCAAATCCGTATTAGCTTTAATGATTAGTTTTTTGATTTCCGTGTTGTTTGCTGTTATTGTTATTCCACTACTTCGAAAATTACATGCTGGACAAAGACTTAGTATTTATTTAGAAGAAGCTCATAAGAAGAAACAAGGAACCCCAACTATGGGTGGTATTATTTTTATCATACCAACCTTGTTTGCTTATTTATTATTATTTTTAATGGGAAAGGTAACAATCAATATTAGTATTCTGATTGTTTTGATCACTTTTATTGGTTATGCTTTCATTGGTTTTCTAGATGATTATTTAATCATTAAACGACATAATAATAAAGGTTTATCAGAAAGCCAAAAGTTATTAGGTCAATTAATGATTGCCGTTCTCTTTTTCTATTTGTTTAGTATCGGTGGTAACGAGCCTTTACTTTGGATTCACACCTTTGGTATTAAAATTAATATTGGTTGGTGGTATGGTTTATTTATTCTCTTTGTTTTAGTCGCAAGTAGTAATGCCGTAAATTTAACGGACGGTTTAGATGGACTCGCTGGGGGACTTAGTGTGATTGCTTTTCTAACCTTTGGTATTATTAGTATAAATACAGGATGGTTAGAAGGTTATGAAGAATTATCCATATTTGCCTTTTTATTAGTCGGTTCTCTTTTAGGATTCTTAGTATTTAACGTGAGTCCTGCACAAGTATTTATGGGCGATACAGGTTCTCTTTGCCTCGGTGCAACCCTTGGAACTTACGCAATTTTAACGAGACATGAATTATTATTAATTATCATTGGTTTTGTCTTTGTCATGGAAACAGTATCAGTCATATTACAACGTTATTATTATAAACTAACTCATAAACGATTATTCTTAATGGCTCCCATTCATCATACTTTTGAAAAAATGGGGTGGAATGAACGTAATATTGTAAAACTATTTTGGATTATTGGTCTAATTGCTTCTTTAATCTCATTACTATTTAGTACTTGGATATAACTATTCTTATTATGAATAGTTTTTTTCATAAAAAAAGAACGTATTAACGTTCATATCTACTAATATTTAGGAGAATTCCCATTCCCATCATGGTAATTAATAGAGAAGATCCACCATAACTTACAAATGGTAAGGTAATTCCAGTTATAGGCATAAGGCCTGTTACAACACTTAAGTTTAAAATACATTGAAATGCAAGACTGAAGGTAATACCAAAGGCTAAATATTTACCGAATAAATCATTGGCTTTTTTGGCAATTTTAAATCCTTGATAAATGATGATAAAGAAGAGAGTAGTAATAATAATGACACCTAGAAAACCAAATTCTTCACTAATGATGGAAAAGATAAAATCGGTTTGTGGTTCTGGTAAATAGAAATGTTTCTGTCTTGAATTTCCTAAACCAAATCCTAATAATCCACCAGGTCCAATCGCATATAAGGATTGAATAATTTGAAATCCACTACCCAAGGGGTCACTCCAAGGGTTTAAGAAAGATAAAATACGTTTCAAACGATAAGGAGCCGCAATAATAAGACCTACAATACCAATTAATCCAGCTACTCCGATTTTGAGGAAGAATTTAAAAGGAACACCACTTACAAAAAGAAGACCTATGGTCGTCATGACTAAAATCATTCCGGTTCCAAAGTCTGGTTGTAACATAATGAGACCAAAAATCATAAGTGCAAGTCCTAATAGAGGGAGTACACCTTTTTTGATATTAGACATCTTTTTTTCATTTTCGGTTAAATACTTAGCCGAAAAGATAATTAAAGCTAGTTTTGTAAATTCACTTGGTTGAATTCCAAATGAACCAATACCAAACCAACTTCGACTTCCGTTACGAACGGTTCCGATACCAGGGATTAATACAAGTATCAGTAAGACGATACATCCTATGAGAAATACTTTTGCCCATTTTTGATAGTGTTGATAGTTGATTTTACTAATGACATTCATTAAAAATAAACCTACGATAAAGAATAAGCCTTGATTTTTAACAAATTTAAAGGGATCGTTGAACTTATATTCAGCCCATATATTAGAAGCAGAATAGACCATAAGTAATCCAAATAAAGAGAGTATAATGACACTACCTAGCAGAACATAATTGATATTTTTTTTCATGAAAGCACCTCTTTTTATCTATATAATATATTCGTGAGTGTCAAAAAAAATACGTGTTGGTCTTGCTTGAATAAGTAAATTTATGTATAATAAAAACGTTTGAAAGGGAGATACTATGTTAAAAATAAAACAATTTGAAGTGGAGGAAAAGTTTAGTGAGATTCATTTTCGTCATCGTATGTACCAAGACAAAAGTATTATGACGATTAATATTATGACCGAATTTTTTCCTGCTTTATTAAATGATTCCATTGTAAGTGGCGCTATCGATATTAAATTAGATGTGGATGATATTCATTCACTTCAAGATTTAGAAGGAAAATCATATCAAGGAAAAGTTGGTTTTGTGACTCTTTCTGTTAATAATCATGGAAATTGGGAACACAAATCTCTAGAAGAATTTTCTTGTACTTTTGGACATATTGATCAAAATAAAATAGAAGTTACGTTTGAATGTGAAGAAGCTTTTATTTCTTCAAAGATTACGATGGTTAGTTTATATACAACGAGTACTTCTAAGAATAAGTTGAATGAAGTGTTTGATATGAGTTCTTTTTATGAGGAACCGATTATCAAAGAAATTAATAAACGTCAGATATCAAAGTATTTTATTAAAAAATAAGTAAAGAGAAACGATGGTTTCTCTTTTGTTTTGTGTTATACTATTAATAGTTAGAAGGTGAGTTTATGATTTCTTTACAAGTAAAAACCGAATACTCTTTATTAACGAGTTTGATTAAAGTGGAAGATTATGTTCGTTATGCGAAGGAACATCAATTATCTAGTTTGGTTCTAACGGATACGTCTTTATTTGGGTTAATGAAATTTTATGATTTATGTATATCCAATCATATAAAACCAATACTAGGACTCACCATCACTTTAGAAGGTCATGAATTGGTTCTTTATGCGATGAATGAGGTAGGTTATCACCATTTATTAAAGTTATCGACATTAGTTAGTGAGAAAGCAATTAGTGTAGATGCTTTAGATCATTATCACGAAGGTCTTTTATGTGTGTTGCCATTTTCTTCTTTAGACCTTTTATCGGTTGTAAATAAGATTTATCCTGATTTATATTTAGGGTATGCGACCATGGAACAGCGAAAAGAATTAGATTCTCTTTATTCTAAAGTATTTTTTAGAGAAGTATTATGTTTAGAAAAAGAAGAGACGCCTTATATTCGATATCTTCATGCGATTCGTGATGGAAAGTTGTTGACAGAGGTTCAAGAACACGGAATTCCTTGCCATATGATGACCGAAACAGAGTATCACAATATTCCTCTTGAAGATCGAAAAAATATGGAGGAAATTGTTTCTCGTTGTCAGGTTACCATCAAAAAAGAAAAAGATTTACTACCTATTTATGAGTGTCCAGATCAGTTATCTAGTTATGAGTATTTAAAAAAACTATGTGTGGATGGGTTACGTCGAATCTTTGGTTCTCGCGTGAGTAAAGTTTATCAAGAACGTTTGAAATATGAATTAGATGTGATTAATAAGATGGGCTTTTGTAATTACTTTTTAGTTGTTTGGGATTATGTTCGTTATGCGAAAGAGCAAGGTATTTTAGTAGGCCCTGGCCGTGGTTCGGCAGGTGGTTCTTTAGTGGCGTATTGCCTCAATATTACAACGATTGATCCTGTTAAGTATGATTTATTATTTGAACGTTTTTTAAATCCTGAACGTGTAACTATGCCCGATATTGATATCGATTTTGAAGATGAACGTAGGGAAGAGGTTATTTCTTATTGTATAAATAAATATGGTTTAAAGAAAGTAGCTGGAATTATTGCCTTTGGAACCCTGGCATCTCGTCAAGCCTTACGTGATGTTGGAAGAGTCATGAATATTCCTTTAAAAGAAATTGATATGGTTTGTAAAATGACGGATAATAAACTTTCTTTAGAGGAAAATGTGAAACGAAGTCGTCCTTTACGTGAACATTTATCGATGGATGATACTTTTGCTAGACTTTATAAAGTGGCGCGTCGTTTAGAGGGATTAAAACGTCATACAACCATTCATGCGGCTGGTATTGTCATGTGTCGTAAACCCTTAGACGAAGTGATTCCTTTGTACCAATCCCGTGAAGATTTTTATTTAACCGGATATTCGATGAAATATTTGGAACCTTTAGGTTTATTAAAAATGGACTTTTTAGCCTTAAAAAATCTAACTTTAATTCATCATGTATTAGATTTAATTGAGGAACATGAACACATCAAAATCTTATTTGATGATATTCCTTTAGAAGATAAGGAAGCTACCCGTATTTTTACGACAACGAATACGGTTGGTATCTTTCAATTTGAGTCACGTGGTATGATGAATTTCTTAAGAAAATTGAAGGCAAACTCTTTTGACGATGTTAGTGCGGCGATTGCGTTATTTCGACCAGGACCGATGGGGAATATTGATACTTATATTCGTCGTAAGCAAGGTTTAGAACCAGTAGTGTATCCTGATCCTAGTTTAGAACCCATTTTAAAGTCAACATATGGAATTATGATTTATCAGGAACAAATTATGCAGGTGGCTCAAACCATGGCTGATTTTACGTATGCCCAAGCGGATGTTTTACGTCGTGCGATGAGTAAAAAAAATCACGCTGTAATGGAACAAGAAAGAGAACGCTTTATGCGTCAGAGTATAGCCAAAGGATATTCTAAAGAAGTCAGTGAAAAAGTATATCATTTAATTGATAAGTTTGCTTCTTATGGTTTCAATAAGGCACATTCTGTCGGTTATTCGGTAGTGGCTTATCGTATGGCTTATTTAAAAGCTCATTATCCAACTTATTTTTGCGCCGGTCTCTTATCTAGTGTCTTAGGTAGTGAGATTAAAACGAAAGAATATTTATACGAATGTAAAGTGAATCATATTACCGTTTTGCCACCAGATATTCATAGAAGTACAGATAAATATGAGATTGAAGAGCATGCAATCCGCTATCCTTTATCCGGTATTAAAAATGTTGGTCTTCGTGCGATTGAAACGATTTTAGAAGAACGAGAAAAAAGACCATTTAAAGACCTTTATGATTTTACGGCTCGTTGTTATGGAAAAAATATTAATCGAAAAACAATGATCGCACTCATATATGCAGGTGCGTTGGATGATTTTGGTATGAATAAAAAAACAATGGTTGAAAATTTAGATTTGATTTTGAATTATGCGGATTTAATTCGTGAATTAGATGAATCCTTTGTAGAGAAACCAATGATAGAGGAATATGAAGAATATACCAAAAAAGAAACGATGGCGCAAGAAAAAGAAGTGTTTGGTTTTTATTTGAGTAGTCATCCGGTTACAGAAGCTCGTCGTCAGTCACACTTGCCTCTAACAATCCTTGAATTACCACAATATTTTGACAAGAATGTAGAACTCATTGTTTTAGTCGATCATGTGAAAAAGATTGAGACTAAGACAGGAAAAGAAATGTGTTTTGTGACTGGTAGTGATGAGTTAAATACCTTAGATATGGTTTTATTTCCTCTTGTGTATCAAAAAATGCCTCTGATTGAAGCTGGTATGTTAGTTCGTGTTCGTGGACATGTTGAAAAACGTTTTGATAAGTATCAATTAGTCGTTCAACAGATTCAAAAAGTTTCAGAATGAATGATTTGCTTTTTGTAGACATTTTGTAAAGAAAAATACAAAATGATTGACAAAACTTCGAGGATCAGGTATAGTAATAGTAGAAAGTAAGGTAGGAGGATAATATGAATTCAAAAAACAAAAAAACTTTAATTATTGCTTTGTTTGGTTTAGTAGTAGGACTTGCAGTAGGAGATGCGGCTTTACAAGCTACATTAACCATTAATGGTACGGCACAACTTCCATCTCAAGATGCTTGGAATGTTCACATCTTAGATATTACAGAAACGAATGTAGTAGGTGCGACAACTTCACAAGTTGGGAAACAAAATGAAACAACAGCTAGTTTCACAGTTGACTTAAAGAAACCTGGAAGTAGTGCGACTTATACGGTAAAAGTTAAAAATGACGGAGATATTAATGCTGTTCTAGATAGTATCGAAGGTGTAGATACTGCAAATGGTGCTGCACCAACGGATATTAAATTCTCAGTAGATGGTATTAATGCAAATGATACCTTAGATGCTGGTGCTGAAAAATCATTCACTGTAAAAGCAGAATGGTTAGGAACTGCAACTACTATCCCACAACAAAGTAAAACATTAACGTTAAAATTGAACTATGTACAAGCTACAAGCTAAGAAAGATGATTTTCATCTTTTTTTGTTTGAAACGAAAAAAGAACGGCGCAAGGCCGTCCCAATAAAAGAATAAAAAGGGGTTGGCTAGTGTGATACTAGCTCCAATTCGCCTAATCCGAATTGGCGATTTATATACTAACGCAAGACGTACTTTTTGTCAATACTTTTTTTAAAAAAAGTGATAAATTATTAAAAAAAGTCGTTGACTATAAAACTTATGTTCGCTATAATAAAGAAGAAATCAGGTGATTAAATGACATTACAACAACTACCTAAAGTAGGTCCTAAGACATTAAGTTATTTACAAAAATTAGGGATTCGTACGATAGAAGATTTAATAACGTATTATCCTTTTCGTTATGAACATTTAAAAATTACACCATTAAATCAGGTTCAAGATGGTGATTCTGTTACGTTGAATGGTGTCATTGAAAGTAATGTTCAGATTACGTATTTTAAACGTCGTATGAATCGTTTACACTTTCGAGTTCAATCGCAACACCGATTCTTATCTGTTACGATTTTTAATCGTCATTTTTTGAAACCTCATTTAACGATTGGAAAAGAAATTACGATCATTGGTAAATGGGATGCGAAACACGAACAAGTAATTGCTAGCGATTTATTACTGACACCTTTGGAAAAAGAGGAAACAAGAGGGATTTATCATACAACGGATGGACTGAGAGTGAAACAACTTCAAACGTTGATTGATGAGGCTCTTTCTTATCCTATTTCCGTAGTCGATAACATTCCTAGTAGTATTGCTTCACACTATGGTTTTATGGACAAACAAGAAGCCATTCGAGAATTACATCATCCCACTCATACACAACGTTTAAAACAGGCTTTATTACGTGCAAAATATGAAGAATTATTTGTATATATGTTAAAGATGAATGTTTTAAAAGAACATAAACATCAAGAAGAAGGAATTTCTCGAGAAATCGATGATGATTTAATTGAATCTTTTATCAAAAAACTTCCCTTTCATCTTACGAAAGATCAGAATCATGCGGTAAATGTGATTCAAAAAGATTTAGAGCGTACTTATCCTATGAACCGTCTCTTACAAGGAGATGTTGGAAGTGGAAAGACGGTTGTAGCGGTGATTTCTATGTATATGAATTATTTATCGGGTTATCAAAGTGCATTAATGGCTCCTACGGAAATCTTAGCTACCCAACATTATGAAAATATCAAACAATTTATGGAACCGTATTCGATTAAGGTTGCTCTTTTGACGGGTCACCTAAAAAAACGAGAGAAAGAAGCTATTTATCAAGGGTTAGAAGATGGAACGATTGATATGGTGATTGGAACCCATGCGTTAATTAGCGAAGCAGTTTCCATTCCCAAATTAGGACTAGTTATAACAGATGAGCAACACCGTTTTGGTGTAGATCAACGAAGTAAATTGAAAAATAAAGGACAAATGCCTGATATTCTCTATATGAGTGCGACGCCCATTCCAAGAACTTATGCACTTACGATTTATGGAGACATGGATGTAAGTAGTATTCATACCATGCCTAGTGGAAGACTTCCTGTTAAAACTTATATGAAAAAGAAGTCGGAAATGAAAGATGTTTTAACCATGGTTTATGAAGAGTTAAAAAAAGGTCATCAAGCTTATGTTGTAGCTCCTTTGATTGAAGATAGTGAAGAAAGTACTTTAGAAAATGTAGAAGTATTAGAAAAGAATTTTAACAAAGCCTTTGGTAAAGTCTTTCGAATTGCGTCTTTACATGGAAAAATGAAAGAAGAAGAAAAAGACCAAATTATGAATGATTTTAAAGAAAATAAAATACAAATTCTCATTAGTACAACGGTCATTGAAGTAGGGGTAGATGTAAAGAATGCGACGATGATGGTTATTTTTGATGCTTATCGTTTTGGACTTTCTCAACTTCACCAATTACGTGGGCGAGTAGGGAGAAACCAAGAACAATCGTATTGTATTTTAATTAGTGATTTAGAAAAAGAACGTTTACGTGTTTTAACACAAACAACCGATGGATTTAAAGTAAGTGAAGAAGATTTTAAGTTACGTGGTAGTGGTGATTTATTTGGTTCCAGACAAAGTGGTGATTTATCTTTTAAAGTAGCTAATTTAAAACAAGATTTTTCGCTTCTTTTAAAAGCAAAAGAAGATAGTTCCGATTATCTTCACAGTGATGATTTTAAAAATCAAAAAGATCCTCATTTAAATCAATTGGTTCACGAGATCTATCATTTAGATTAGTGTCAAGAAAGTGTTAACTTGTCATTTTAGCCATTGACTATTGCGTAAAAACTTGTTATATTTTATGTAGCGTGAGGTAAGATATCACGCAGATATTCTTACGATCTAAGGTGAGAATATTTAAACCCCCTGAAGAGAGCATTTAACCGTGCTCTCATTTTTTATGCCCATTTTATAAGGGCTTGCGAGGTATAGGTTTTACTAAAATAATTTTAGGTACAATTTAGGTACAAAAAAATTAGATTTTAAAAATAGTTCATTGAAGAAAAGTGACGTAAACGGCAAAAATCTTCAATGGATTTTTTTTACAGTGATACGGACAATATAGATTTCATCCGTATGATTGTAACGGTATTATACCGCAAACAGTAGGATACAATTGCTATAAGGTCATGGTATAATGCATTATGAGGAGATGACTTATGGAAAAGAAAGAAGAAATAATAAGTAATAAAATTAAATGTAAAAAATGTGGAGATATCATAGAGTCAAAAAGTACTAATGATTATAAAAGATGTTCATGTGGAGTAGTAGCAATTGATGGAGGCAAAGATTACTTAAAAAGAATTGGTAACGAAGAAGATTACGAAGAATTATCTATAATTAAAAATGTATCATGTAAATGATTTTGCATATAATATTAAAGAAATGCTTGATTTTTTGAAAAAATTAGGGTATTATATACGTCAAAATTACAAAAAAACCAAAAAAAATGTTTTTTTGTGAAAAAATGTATGTTATAATTAACATAGAATAAGGAGGATGAAAAATGAAACTATTAAGAGTTGTTGCCAACAATTTTAAGTTGTGCGAAGAAAATTTTACAATATCTTTTGTACCAACTGGAAATAAAACTGCAGCTGATAAGGAATTTGAATTACAAGAAATAGCTGATGATTTATATGTTTTCAGTACATTAGGTATAATAGGAAAAAATGCATCCGGAAAAACTACAGTAGTAGAACTATTATCAATAATATATGATATTTTTTCTAATTATAGAATTAACAGTTCAAAGAATATTTTCAAATTTATTGATAAGCCATTGAATTTAGATATTACTTTTTATCATGAAGGAGCAGTTTATAGATATATAACAGATCTATATAAAAATGCAAATTCAGTGGATAATACATCTGTTTTCTTTAAAAACGAAAAACTGTACAAGAGAGAATACAAGAAAGCACATATAAGAGAATTATTTAATTATGAGAAATTTGAAGAAGTAAAGCCAGAAGTGAAACTACCAGAAGATACTTCAATGATATATTCATTATTAAAAGACATTTTGTTAAGAGGAATATATTGCTCAAGCGATGATTATATTTATAGAGATTATGCTCAAGCATTCAATGTATATAAACTTTTAGATAATAATTTAAAAGTTATCACTTCATTATTAAAAATGTTTGATGAACATTTAGATAATATAAAAATGATAAATGAAAATAAATATAGAATTATTTATACAAATGGAACTACTAAAGAAGTATCAAACTCTGAACTATATGAAATATTATCAAGTGGTACAACAAAAGGATTTGGTTTATTCACATTTGTAGTATATTCATTAAGAACAGGATCAGATTTAATAATTGATGAAATTGAAAATCACTTCCATAAGACATTAGTTGAAAACTTAGTTAATCTTTATAAAGATAAATCAGTTAATAAAAAAAATGCAACATTAATATTTACTACTCATTATTGTGAAATACTTGATTTATTTAGTAGAAGCGATAATATCTATATAAGTAAATATGATGATGCAATAAAATTAGAAAATATGCATACAAATTATAAATTCAGATCAGAATTGTCTAAGAGTAATAAATTTTATAATAATGAATTCAATACAAATGTAAGTTATGATGCATTAATGGATTTCAAAAAGGAATTAATGTAATGAGAATACTATTAATGTGTGAAGGCCAAAATGAGGAAGTACTACTAAATCATTTATTAGATGCTGATGCTCTTTGTTTTACAAGAGATGATTTAATTGGTCGTAGACCATATCCAATTAGACAATTAAGTAATCCAACAATTAAATCTGAATTAAAACACTATGGCTTACCAGTAAAAGTATATAGAGTAGGTGATAAACAAAATGATAAATTACCTATTCCCAAAGACTTAAGAGGCATTGTATCAAATAAGGAAATATACAAATATTGTACAAAGCCAGAATTAGAGATGCTTTTAATATTAAATGAGGGTTTAGAAAAAGAATATGAAAAAGTAAAAAGTTTTCAATCGCCAAAAACATTTGCAAAGAAAAACATTAGATATAATGGTAAGAAATATGATCAATCATCAGAATTTTTAGAAGCATACTATGGTGGTTCTAATGTTAAAAATCTAATTGATAATATTAAAAAGTATAAAACATATAAACGACAACATGATAGAGATGAATTATATTTAGCAGATATATTGAAAAGTGATAATAAATTCTTTCTCAATCTGAAAAAACGAAAACGGAGATCGCAATAGAAGTTATGCTATGGATTATGAGAAGACAAATGTTTATAGATGGTAACAAAAGAGTGGGAATGTTATTTGCTAATAAAATCATGATTGATCATGGTTGTGGAATTATTACCATTTCACAAGAAAATCAACCGATATTCTTTGAAAAATTAATTAATTCTACGAAACAGGAGATCATACTGATTTAAAACAATGGATTTACAACACAAGCATTGATGGTATTGATTTAAACGAGTCATAGACAAGATTATGATTTTGGATACATGATTTAGAATCCAAGAGGAATTATGAGTTATTAAAAAATATACGAACGACAGTTTCCAAAACTTGTCGTTTTTTGATACTTTTGGAAAAATATTTCCAAAACTTAAATATGCTATGGTGGAAAGAGCAAAATATTTTAAAAATTAATCATAAATATCCGGATAAAAAATGAAAATGGTTTCTTTTCTGAAATATTTGTATTATAATAAATATAGATAGGCGAAAGGAGTCGAGTTATGAAAAAGATTAGTGATATTAAATTAAGTGAATTACGTGAATTTTGTAAAGCTTATCAAATCGATCATACGCTTGCTATGAAATTTCAACATGATTTACGATATGGTACTTTAGAAGATGAAACTTTAAATTATATATGGTCTGATAGTAAAGGATTACGTGAAACATTAATTAAAGCAGATACAACTCCAACACAAGCAGAATTAAATGAAGCTCGTCAAATGTTTAAAACACGTATATATGAATATTTGGAAAATGGAGCGACTTTAACGAATACGTTAGTATCTCTTCAAAAAGAAATCAATGATACTCTTTATCGTAAACGTGAAGTGTTACAAAAGTTATCAGAGAAGAATGCGGAGTTATTTGCTCAAAACTTATTATTTCAATCATTAACAGGATTTCAAACCTTTATGACATCAAAACGTTTCCTAGATATTATGAAGTATCCTGATTATGATGAATGGATCAGTAAGCGCAATCGTTTAGAGTATGAATTAAGTGATTGTTTTAAAAAATATATCGAAGTATTTGGAATGGATACCTTAAAACAAAATAAAGAGCTCTATAAAGCTTATTACAATAATTTAGAGTATGTAGAAGAACCTTTCTTTGTTGTTGATAATGGTCGTTTTGCATACTGTAGTGAATTATTAGAACTTATTTGTCGTTTTAAACATTATGAATGGGATAAAATGACCGATCATGATCAAGATTTGTATCACAAAATTTATCAAGAATTAGTAGACTTCTTTAAACAATCGAATCGTAGTGATTATTTTCAACGTATTGTCTCTGAACCTTGTGTGAAGTTTACGTTACAAAAATCTTTTTCGGGAAGAGTAACAGCTTTCTTAAATCATGTTTTAGATATTGAACTTGCAAAAATTGAACGTGGTTATTTACAAACACATAAGGAACATGTATTCGAAATGATTGAAATTTCTAAATTGTTAAACCAACCTAAATTATTAGAAAAAGCATACATTTTGTATCACGAGTTAATTCCCGAAGAAAATAGCTTATATCGTAGACATCGTTTAGGAACGGTTCACATTCATGCGAATGTATCTGATGCTCGTAAAATTAAATATCCAGAAAGAGAGTATCAAATCTTTTGTAAAGCTTGTATCAAGTAGTGAAAAACACAGTCAATCGATTGTGTTTTCTTTTTAAATATGGTATAATGGAACGGATAAAGAATAAAGGAGGACTTATTATGAAAGATCAAGAAAAAATTCGTGTAACAAAAAGTGATGGTACGGTCGCAGAAGCGGATGTATTATTATATTTCACTTTAAAAGAAAATGGAAAAGATTATGTCATCTACACGTTAAATGAAAGAGATGAACGTGGTTTAATCACGGTTTATACTTCAACCGTAGTAAAAAACAATGATGAATATCACTTAGAAGGTATTGAATCTGATGAAGAATGGGCAAAAATAAAAGATGTCATGCGTACTGTAATTAAAGAAAATAAGGAGTGATTTTATGTTAAATCCAGAAATCAAAGACCAATTAGTCGCTCTATTAAACTCGTGCAATGTTCCTACTGTCGCACAAGAGAGACTATTTATGGATATTGAAAAAGGCAATCCAATTTATGATGGGCGAAAAGAAATATTAGTTCGAAGAAATCAAGAGTTGTTACAAAAATTAAATGATTTATTAAATCGTGAAGATTTATTGGTTCAAAAAGAGGAATTGTCTACGGAAGAACAATTAATTAATTTATTGGAAGAAAATCGTGTAAGTTCTTTGGTTTATGAACCAATACTTAGAGATTTAAAAGCTGGTGTTTCAGTTGATGAATATATTAATTCATTATATACTGCGATGCATAGTCAAGTAGAACCTTGGATGAAAGCTCAAGATTTGATTCATAAACTTCAAGAAGAATATGGAGTTGTAAAAACAGAAGAAACAGAAGATAAAGTAGAATTATCCTACGTTCCTTTTGATACGTATCAAACTTTATCTGATTTTGAACAGGAGTTTCACTTAGATCATTCCATTTGTCTTAGTATGATGAGTGACATGAGATTGTATCACTCTATTACTCCAGCTTCTATGGTTCAAATTTGGGAACTTCCTCAAATTCAAGAACGTATTTTGGGTTCAGAACAATGGACGGAAGAAGAGAAGATGGAGTTGCAAAAGGCATTTAATGAAGATTTATTTCATTTTATTCAAAGAGTGTCTCTATCTGAAGAATTAAAAGATTCAGAAAAATTACAAGTACTAAGAGTAAAAGAAGAAAAAAAAGAAAAGATTGAACATCAATTAGAGCAACAAAAACAAGCTCGTGTTCAAACTTTTGAAATTTTAAAGAGTAGTATTAATGATGCGGAAGAATCTCTTCGTAAGTTGTATGGTGTACAAGTGAGCCCTGAAGTTTTACATCTAATGGGTGTAAATTATTATGCTTTAATTCAGAATATTAGACATATTAATAATGTTTATCAATCTAATTTGACAGAAGAAGAAAAACAGATTTATGAACAAGCAGAACGCATTGTGGACCAGATGCATGGTTATATTGAATGTCAAGAACAAATGAATAAGAAATTCAAACTTGAAATGAGAACACTCTATGAGGTAATGAGTCATCCAGAAAAATATGATGTTCAATTAGATCTTGATTTAAAACAAGTACGTTCACAGATAGAAGAAATTGTAGCGACGTTAGGTGTGTCTAGTGTAGATGTGCTTGGAATGAATGCAACAACGTTAAGTAAGTTTTTAGAAACTCATAGGGATGCGATTTTAGGCCTTCCAGAAAAGTTTAAATCTTTGTTAAGAAATGATTTATATGCACAGGGAAACAATGAGAAGATAAAAGAAGTCGATGATTTAGACGTTGCAGCTTGTTTTTCCGATTTTCAAGTTCAAGAAGCTTACGAACAGTTTTGCAAGATCGAAATACCATTGAAGAAAGAGAAAAAAGAAGAACAAGAAGAGAAAGAAGAAACCTTTACGGTCAACTTAGATCATATGAATGAGGTGATGGCTCAGTATCAAATCGAAGTTGGACAATATAAGCCGATTAAATTAAAAGAAGAAGATGTGAAAGGAATCTTTAAATTCTTTAAAAAACATCGTCAAAAGAAAGAACGACAAAGAGTGGATAAGATCAATCAAGCAGCTGTTGGTACGGCTATGGATTTAGCTGCTAAAAAGATCGAACAGCAATATTCTGAAAATCCTCAAGAATTACAACCTGTGATTGATTCTTTAGAGAAAAAGTATCAAGCTTATATCGATCGTTCAGAACAATACAGTAAAGCGTATGAAACGAAAGAAAAAGAAGATATTGTAGAGAATGTTCAAGAATTAGAAGTGAAAGATGAAAATAAAGATACACGAAAAATTAAATTTCCAGAAAAAGCAGTTTCTATTATTAAAAAAGCTCATAAGAAAAACGAATTAAAAGAACGTAAAAAACGTTATCGAGATATGAAAACGAGTGATTTACCAGAAGAAATTGAAAAACTAAATGTTGATTTGAAAGATTTAGATAAACAATCAAAAAATATTCAAAATCAGAAAATGTCTTATGGTATTCAAGTAAGTGCTTTAATGGAAGTGTTACCAAAGGAAATGGCTTCTAAAAAGTTAGAAAAGTTATCTCAACAACTAAACGCTACGATTAAGGAATCCACTTCTTCTGATGAAATCAAAGAAGCTGTCGAAAGTTTAAAAGAGAAGTATCAATCAATGAATATGGCAACATTCTCAAATGAAATCGATCATGTTTCTACTGATTTCATTCAAACATTAGAAGAAGAAAAAAGAATTGAAAAACTTCAAAAAGAAAATAAAAAATTAAAAAACTTCACATTAGAACAATATGTTAAAAATACCCCTTTTGATAAGATGTCAGAAGATATGAAAACAAGTATCAAAGAGGAAATGAAAGAAAATGCTCGATTAAAGAAATTGGTTGAATCTAAAGATCGTGATCATACATTCTTAGAAAAACCAAAAGAAAAGAAAATATCGAAAAAAACGGAAAAGAATGATCTTCAAGAAATGAAGAGACTTTTAGATCATGTTAGAAGTCAAGGTGGAGATGTTCAAGAGTTTTTAGAACAACTAAAGGTTTATTATGAAGCAGAAGAGAAAGTAAACCAAGAATTAGAACAACAGACAAAAACAAAATAATTTGTTTAAAAATGAAGAATTCGAACACACTACTTAGTGAGGTGATGTATGAAAAAGATACAAGCTTTGCTAGGTGGTGTTTTCTTTTTTGGAATTCTTTGCTTTTTGATTCCTTCTAAACCGATTGAAATAGAAGAAACGTTTTCTGAACAATATAACGGAGAAAGTAAACAATATTATGAGGTATATCTTGAAGAATCAGGTGTTACAACATCTAATTTAGAAAATTTTTTTGTAAAAGCCAATATTCTAAAAGTATATCCTTTATTTTCTTCTATTTATGAGGAACAAATTAAAGAAAAATATTATTCTTTTAATCCTATGATTTCGCTTTCAGAAAACAGTAGAAAAATGGAAGAGCATTATTTTGCTTTATTAGAAGAACAGGGATTGATACACGATAAACAGATATTCTCTATTCATGGAATACCTATTTCTAAAATAGTACTGGAATTAAATGACCAAGAAAAGAATCAATTACAGAAAAAATATTCTATTCAAAAAGAAGCGGTTTAACCGTTTTTTTCATTTTGTTAAAGAAAGAACATATAATGAAGTATGGAGGGGGTTATATCTCTTGTAAAATTAAAAATTCTAGCGTATAATAAGTGTAGGTGAGTGTTATGAGTTATTTATGGGTCTTAATTATTATTTTACTTGCATTAGCGGAAGTAACAACCGTTAATTTAACTACTATTTGGTTTGTTGCGAGTGGGTTAGTTTCTTTGATTTTATCTTTTTTCATTGATAATTTTCTCATCCAATTAGGTGTTTTTGTCATTTTAGGAATTATTCTCTTAATTACGACAAAATCTAAGTTACAAGCTTTGGTGAATGAGCGAAGAGAAAAAACAAATTTAGATCGTATTGTTGGAATGCAGGGATATGTGGTTGAAAAAATTACAAAACGAAAAAATGGTGCGGTAAAAGTAGATGGTAAAGTTTGGACGGCCTTTGCGGATCAAACAATTCCTAAAGATAGCGATGTAGAAATACTCGCCATTGAAGGGGTTAAAGTAAAAGTAAAGAAAGTAGGAAAATAGTATGGGAATTTTTGTTATTATTTTAATTTTAGTGGCTCTTTTAGTATTACCAAATATTAAAGTGGTGCCACAAGCGAAAGCTTATGTAGTGGAACGTATTGGTTCTTATTATACAACTTGGAGTAATGGGTTACATGTTAAAATACCATTTTTAGATCGTATTGCAAATCGTGTTACATTAAAAGAAATTGTCAAAGACTTTCCACCACAACCCGTTATTACAAAAGACAATGTAACGATGCAAATAGATACCGTTGTTTATTTTCAAATTACAGATCCTAAGTTATATACCTATGGAGTAGTAGATCCTATTGCGGCGATTGAAACTTTAACAGCTACGACACTACGTAATATTATTGGTGAATTAGAATTAGATCAAACATTAACGAGCCGTGATATTATCAATACAAAAATGCGTTCCATTTTGGATGAAGCAACGGATCCATGGGGAATTAAAGTGAATCGTGTAGAAGTAAAAAATATTTTACCACCAAGAGATATTCAAGAAGCGATGGAAAAACAAATGCGTGCGGAACGTGAACGACGTGAAAAAATTCTTCAAGCAGAAGGTGAGAAAAAATCTAGTGTTTTAATTGCAGAAGGTGAAAAAGAAAGTGCCATTTTACGTGCCGAAGCAAATAAAGAAAGTCAAATTCGTATTGCGGAAGGAGAAGCGGAAGCTTTACTAAAAATTAAACAAGCGGAAGCAGAAGGAATTCGTTTATTAAAGGAAGCGAAAGCAGATCAAACGGTACTTACTTTAAAGAGCTTGGAAGCAGTTAAAGATCTTGCGAATGGAGAAGCAACCAAAATTATTGTACCTTCTGATTTACAAAATCTTGCGACTTTGGGAACGACAATTAAAGAAATGATGAATGATAAAAAGTAATGGTTTTACATCCATTTCTTTTTTTGTACAAATTCTGTGACAAAAAAGATAAGGTGTGCTATAATGAAAGTGTAGTATAAGTGAAGGAGTGAAAGTGTGAAGAAGTTTAAAAAGTTACTTGTGTTAGGGATGATGAGCTTCCTATTAATGACTGGATGTACTATGAGAATGGAATATGGAATGGATATTCGTAAAGACAAATCGATGGATTTCAATGTCGTTGTGGCCATGGATGAAGAATTATTGAATGCTATGATTTCATCAGAAAACGGTGGTGATGGTTCTGAAACCTTTACCGATGAAGAGCAATGGGCTTATTTAGAAGAAGGTTTGAAAAATGAAGAAGGAGAAGATAATCCAGAAGAACATGGATTTACATCTTCTCGATATGAACAAGATGGATTTAAAGGGATAAAATACACTAAAAAGATTAATAATATTGATGATATTAGTGGAGATAAAGCCGATTTTACATTTGAAGATTTTGCCGAAGTTTCTGATAAAACTGAATTTACTAAAAAAGGTAATGTATATCAATTAGATGTAAAATATACAGATTCAGAAGAAACATCAGAATTAGAAAATTATAATGTAGGTATGGAAATTAATTATACGATGACTTTACCAGAAAAGCCAATTAAACATAACGCAACGAAAGTTTCTGAAGATGGAAAAACATTAACATGGAATTTATTAAGTAGTGATACACAAAATATTCAAGTAGATTTTATGTTACGTCAACAACCTAACTTTGTTTTAATAGGTGGAATTGTTTTAGCTTTATTATTATTAATTGTGTTCTTCTTTACAAGAAGAAATACAAAAAAGAATCATCCTACAACAGTAACTCCATTAAATCCGACAACGAATGAAACACAAGATACGACAAAAAAAGAAATGTAAATTTCTTTTTTTGTTTCTATAAAGGATATGTTATTAAAAGTGTAAATGGAAAAGACATTTAATCTTTCTTTTTTCTTTATTTATAAAGGCAAACGTGGTATAATTATAATGGTGATTTAGGTGATAAAGAAAATAAAAGACCTAAAGGTTCATTATGAACTGTATGGTGAGAAACATAAAAAAACAGTTGTTTTATTACATGGTTGGGGGCAAAACATCGAAATGATGAAGCCCCTTGGAAATCCCCTTTCAAAAGATCATCAAGTTTTAATTCTTGATTTACCAGGACACGGGGAAAGTGAAGAGCCAACAACGGTTTGGACGTTATATGATTTTGTAGAAGTCGTTCATCAATTATTGGAAGAGTTAAAAATAGAAAACCCTATTTTAGTAGGTCATTCCTTTGGTGGTAAAATCAGTTTACTTTACGCTTCTATGTACGAAGTAGAGAAGTTAATTATTTTAGCGGCTCCATTTAAAAAAGAAATTCAAAAATTATCGTTAAAAACAAAATGTTTAAAAACATTGAAAAAAGTCCCTGGACTAAAAAAGTTAGAAAATTGGGCAAAAAAACATATGGGATCTACCGATTATCGTAATGCAAGTCCTATTATGCGTCAGATTATGGTAAATCATGTTAATTTGGATATTACAGATCAAGTAAAAAAAATTAATGCGCCAACTTTATTAATTTGGGGAACGATGGATGAGGCAGTTCCATTAGAACGTGCTTATGAGTTAGAACAGTTAATACCAAATGCAGGGGTTGTCGAATATGAGGGATGTACACATTATGCTTATTTAGAACGTTTACAACAAACCATTAATGTGATCAGACATTTCTTGAGGGAGGAATAATTTATGTTATATTTTTTAGTTTCACTAATACCTTTTATTGGTTATCTTATATTAAAAACAAAGAAATCTTTACATATGTTGCAACTAAATTGGTATAATTTAGATCAACGTTATTTAAAATGGATTATAAAGAATCCATATAAAGTTTTCATCGACATTGATGCCTTTTTCTTCATATTCTTTTGTTTCTTATTTACGAGTGAAAAAATGTCGATGTTGTTATTTATTGTTTTCTATTTAGTAGTTATGACTTTATTTCAACAAGCAGAGAAGAAAGAACAAGTAAAAGTTCCATTAAAAATAACGGCTCGTGTGAAACGCTTAATCGTTACTATTGTCATTTTATATCTCATTCCTATTGTAACGATTGCTTGTACTTATGATCCACACATGCTTGCTTATTACTATGTCTTACTCGGTTTACTTACTTATTTGAATGCTTTTATAGTAATGACTTCCGAATTTATTAATAAGCCAGTTGAAAAAGGGGTGTTTAATCATTTTAAACATCAAGCAACACGTAAATTAAAATCCATGAATCAAATTGGTGTGATTGGAATTACTGGAAGTTATGGAAAAACCAGTAGTAAAAACATTTTAAATGATGTGTTAAGTGTTCGTTATAATGTATTTCCAACCCCAAAAAATTTTAATACACCGATTGGATTAATCATTAGTATTAATAATTATTTAGATAAATTCAGTGATTATTTTATTGCTGAAATGGGTGCGTTCAAAATGGGAGAAATTCAAGAATTATGTGATTTAGTTCATCCAAAATACGGAATTTTAACAACCATTGGAACCGCACATTTGGAATCTTTTGGAAGTAGAGAGAATATTCAAAGTGGTAAATTTGAATTGATCGAATCTTTACCACAGAATGGAGTAGGGGTCTTAAATGCGGATGATCCTTATCAGGTTTCTTATGAATTGAAAAATAATTGTAAAATCTTATGGATTGGTATCGACGCAGAAAGCGTTGACGTTCGTGCGACTGATATTAAATTATCGAATAAAGGAACGACTTTTAATGTTATTTTTAAAGGAGATTCGACGAAGTATCCTTTCACTACCAGATTATTAGGAAAACATAATATTTATAATGTTTTAGCTAGTATTGCCCTAGGAAAAGAACTTGGATTAACGATTGAAGAATTACAAGCAGGAGTAAAAAAAGTAAATAGTATTGAACACCGTTTAGAACTTAAAAAAGTGGGTACATTAAATATTATTGATGATGCTTATAATTCGAATCCAGTAGGATCTAAAATGGCTTTAGAAGTATTAGATTTAATGCCAGGTAAAAAGATTATTATTACACCTGGAATGATTGAGTTAGGACCTCAGCAATATGAATTAAATATGAAATTTGGTCAATATATTGCCGATGTCTGTGATGAAGTCATTTTAGTAGGTGCGGAACAAACTAAACCAATCTACGATGGATTATTATCTAAAAAATACAATGAAAAGAAAATTCATGTAATAAATGATGTCAAAGAAGGTTTTGTTTTAATGCATCGCCTAGCAAAAGGAGAAACCTATATTTTAATTGAAAATGATTTACCAGATTTATTTAATGAAAAGAAATAGGAGTTGAGAGAATGAAAATAAAATTGGGTGTTTTGTTTGGTGGACCAAGTGTAGAACATGAAATTAGTATTATTTCTGCGGTTCAAGCTATGCAAAATATGAATCAAGATAAATATGAAATTATTCCCATCTATATGACCAAAGATAGACAATGGTATACGGGAAAAATGTTAATGGATATGGATGTTTACAAAGACTTTGAAGAATTAAAACGTTATGCCAAACAAGTAGTATTATATAATCAAAATGGAACGTTTTATCTTCAAGCAGTAAAGGGATTGTTTAAACGTAAAGTAACCGAATTAGATATTATTTTTCCAATTGTTCATGGAAGCCATGTAGAAGATGGAACACTTGCTGGTTACTTAGATACCATTGGAATTCCTTACGTTGGAAGTCATGTTTTAGGATCTGCTTTAGGACAAGATAAAGTAGTGATGAAACAAATCTTTGAAGCAATGAATTTACCAGTGGTAGATTATACTTGGTTTTATGATTCAGAGTATTTAGAAAATAAAGAAGAAATGATGAGTCGTGTCTCTAAGATTGGTTATCCAGTGATTGTAAAGCCAGCTAACTTAGGAAGTAGTATCGGAATATCTTTTGTAAAAGATGAAAATGATCTCGATGAAGCGATTATGGAAGCAATTAAATACGATACGAAAATTGTCGTTGAAAAAGCAATTTCTAATTTAGTAGAAGTAAACTGTAGTGTAGTTGGGAACTATGAATTCCAAACGACAGGAGTATTAGAAGAAGTCATGAGTAGTGATGAATTCTTAACTTATCAAGATAAATACTTGGGAAATGGAAAAGGTGGAAAAGCCAAAGGAATGGTTGCGACCGATCGTATTATTCCCGCTCGATTAGATGATAAAACACGTACTAAAATTGAAGAAATTGCCAAAGCTGCTTTTTGTGCTTTAAATTTAAGTGGTGTTTGTCGTATTGATTTCTTAATTGATAAAAAATCTAAGAAAGTCTATATTAATGAACCAAATACGATTCCAGGATCTTTATCATTCTATTTATGGGAACCTACTGGTAAAAGTTATACGAAACTATTAGATGAATTAATTACTCTAGCAATTAAGGATTATAAGAAAGAACATAAAAAGACAACTTCTTTTGATACCAATGTTCTAAGTAACTTTAATGGGGTAAAAGGTTCAAAAGGGAAACTAAAATTCAGTAAATTAAAATAAGACGCAAAGTCTTATTTTTCGTATGTAATATCACACGTAGAAGGTCCTTCCAAAAGATGACCATCAACATCAAACCTTGAACCATGAGCTGGACAAATCCATATTTTTTCACTTTCATCAAAGATTAAACCGCTCTTTAAATGAGGACAACGATATTTAATTTTATGTTCCATTCCATCTTCATCGGTATAAACGGCAATTTCTTCATCATCCTCTTTTTCAAAATGAATGTTTTTGTAAAATACTTGTTGTTCTTGCATTTTTGTTTGTAAATATCTTCCACCAATCACCGCATCATTCATGGTCGCATCCACAATTCCTTTTAAAGAAGGATTTCTAGTAGGAGAGAAAAGCTCTTGGTAAGGGTTTTCTTTTTCTAAGATAAGATCCGAAAGCAATTTACCAGCAAGAAAACTATTTGTCATTCCCCATTTGTGGAATGCTGTCGCAATGAATAAATTGGGATGATTTTCACTAATTGAACCGATAAAAGGCAAATGATCTTTGGATAACACATCATGAGCAGACCAAACATAACGAATCTCTTTATCAAAATGATTTTTAAACGTATTCATCATCTCTTCTTTTTCTTTTTGGTAATCTAATTTACTCGCTAAATTATGGGAATATCCACCAAAAATAAAATGTTCTTTATCTATTCGAAACGTATAATGAGGCGCATCTGTACTAATCGCTAAAAAGAGTGGTTCTTCCTTTCTTTCGCTTTCCAATAAATATGATTTTTCTAACTTTAATTGTAGTGGTAATAACTTAGGAATGACAAAGAAAGGGTAATGCGTCGTAATAATTACCTGTTGTGCTTTTATTTTATGATCTTTCGTATAAAGAGTATAACCATCTTCGTCATGATCTAAGGCTGTGACTCTTGTATTTTCATAGATACGAACCGAAGAGTGAAGAATTAATTTTTTAATTTCTTGAATGAATTTAACAGGGTGAAAACAATAAGTATCATGAACAAAAATAGCTTCTTTACACGGAAAAGAAATTGGTAACTCATTACATTCTTCAAAAGGGCATTGAACTTCTTTTAAGAAGGCTTTTTCTTCCTTTAATTCTTTATCGTCTACACTTGCAAATAAATAGCTCGCCACTGGTGTAAGATTACAATCAATATTGTGTTTTAGAATAATACTTTTCGCTAGTTTCATCGCTTCTTTTTGACTCTCAAAATAAGCTTTAGCATCTTCTTTCGAACGACTTTTTTCAATCTTTGGATACATTTGATCTTGTAAATAAGTAAGTTTACCTGTCGTAGAAGAACTGAGTCCAGAGCCTACAGTATCTTTTTCTAAAAGAATCACATTTTTAGAACAATTTCTTAAATAGTAAGCAGTCATCATTCCAGCTAGACCCCCACCAACAATCGCTACATCGACATTCATATCTTGTTTCAGTGATTCTTCCATCATCGAATCTTCTAATTTCCATACAGACCTATTTTTCATATCATCACCTATAGCTATAGTGAACCAAAATTTTAATTTTAAACATTTTTTTGACATGTGTTATAATAAGAAAGCGAAGGGAGAAAAAGAAATGGAAAAAGCACAGAACGTCATTCGTTATTATGTCATATGTAATCAATTAAAAAATCTTATTCGAACAGGGTGGAAAAATTGGCATGTGAATAGAGAAAGAATTGAAAGTGTTGCGGAACATGTTTATGGTGCTCAAATGCTTGCGCTTGCCATGTATTCAGAATATGAATATCCAATTGATATCATGAAAGTTTTATTTATGCTAGCAATTCACGAAGTAGGGGAAGCCCGTATTGGAGATTTAACGCAATTTGAAATTTCACCTGAAGAAAAGAAACAAAAAGAACAAGAAGCTGTTTCAAAGATACTGAATGGATTATTAAAAGGGGAAGAAATTGAACAGTTATTCTTAGAGTTTGATGAAAGAAAAACACCAGAAGCTTTTTTCGCATATCAATGTGATAAGTTAGAATGTGATCTTCAAAGCAAATTGTATGACGAAGAAGGATGTGTAAATTTAAAAGAACAAGAAGGAAATCAAACATTAGAAAATAAAAAAGTACAGTTACTTTTAGAACAAGGGTTTTCTTGGTCAGAGATGTGGCTTCGTTTTGGACAAGAAACCCATCCTTATGATGAACATTTTAGAGAAGTTTCTAATTATGCGATGAATCATTCCTTAAAAAAACAAAAATAAAAGAGTTCACTATAACTCTTTTATTATTTGCAACTTGCACCGATGCTTTCATACATAGAACGAAAATCAGATACTCGTGCTTTTCCATCTTTCAGAATTTGTTCATTCGCCGAATCTATTTCAATCAAATCATCTACATTAATGTGTTCGTAATCAATTTTTGTTTTGCTGGTTAATGTATCACCTTCAATTGTTACTTCATTCTCATAATAATCAATTGACTTATAAGGATCGTAAACATTTTCAAGTTGTGTTTTGTAAAGGTTTAAGGTATTTTGATCTTCACTTTTTACAATCTCGGTTGTTTCAATTGTATTAACGTATTCCCCTGTATAAGCAATCTTGTAGTTCAAAGAAAGATCTATATTTCCTTGTTTTGCGGTACGAGTACAGGTTAAAACACCACTTTCTTCTTTAGTAGTACAACCAACTAACAACAACAAGCTCACGAACAAAATGATTCCTATCTTTTTCATAAACATTTCTCCTCCTATGTATATTATATACCATTTTTTAAAAGAAAAAAATATTATGATATTAAAGAAAGCAAAATAACGATAGAAATTCCTCTTTTATCAATAAATTTTATTTATTATTATTTTAGAATCTTTTTATGAATATGATATAATAATTGTAGAATAGGGTGATGTATATGGATAGCTGGGGAGGATAAAATATATATAATTTAAGCAAAAAAGGAGTCATGTACGAAATGATCTATCATCATTTGGTATGAAGACACTCAAAAATTAGTTATTAGTGAATAATTATCAAATATTAAAATTAGAATAAGGATGTGAGAAATGTTAACTGAAAAACAAAGAGAAATAGTTGAAATAGAAAAACCAAATGATAATGAAATAGTTTGGTATGGAAAGCCAAATAAACTTTGTTATGTTATACAAAGTTCTAAGATATGGATTATATTTAGTATTATATTTTTTATTTTTATTATTTCAACAGGACGTGAAGCTTTTTGGTTTATCGCACCATTATTAATATTAGCTAGTTGTATTGATTCGTATAAATCTGTTAGTAGGTTAAAATATTATATAACAAAAGATTATATTATTGTTCAAATTAAAAACAGATTTTGGGCTAGTTCAATAGAAGGCATTAGAGAAGAAGCTCGTGAGGGTGAAAAAGTATATAACCAAATAGGAAAAATTGAAAGATATTTTTATACGAAGAGAGTACTTATAAAACCAACGTTTACTCAGAGCTTTACTGAGAAATTATTCAATGTTAAATCATTTAAATTTAAACAAAAATTAAAAGAACATGGTGATGATGGTGGGAAAATAGATTTATACTATTTAAAAGGTGAGTTTTTCTGTATAAAAGATTATAAAAAAGTGCAAGATATAATACAAATTTAAAAGAAAAACAAGTAGTCTTCTTGTTTTTTTGTGATAAATAATGGGACAAAGCAAGTTTTTAGAATTTACATCTTTTCTTGACATATCCCACATCAAGATTGTATATATCTTCTAGTTAATTATCGCTTAAATTTGGTAAGCATTGCTTTTTGTAATAATTCTGGATGTTCTTCTAATCTTTTTTCTATTTCTTTTCTACTGGTAGCCATTGTAAGTGGTGATTCTGTTTTAAGACTCTTTTGTAGATCTGTTACTTCTTTTATTTCTAAAAAAGCTTTTTTCAAGCAATAAAGATATCCCTTTCTTTTCTTTGATTTATTCATTTGTTTCACCGTCCTTTTTGATATAAATAGTATACCATATATTATTATATTTTTTATATAAGTTGTTAGTAAAAAGTTACAATTTACTATGAGATATAATTAAAAAAGAAAAAAATCATAGACTATCCTCAAGAAATCTATGATTTTACTAGCTTAATGGTGGACTGTTAGGGATTCGAACCCTAGACCCACTGATTAAGAGTCAGTTGCTCTACCAA
>ERZ1643251.1378-NODE-1378-length-27736-cov-63.444962_pt1 | contig 27736 bp, 50 predicted proteins | sample MGYA00579261_ERZ1643251 | MGnify/ENA primary metagenome ERZ1643251 (study PRJEB29033, sample SAMEA4952267) | chicken gut metagenome | biome: Broiler Chicken; feature: Gastrointestinal Tract; material: Caecum | place: Ireland | collected 2018 | study: Broiler... | reverse complement strand
GGCTGGGAACCGTTATCATGTCCTCCCGGATTACCAAAGGTACCTTTGTGGCGACTGCCAAGGAAAACTTTATCCTGTACTATATCGGCATGAACGGCGACCTTGCGAGATCGTTCCAGCTCACAGCAGATCAGACGGGATTTGTCGGCATCAAGAGCGGCTACCAGAACGAGGAACGGGCGCAGCTGGAAAGCCTGGTCATGTCCGGCATCCAGTTTCTGGTGGAATATGCCGAAGGCGTTGTGAAGGGGACTATCACATCGGGGGAACGAGCGCGCGCCTCTCGGGGCTGACGATTGGCGCGCTAAGCCTCACGCCCGCATTTGATCCGGACGTGACGGAATATACAGCCACAACAACCAACGCGACCAACACCATCACCGCAACGCCGGAGGACGAGGGGGCGGAGGTTTCCATCCTGAATGGGGAAACGCCGGTCACCAACGGAACCGCGGCCGCATGGCAGGAGGGCGCGAACACGGTCACCATTACGGTCACAAACGGCGAGGCTGAGCAAGTCTACACCGTGACCGTAACCAAACAGACGGCATAAGGAGGGCGGCGTGATGCTGGAAACCGTTTTGATGTATTTGAACAACTGGTTTCTCGTGAACCGGCACAACGGGACTTACACCGTCGAGGGCGGGCGCATCACGCTGCCTTTTCTCCTAAACGGCCAGTATTTCCGCATTGTGGGGAGCGTTTTGAACGACGGGGTGTATCAATACGCGGGCGGGACGGCGCTGGACGAAACCGGGACGGAAATTTTCCTGTCGGATGAGACGTTTACAGGCTCCGTGTGGGCGCTGGCTATCCCCAAAAGCCTGATTTCCACCGTGAAGGAGATCGCCGCCTGGACGGAGAAAAACGGGGAGGGCGGCCCGTATACCAGCGAGAGCTTCGGCGGATATTCATACACCCGCGCGACCAACGCGCAGGGCGCTGCGGTCGGATGGCGGGACGTGTTCGCTGCCCGGCTGCTGCCCTGGAAAAAGGCGGCTGGAAGCTGGCAGTTTGCGCAGCCCAATCCCCACATGACGCCGCCGGAACCGCACAAAGACAATCCGTGGAGGTGAGATAGTGGAAGGAATCACGCTTTTACAAGGCGACTGCCTGGAACTTCTGAAAGACATCCCAGACGGGAGTGTGGACATGGTGCTGACTGACCCGCCGTATGGGACAACCGCTTGCAAGTGGGATAGTATTATTCCGTTTGAGCCTATGTGGGAGCAGTTGAACCGCATTATCAAGCCGAATGGTGCTATTTGCTTGTTTGGAAGCGAGCCGTTTTCTTCTGCGTTGCGAATGAGCAATATCAAGCATTTCAAGTATGATTGGATATGGGAGAAAACAAGAGCCGTAGGATTTTTGAACGCAAAAAACGCACCGTTGAAAAGGCACGAAATTGTTTCTGTGTTTAGTTTGAGCACCACGGCAAATTGTTCCAAAAATCGTATGGAATATAATCCGCAAGGCTTGATTGAAATAAACCAAAAAAGAAAGTCTGTTTCTCAAAGTGGAGATACCGTTGTAGGAAGTCGACCATCAAGGAGCAAAGATTATATTGCGAAATACACAGGCTATCCCGATACGGTTTTAAGATTTTCAAACGAATCCAAGCAAGAACACCCCACGCAAAAGCCGATTGCTTTACTTGAATACCTTATCCGCACATACACAAACGATGGTGAAACCGTCCTTGATTTTACAATGGGAAGCGGTTCCACCGGCGTTGCCTGCGTCAACACGGGCCGAAAGTTTATCGGCATGGAGTTAGACCCTGGATATTTTGAAATGGCAAAACAGCGCATTGAAAGGGCGGTGAATGAATGTGTCTCTTCTGGATGATTTTGCCCGGCTCTGCGTGCTGCTGGAAAAGACCCGGAAGCCGGATGGAGAGGGCGGATATATCGTCGAATGGACGGATGGGGCCGAATTTACGAATTACCAGGCACTGGATACCTCCATGGAGGCCCGGCGGGCGGAAAAGGAGGGCGTGACCAGCCTTTACTCCGCGCTGGTGAACAAAAACGTCCCCATTGAATACAACGATTATTTCCGGGACACGACTACCGGCGAGACCTACCGGGTGACAAGCGACCCGGAGGAAAAGCAGGCCCCGAAATCCGCCAGCTTTGACCTCAAATATTTTACCGCGGAGAGGAAGGTGCCTCCCACATGACCAAGGAAGCGGCTTTACAGGCATTTTTTGAGCGGTTCCTGCCGTCCTACGCCGCGTCCGCCGTCCCGAATGATGTGGAATTCCCCTACCTGACCTATGAGCTGATTACCGGCGCGTGGGAGGAGGGAGAGGTGGGGATCACCGTCAACCTGTGGTACTACACGACCTCCGAGGCCGCGCCCAACGCAAAAGCGCGGGAAATGTCCGCGGCAATCGGGATGGGCGGCGTGCAGGTCCCGTGCGACGGCGGGGCGATCTGGTTCAAGCGGGGTTCGCCATGGTGCCAGAGCCTTTATGATTCCGCTGATACCAACATCAAGCGGCGGTACATCAATGTGACCGCCGAATACCTGACCGTAAACTGAGAAAGGAGAGAAACACATGAGATTTACAAGGATTCCGGAAACGACCTTCCAGAATTTGCAGCTGAACGCCGGAGTTTTGCTTTCCGATTTTGATACGAGCACTGGCACCGTCGAGGATACCGACCTGCTGGGCGCGACCTCCGGCGGCGTCAATTTTACGGCGACGCCGACCTATTCCGACTGGGGGGAGGATGTGGACAACTGCCCGGTCAACGTCAAGGAGCTGAAAAAACTGGACAGCTGGGCGGTTACCATGTCCGGCACCTTTGTTACTGTCACAGCCAAACTGGCCAAAACGCTGGTCGGCGCGGCAGATATTGGCGGTTCCGGCGCCACCAAGGTGACGCCGCGCAACGACGTCGCAGTCGACGATTTCACCGACCTCTGGTGGGTCGGCGATTACTCGGACAAAAACGGCGACACTAAGGGCGGCTATGTGGCGATCCATATGCTCAACGGCCTTTCGACCGGCGGATTCCAGCTTCAGAGCGCCAACCGGGCCAAGGGGCAGTTTGCCTTTGAGTTCACCGGCCACTACTCCATCGAGGATCAGAGCAAGGTGCCGTTTGAGGTGTACATCAAGACAGGCGAGGCTGAAACCGCGGGAGGCTGAGGAACATGCAGGATATTGAGATCAGGATGAAGAAACTGTCGGATTTTAAGGGTGAAAAAGGAATTGAAATTGCTGCGGATGTTCTGGATGTCATTTTTGACATCTTTGCCAACAAAAAGAACATGGAGCAGAAAAACGAAAAAAATCCCATCAAGATGTTTTCGTCTTTTATGAAAAACTCCCCGAAAAGCATGAAGAAAATTTTCGCGATTTTAAGCGAAATTGATCCTGCCCAATACGACTGCGACGGCGCGGAAGCAATGACCAACATGCTACTTTTGGCAAATGATCCGGTCTTGCTGGGGCTTTTTATATCGCCGGGTCAGAGTGCGGAGGAAGAAAGCTCTGGCTCTGGCTCGGAGAATACAACGGCCCCCGAAATGTAACTGCTTTTTCCCATTATTCTGCCGCGCGGTATGAACAGGAACGGGAGGAAAAAAGCTGGCAGGTTTATGTGGCCGACGCCTTGCAGGCAGTCTCGCTGAACACCGCCCACGTGGCGGGGAACGGCGGGAAGTATCTGGACAGGCGGTTCTGGGATATCCTGCATCCGCCGCCGGAGGACAACCGCACCGGTGACGAAATCGCGGCGGACGTCCTGGCAAAGACGGGCATACGGCTGATACCGGCAAGGAAAGGAGGCGGAGACGGTGAACCTGTTTGACCTGTATGCGAAAATTACGCTGGATGACAGCGATTACAACAAAAAAGTAAAAGATGCGGGAGACAGCGGTAACAGCCTGGCAGACAAGCTCAAATCCGGATTTAACACCGCGTCAAAGACGGTCAAAACGGTTTCAACCGCCTTTGACACCACAAAAAAGAAACTGGAATCCTTCGGCGGCGCAGTTTCCAAGGTGGCGAAAACTGTTTCGAAGCCCTGGGTGACACTGGGTAAGGGTCTCGGAACGCTGTCCAAAGGCATTACCGCCGGTATCGGGGCCATCGGGGCGGCTGCCGGGGCCGGGATTGCGGCGCTCAACAATCTGGCGGAATCCACCCAGGAATACCGGGCGGCGCAGGGCAAACTGAACACCGCTTTTGAAGCGGCGGGGATGAGCACCGAAACCGCCCAGCAGGCGTACAGCGATTTTTACGGCATCCTGGGGGATACCGATACGGCGACCGAAGCCTCCCAGCTGCTCGCAAAGCTGGCGCAGAGCGAGGAGGACGTCGCAACCTGGACGAACATCGCCGCGGGCGTTTCCGGCACCTTTGGCGATTCGCTGCCCATCGAATCCCTGATCGAAGCGGCCAACGAGACGGCCAAGGTCGGCACTGTGACCGGAACGCTGGCCGACGCGCTCAACTGGGCGGGCATCTCGGAGGAAGAATTCAACAAGCAGCTGGAAGCCTGCGGGAGCGAATCCGAGCGGAACCAGCTGATTATGGAGACCCTTTCCGGCACCTATGACGAGGCGGCGGAGGCGTTTTACCGCAACAACGAGGAAATTGTCAAGGCGCGGGACAATCAGGACCGGCTCAACCAGGTGATGGCGAACGTTGGCGGCGCGTTTGAATCGGCGAAGAACATCGTCCTTTCCTCCTTCATGCCGACGATTGAGGCGGCGGGGAACACCGTGACGGGCTTTATCACCCGGCTGACCAGCGCGTTTTCCGAGGGTGGATTGACTGGGCTGATTTCCGAGGGCGGCAATATCGTTGTGGAGATCATCAACGGCATTGTATCCAAGCTGCCGGACGTCATCAATTCGGCAAAGGAAATCATTACGTCGATCATTTCCGGCATCCAGCAGAACATGGGAGAAATTACCTCCGGGGCCGCGGAAGTAATTACCGAGTTCCTCACCGCCGCGATGGACATGTTCCCGGAAATCATCAAACTGGGCCTTGACCTGATTATCAATCTGGTGCAGGGGATTGCGGACAACATCGACCAGATTGTGGACAGCGCGGTCAACATGGTCCACACGCTGGTGGAATATCTGACCAACCCGGAAGCAATCAACAACCTTGTGTCCGCCGCGTTGGATATTATGCTGGGGCTGGTGGAAGGGCTGATTGAGGCGATCCCGGATTTGATTACAGCAGTGCCGGAGATTATTGCCAATTTTGTCAGTTCATTTTTCAGCAAGGAAAACTGGGAAAAAATCAAGGATATTGGTTCGAGACTGATAGAAGGAATTTGGGAAGGGATTACCGGTTTGGGAAGCTGGCTTTCCAACAAAGTCGGAGGATTTTTTGATGGGTTTGTTGGAGGGGTAAAAAAATTCTTTGGAATCAATTCCCCCTCCAAACTGTTCCGGGATGAAATCGGTAAAAATATCGGCCTCGGCATTGCAGAAGGATTAGAAGACAGCGAGGACGAAGCGGTTAAAGCGGCAAACGACCTTGCGGAATCCGTCTACGACAAAAGCGTGGAGTGGCTGGACCGGCAGACAAAATACCAGAATTATTCCTTGCAGGAGCAGCTGGAAGTGTGGGAGGCTATCCAGGATCAGTTTATCAAGGAGAGCCGCCAGTATGCAGAAGCGGAGGAAGAAATTTTTGATCTGCGCCAGCAGATTCAGGAAGAATTTTACGACAGGGCGAAGGAACTCACCACCCAGATTACAGATTTGGAACAGGAGTATCAGGACACCCTGAAAGACCGGGCGCAGGAAATTTTCAATTCTTACGGCCTGTTTGACGCAATCCCGGAGCGCCAGAAAGCGTCCGGCCGCGAACTGATCCGGAATCTGGAAGACCAGATTGCGGCAATGGAAGAATTTTACCGCGGGCTGGATGAACTGTCCGCGCGCGGGGTCGGGGATGATCTGGTAGACGAAATCCGGGAAATGGGGCCGGATGCTATCGACGAATTGTCCGCCCTGCTGTCGCTGAGCGACGAAAAGCTGGACGAATATGCGGCTCTCTACCGGGAAAAACAGGCTCTCGCCAATCAGGTTGCAGTAGAAGAATTATCGGAACTGAGGAAATCCACAACAGCACAAATTCAGGCACAGCTGACCGAGCTGCAAAACCTGTATAACCAAAATGCGCCGAACGTCGGATTGGCGTTTTCCAACGGCCTTGCATCCGGCATCCGAAACGGGATGTCCAGTGTAATCAACAGCGCGGTAAGCGTCGCGCAGGCGGCGGTTGAAGCGGTGGAAGAGGAATTGGGCATTCACTCTCCTTCCCGCGTGTTCGCGGGAATCGGAAAGAATATGGCGCTTGGGCTGGCGCAGGGATGGGAAAACCAGATTGGGCGGATTCAAAAGGAAATTTCCGGGAGTATGAGCGTTTCCGTGATGCAAAACGGGGGCATGAGCCGGACGCGCGGCCGGGATTCTTCCGCGGGCGGGCAGACCGTCGTCAACCAGTACATCCAGGCCGTGCCGATGACCCCGGCGGAGCTGGCGCGCCAGAGCCGGGATGCTTTCGACCGGCTCCGGTGGGCGTAAAGGAGGGAAACCATGCAGTATACCATGCAATATATCAGCGCGGCCGGGGACAGCATCACCTTTTCTTTGAAAAGCGGGCTGATTATCACGGATTTTTCTCTCCTTTCCGGCCTTCCGGTGACGATCAGCACCTCCCAGAGCATCAGCCAGATCGGCGGGACGGTGGAGAGCCAGCTCATCGACCCGCGCAGCTCCACCATCAAGGGCTTTATCCGGGGGAACGGAGTGGAGGGAAAACGCCGGCTCCTGTCGGTGATCCGCCCGCTCGAAAAGGCAAAAATCCTGGTAAACGGACAGTACAGCATGGACGTTTACGTCTCCGACACGCCCGCTGTCGAGCGGGAAAACATGTTCCCGCAGTTCGAATTCGGCGTGACGGCCCCTTACCCCTTCTGGCAGTCTACCAGCGAGACTGTCACGCCGATGGCCGGTATTACCGGCATGTTCCAGTTCCCATGGAATCTGACCCATCCGTACAAGTTCGGCGAGCTGCTGAGCAGCTATTTTACGAGCGTATACAACGCCGGGCAGGTGCCGACAGGATTCGACCTGGAAATTTCCGCTTCCGGCCCAGCGGAAAACCCGGTTTTTGAGGAGATCAACACCGGGGATATGCTCAAGCTCAATAAGGCGCTGGAAACAGGCGAGCGGGTCACGGTCTCCATCAAAAACGACGGCCTGACCGCAATTTCCAATATCGACGGGGATATCGAGGGCCTGATTGACATCGACAGCACCCTCTTCTCCCTCCGGGCCGGGGACAACGTCATCCGGTACGACGCGGATAGCGGGCGGGAAAACCTGTCGGTTTCCATCCGGTTTTCTAACAAATATGCGGGGGTGGTCGTTTGATTTACGTTTTCAGCCGGGATTTGAGCAGCAGGCGGATGCTCCCGGCGGTCGAATCTTTGCAGTGGCGGGAAAAATACTGCGGCGTCGGGTCTTTTTCTCTCACAGCGGGCGACACCGGCCAGAACGCCGCGATTTTGCAGAAGGGGAAAATCCTGCACTATCAGGGATACGACGGGATCATCCAGCAGATCAGCGTCGCGGGCGGGAAGATCACTGCCAACGGAAGCTCCCTGGCCGCCCTGCTCAATCAGCGGGCACTGTATAACGCCGTGACCATCACGGAGGTGGAGAGCGGGCTGTACAGCGCATGGACCAGCAACCGGCGGAACAGCGACGTCGCGGCGGCAGCTGCTTCCGGGCTGTCCGAAACGGTGGAGGCGGCGACCTATGAGGGCGGGCAGATCGGGAACATGGTCGAAGAAATCTGCGCGCAATGCGGGCTGGGATACCGGGTAAGGCTTGACATCCCGAACAATCGGAAAACTTTTGAAATCTACAAGGGGCGGGACCTGACAAACCCGGCCGACCCGGCGTCCGTCGTATTCTCCACCGCCAAGAACACCCTGTCCGGGCTGGAAATTGACGACGACGGGAGCGAATATGCAAACGTCGCGGTTGTGCGGGGCGCGGACCGGGACGAAAAAAAGGTGCTGGTCGTCGTCGGGACGGCGGCAGGCGCGGAGCGGGTGGAGCTGGATGTGGACGCCACCTCCCTGACCATGCAGGACGAACAGCCGATCTACGACGACGATGGCGAGCAGACCGGCACCCAGCCGGCGGAGACACTCCCGGAATACAAGGAGCGGCTCAAGGCGGAAGGGCTGAAACAGCTGCAGGAGCACATTGCCCGCACCTCCTTTAACGCGACCGTATCCAGCCGGGATTACGGAAAAAAGTACCGGCTCGGGGATATTGTCACCTGTTACTCCAAAAAGCACGGGATCCAGCTGGCGGCCCGGGTCTCCGAGGTATCCTACACCATTGACCGCAAAAAGGAGACGCTGGAAGTAGTGCTGGGAGATGCAAAAATCACGGCAAAGGAGTTGATTAGATTATGGCAGAAATAATGGCATGGCCGCTGAACCTGACGGCTTACAGCTACAATGCGCAGGACGTCATGCGGTTCATGGCCGGGAAAACCAGCGGCGTTTTTGGGGAGGAAGGGAACTTCCAGGTGATCGCCAAAAGCGGGATGACCGTCACAGTCCAGGCGGAGGGGATGACCGGAGGCTGGCTTTCCGACGGGGGAAAATACGGCGTTTCATTCTGGAACGCGAATGACATTGATCTGACGGTGGAAACGGCGGACGGCGTCAACCCGCGCAAGGACCGGGTGATTGTCAGCTGGCATATCCCGCAGCAGACGACGGTCCCGGACGTCCTCATCCGCAAGGGTACGCCGTCGGCAAGCCCGCAGCCTCCCGCGCTGGTCAACAACGGGGAATACGCGGAAATCTGCCTGGCAGAGATCACCGTACCGGCCGGCGCAACCGAGATCACCTCCTATAACATCACCGACACCCGGCTGAATGAGGAGCTCTGCGGCCTTGTGTCGATGGGGATTGAAAAAATCCCGACCGGCGGGCTGGAAGCGCAGTTCATGGACTGGTTTGAAGATTTGCAGACCAACCTGGACGGGGACGTCGCGCTGAACCTGCAAAACCAGATCACGGGGCATATCAGCGACACGGAGGTGCACCTGCGCACCCTCACCCACAGCAAATACGGCACGACCCACAACCTTTCCGGGCTGTCGGGGGTATCCGGCACTGTTTCCTGCGTCTTCAAGGCGACGGCGGCCTTCAACGCGGGCGACACTATCCGGGTGGACAACACGGGGTACACCATCCAGCTCAGTAACGGGGAGGACCCGGAGGACAACCTCTTTGTGAGCGGGGCGACGGTGGCGGTGATTGTGGATAAAGGGAATTACCGGGTAAATTTTAAGGCAGGCGGGGGCCTGTCGAACAGCAGGCTGGCCCTCGCCAACGCCACCGCCGCCGACGTCGCGGAAGGCAAGACCTTCTACGCGGGGAACAAGACGCTCAAAACCGGCACCCTCGTGCCGTACAAGTACGCGACGGGGAGTGCCAAATGGGGGGATGACGGCTCAGGAAATCGCGGGTTCACAGTAGAAGTGGGCTTTCGCCCCAGTATGATCGCGTTTTACTCGCGCAAGTCCGAATCCGGCAGTGTCAAGAGCATTGTTGGATGGGCCTATAATTCCTCAACGTCAAACCCGAATTTTTTCACGGGAATGATCATGATGAATATAGATATATATTCTTCCCACCCAACATACACAGGTTTCTTAAGCAGTTATGTTTCAGTCACAGACACGAGTTTTACCGTGAAATCAATAACTGGTTCGTATGTGGCTGCTGGCGATCCTGTAACTTATGCTGTTGTCGGGCAATAGGAGGAAATGCAATGAAAACGTTACTGATCTATGACAATGCAGGAACGATTTACTATCAGCAGGCGGGATATTACGCCCTCCCGGACGGCCTGCCATACATCGAAACGGAAATTCCGGCCGGGTACTACGCAAAATCGGTCGACACCGAGACAAAAGAGCCGGTGCTGGCGGAGTTCCCGAAATCAGAGACCGACCAGCGGCTCGCAGCCCTCGAGGCGCAGGTCGCGGCGATGACCGGGGCGGAGTGAGGGGGCGGCCATGTTTTGCCTGACAGCGGACAAGGTATGTCTTTCCGTCGAGCAGCGGGAGACGGTGACGAGCGGGTCGGTCAACGTGTACGAGGTGCAGTTTAAGTTCAGCGCGGACTGGGAGGGGCTTGACCGGACGGCGGTCTTTGCGGCCGGGGAGGAGCAGGTCTCGGTCGTGCTGGGCAGCTCCAATACCTGCACCATCCCCTGGGAGGTGCTGCAATCCCCGCGGCGGGAGCTGCGGGCCGGGGTCTGCGGGACAAAGGGCGGCGAGGTCGTGCTGCCGACCGTCTGGGCGAGCCTCGGGACCATCCGGGAGGGCTGCTCCCCAGGCGAGGAGGCCCAGCCGCCGACGCCGGACGTCTACGGCCAGATCCTCGCGGCGGCAGAGGAAGCCGAAAGAATTGCCCAGAGCGTGCGGGACGACGCCGACGCGGGCAAATTTGACGGGAAACAGGGCCCCAAAGGCCCGCCCGGGGACGGGGTGCCGCCCATCTCTGAGGAGGACGAGAACAAAATCCTCGGCGTGCAGGGCGGGAAAGCGGCCTGGATGCCCGGCGGCAGCGGGACCGGCAACGTCTTTTCGCCGGATATCACCGCCATCCGAGTGATGGACCGGGCGGAATACGACGCGCTGCCTGTGAAAGACCCGCAGACGCTTTACTTCATCAGGGGGTGAGAATGTGGAGGTCAATGGCGAGGAGATCACGGAAACCTTTATCGGCGAGATGGGAATCAAGAGCGTTTTCGCCGGGGAGGAGGAGCTCTACACCCGGCCGGGCGCGTACTGTTATCTGGAACTTGAATAAGGGGGAATCTGCAAGTGGCAAGCTATTTCAATCTGACGCTGGACACGCTCGCTCCGGCGGGGCTGACCGTCACCTTAAACGACGGGTCGATCTACACGACTTCGGCGGCAGTCGCCTTAAAACTGACCCTGACCGATGAAAACACAACCGGCTACCAGATGAAGATCTGGGGCGTCGCCGGGGCGGAGGACGAGGGGGACGCTTCCTGGGAGACCTACGCGGCGGAGAAATCCATCACCCTGCCGTCTGGGGACGGCTTAAAAACCGTCTATGTCAAGGTGCGGGACGACGTCGGCAACGAGAGCGCCCAGGCGTCGGATTCGATCACGCTGGATTCCGCGGTGCCGGCCGTCACAGTGACCGGGCCGGACAAGGCGAAGATCTCCAAGGTGAGCGGCTACAACACGGCGATCATCAACTTCCGGGCCGATGTGGAATTTGAGGAGTACAAGGTCTGCGTCGTGCCCGCGGCCTCGAGCACCCAGGAGGCGGGGACGGTCATCCCGACCGACGGCGGCTCGTCGAACACCTCGGGCAGCGCGGGCGGCTACGAGGCCGACACCAACATCCAGGTCGCCATCACCGGCGCGGACCTCGAGACGGCCAGCAGCGGCGACGGGGTGAAGATCGTCAAGGTGTTTGTCCGCAACGCGGCGGGCACCTGGAGCGTCGCCTGATGGGCGCGCCGAACCTGTCCTTCACCTTCACCAGGGGGAAAATCTCGGACGAGCCGGGCTTTGACTGCATCGCGGTGACCTTCTCGGCCGACGCGCCGTACCAGGCGTTTGAATGCCGGGCGACAAAGGCCGGGGAAAGCTGGGGCCGCGGGGTGGGGACGCTCTGCGCCTCCTTCTCCGCCACTCCGGCCAACGTCCAGCGGACCTTCGAGGTGTACGACGATTTTCTGGTGCGCGGGGATGGGCAGTACCGGATCTCCCTCTTTGCGCAGGGGGCGGACGGGAGCTGGAACGACAACGAGGGGTTTGTCCCCTACGGGCAGTCCGAGACGATGCTGGACGCGGACGGGCACGAATTCCTAGTAATGAGGTGAGGAGATGGCATACAACAGCAGCTACACCGGCGCGCAGATCGACGCTGCGGTCGGGGCGGTGCGGCAGAAAGAGAGTATCTGGGACGCAAAGGAGACGCCCGCCGGCGCGCAGCAGAAGGCGGATGCGGCCAAATCTGCGGCCATTCAGGCGAGCGACCCGGCGGGCAGCGCCAGCACGGTACAGCAGAACTTAAACAGCCACACGGGGAACAGCGCGGTTCACGTGACCAGCTCGGACAAGCAGAACTGGAACAGCAAGGCACCGGGGAGCCTGACCGATACGGTGGTGGACCTGAGCAGCACGCTGAACGGGCATACCAGCAACGGCAATATCCATGTCACGAGCGCGGACAAGGAAAAGTGGGACGGGTACAGCACCGTCCACACCCTGAGCTACTACAAATCCGGCGTGACCCACTACCTGACCGGGCTTTCCGGGGTATCCGGCACCGTTTCGTGCGTCTTTAAGGCGACGGCGAATTTTAACGCGAGGGATACCATCCGCATTGACGGCACGGCTTACACCATCCAGCTCTCCAACGGCGAAACAGCCGGGGACAACCTGTTTGTGAGCGGGGCAACGGTGGCGGTGATTGTGGATAAGGGGAGCTACCGGGTAAATTTTAAGTCCGGCGGGGGCCTGTCGAACAGCAAGCTGGCCCTCGCCAATGCCACCGCCGCCGACGTCGCGGAAGGCAAGACCTTCTACGCGGGGAACAAGACGCTCAAAACCGGGACCCTCGTGCCGTACAAGTACGCGACGGGGACGGTCAGGATGCCGCTGAACGAAAACCCCCAGGTGGGGGGCACGGTCCTGACGATCTCCGGGCTGAGCTTCCGGCCATTCCTGCTCGTCGTCCGCTCCTACGAGGGCGCGCAGAACTACCCGCTGTGGGACCGCTTCCTCACCTGCGTCAACGAGCCGGACAGCGACACGACCCTGACCGGGTTCCTTGTGAATCTGGACCTTGTCGCAGGATATGACGACGCAACCTGGCCCGTCGCCATGACGACGCAGCAGGGCGGCGCAACGGTCAGAATCACAGAGGACTGGGGCGCGCAGGATATTTACCCCGCCAACTGCTACTACTACGCGGTGGGGCTGTAAGGGAGGAATTTTGATGAAAACACTGCTCATTTACGACAATTCCGGCACAATCTGGGTGAACATCGCGGGATATTACGCCCTCCCGGACGGCCTGCCCTGCATCGAGGCGGAGATTCCGGCCGGGTACTACGCGAAGTCGGTCGACACCGAGACAAAAGAGCCGGTGCTGGCCGAAATTCCAAAGTCGGCGACCGACCAGCGGCTGGATGAACTCGAAGCCCAAGTTGCAGCCATGATTGGCACAGAGGAGGAATAACGATGACACTCGAACAGAAACTCACCCGCGCAAGACAGCTGCGCAAGGCCGCCATGATCGCCGCCGAAACGCTCGACGACGCCAAAGCCGCCGAGCTGCCGACCCTCTACCCCGCCTGGAAATCCGGCGAGGCGGTGGAGGTCGACGACCGGCGGTATTACGAGCCGGACGGCAGGCTCTACAAATGCCGCCAGGCGCACACCACCCAGGCCGACTGGACGCCCGATGTTACCCCCGCTATGTGGGCAATCATCGACGTTTCCCACGCGGGCACGATGGAAGACCCCATCCCGGCTTCCCGCGGCATGGATTACGTCTATGGCAAGTACTACCGCGACCCGGAGGACAGCAAGACCTACCTCTGCAAGCGGACGGGCGAGGAAGAAGGGGGCACCGTCAACCTGCAATACCTGCCGCATGAGCTCATTGGGCAGTATTTCGAGGAGGTAGTGTGATGGAATTTCTGGAAACGCTGCTCTCCGGGTCGGTCGGGGCGGGGATCATGGCCATCGTGATGGCGGCCCTGCAGCGGCACTGGAAGAAAAAGGACGACAAGGACGGCTCCATCCGGGCGCTGGTCAACGCCCAGAAGGTCATCATGATCGACCGGGTGCGGTATCTGGGCGGCAAGTACCTCGAGCGCGGGGAGATCCTGCTCGAGGAGAAGGAGACGCTGCACGAGATGTACGACGCATACAAGGAGCTGGGCGGCAACGGCCACCTCGAGACGGCGATGCACGAGGTCGACCGCCTGCCGGTCGCAGGCAAGTGAGGAGGAAACAGCATGAAAATCGATTGGGTACAAAAGCTCACGAGCCGCAAATTCTGGGCGGCGATTGTGGCGGTCATCACCTGCGTCTGCGTCATTTTTGGCGTAGACGAGCTGACCACCGAGCAGGTCACGGCGCTCGTCATGGCGGTCGGGGCGCTGATCGCGTATATTCTGGGCGAGGGGTTTGTCGACGCCCAGCGGGCGAAGAAGGAGCCGCAGGAGACCCCGCAGCAGGATATTGTGGTGCAGGGATTCCGGATGGACAGCGGGGAGGAAGAATGATGCTGATCTTTCGGGGAAGGAATAGGGTCACATCCGGCTACCGGCTCCCTGACCGTCCCGGCCACAACGGGCTGGACATCGTCGGGGATGATTCCCATGACGTCCTTTGCCCTGTGTCCGGCACCGTCAAAAGCTCCACCATCATCACAGACAAAAGCAACAGCACCTGGGAGTGGGGCAATTATGTTAGAGTGGACGACGGAGAGGGCAACCGGCTCTTTTTCTGCCACCTGGATTCCCGCGCCGTCTCTGTGGGCCAGAAGGTCAATCCCGGCGACAAGCTGGGGGTAATGGGCAACACCGGTTATTCCTTCGGCGCGCACACCCATTTTGAGGTGCGCAAATCCGACGGCAAAACCACCCTCGACCCGGCGGCCTACCTCGGCATCCTGAACGCCAAGGGCACCTACTCGGAGGGCAAATCCGGCTGGGTGCAGGCAAACAAGAGCTGGTACTACTACGAGGACGGCGCGCCGGTCATGGCATCATGGAGACAAATCGACGGCAAGTGGTACTACCTTGGGCCGGACGGCAGAATGGTCGACGATTTGCAGGAGATCGGCGGCAGGGAATACTTCTTTTTCACCAAAAGTGAGGGCGGCCGCCTGCACGGCGAGATGGCGAAAACGGACGAAACGGGGGCTTTGGTATGAGTGAGCACAAATTGGGCGGACTTCTTCCGTCGCCGGTCGACCCGCGGGACTACCGGCTGACCTATGGGGCGTATGACCTCGCGGCGCTGCCGGAAGAGTGGACGCCACCGGCGGACAGTTTTTCGATTCACGACCAGGGGAAGATCAATTCCTGCGTCGGCCACGCGATCGCGGGGCAGTACGAGGTGAAGGGCAATCCGGCGATGGCTTACGGCTGGATTTACGGAAACCGGCGCTACACGGACTACCGGGGCGAGGGCCTGAACACCCGCGAAGCCTTGAAAACCGTGCAGAACGACGGGGTTCCGGTCCTTCCGCGCTTCCCGTATGACAAGGAAGTCCCGGAAATCATCCGGCTGTTTGAAGCCCATGCCGAGGAGTTACTTCCAGAGGCGCGGGACCGGAAGATCGGGAACTACTACCGTCTTTCCACTGCGGACGAATGCCGGAGGGCGATGTTCGAGGGCAAGTGCGTCGTGCTGGGGCTGTTCCTGCTCGACGGGATGATGGACACCGGCGTGGGCACCGACCCGATGGTGCGGGTCCCGGCGGCGGCGAACGGCATCCAGATGCTGGGCGGGCACCTGGTCGGCGGGTTCGGCTGGGACAGGCGCGGCATCCGGTTTGCCAACTCCTGGTCGGAAAAATGGGGCGAAAACGGCTTCGGCTACCTCGAGGACGGGCTGTTCGGGTGGAGCGAGCAGCACGGGTTCCCCATCCCGCTGGTCGAAGCCTGGGCCTTTGAGCTCGGCAAGGAGCCGGAGAAGCGGGAGACCGGCTGGTACCAGCAGGACGGAAAATGGCGCTACCGGGACGCGGACGGGAGCGACCATGTGGGCTGGCTCGAGACCTGGGCATGGTTCTACCTCGATGCGGATGGCAACATGACGACAAGCTGGCAGAAGATTGATAACGTCTGGTACTACTTCAACCAGAGCGGCGTCATGCAGACCGGGTGGCTGTATGACGGGGGCAAGGATGTTTGGTACTACCTGACCAATTCCGGCGGGATGGCGGTCGGGTGGAAGAAGATCGAGGGGAAATGGTACTACTTTAACGGCTCCGGCGCGATGGCGACGGGGTTGCAGTCCATCACGGGCAAGCAGTATTACTTCTTCGAGCGCTCGCAGGGCGGGCGGCTGCGCGGGGAGATGCTGCGGACGGATGGGGCCGGGGCGATCCAATGATCCATGAGGAGGGTCTATGGAAAAGTGTATCAAGCTGGCAAGGCATTACATTCAGGAGATCCCCAGAAAAAATGACTACGATGCACTGATGGACAGCGCAAACCTGACCGATGTGGAGCGCGCAGTGTGCGATTACAAATACCGCAAGGGATGGTCCCTCATCCAGATTGGCGAGGAACTCGGCTACTCCGAGAGCGGCGTCAAGCGCATCCACCTGCGGGCGCTCAAAAAGCTGGAAAAGGTGATATAAAGCGCGCCGGGAGCAATTTTTGGTAGATTGCTCCCGGCATTTTTTCATGGTATAATAAAAACAGGGACCGGCTCCCTTGGCAAGATGATCCGGTATCCCTGTTTTCAGCGACAACTCGAGGGGAGCTGTCGGCTATTATTATAGCAGATTTCTCCGGAGTTGTCAAACATTTTTTCGACGAACGGAGGAAGAATTATGGAGCCTATGGAAAAAATGCTGCGCGATATGATCGTAAACCTGAAAGAAGAAGTGAAGCTCTGGCGGATTCTCGCCTTTATCCTGGCTGCGGCGGTGGTGATCGCGCTGCTTTTCTGAGCGTTTTGTTGGCGTCAACAAAACATCTTGAATAGTGTTCTTTGCATGTACTTTCCGTGCCCTTTCCGTGTACAACGGGAAGGGCTTTTTCTTTTATAATTTTTTTATAGAGATAGGGGGATGGGGATGTTTATCCGGTACAATGCAAACCCGCAGGGGAAAAACGTAGGGGACTGCACTGTTCGGGCAATCTCCAAAGCCCTCGGAAAAGAGTGGGGAGAAGTGTATACCGGGCTGTGCCTGGAAGGGTACAAAGCCGGGGATATGCCGTCCGCGAACCATGTATGGGGCGCATATTTGCGGCGCAACGGGTTCCGGCGGAATGTGATACCGGACGATTGCCCGGACTGTTATACCGTGTCCGACTTTGCGGCAGACCATCCGCGCGGGATATTTGTACTTGCCCTGTCCGGCCATGTGGTTTGCGTACAGGATGGGGACTGGTACGACACCTGGGACAGCGGGCAGGTTGTCCCGCTCTACTACTGGCAGAAAGGATGATGGGAAATGCCTTACCCATACTACAACAGCTATCCGCCTTACTATCAGCCGCCTGTGGGGGATCAGCTGTCCCAGCTCAGGCAGCAGCAGTATCAGCCCATGCAGCAGATGCAAACGCCGCCTCCGCAGCCCCAGCCCGCAAACAACGGCATTATCTGGGTACAGGGGGAAGAAGCGGCCAAGGCATACATGGTCGCTCCGGGCAATTCTGTCCTGCTGATGGACAGTGAAGGGAACACCTTCTATCTCAAATCCACCGACGCACAGGGAATGCCGCTGCCGCTGCGGATTTTTGACTACACAGAGCGCACAGGCGCAGCGCAGAAGGCCCCGGTGCCGCCCGCAGAGGATTATGTGACGCGAGCTGAATTTGAAGCGCTGACAGCACGTCTGGACGCGCTGTCCGCGACGAAGCCTACCACTAGAAAGAATACCGCAAAGGAGGAACCTGGCAATGAGTAATCCGATCTATCAGGTGATGAACGGAAACCGGCAGCCCAATATGATGCAGCAGTTCCGGCAGTTTATGGAGCAGATGAAGGGGCAAGACCCGAACCAGATCATCCAGCAGATGGTTTCCAGCGGGAAGCTTTCCCAGGCGCAGCTGGATCAGGCGCAGCGCCAGGCACAGCAGATGCAGGGGATGTTTGATTCCATGCGCGGGATGTTTGGAAAGTAATCAAATCTGTGGCCACAGATTGAAATAATTTTGAAAAAGGAGAATTTTTATGGCGTTAGCAAATGATACGACTTTGACCATGCCGGTGGCTCCTGTTTATCAGGGCGGCGGTTATGGTGGAAACGGCTCCATGTGGGGCGGCGACTGGGCATCTTGGATCATCCTTTTCCTGATCTTTGGCATGTTCGGCTGGGGCGGCTTTGGCTTCGGCGGCTATGGCGGCGGGAATGGGATGGGTTCCCCTTCCGGCCAGGGCTGGGCGACCCGCGCTGACATCAACGAGGGCTTTGCCCTGAACAACCTCCAGTCCGGCATCAACTCCATTCAGAACGGCATCTGTGACAGCACCTACACCCTGACCAATGCCATCAACAACGGATTCCATGGGGTTGACACTGCTATGTGTAACCTGGGCACCCAGCTCCAGCAGTGCTGCTGCGACAACGCTAGAGCTATCGACGGCGTGAATTACAACATGGCCACTCAGGCCGCTGGTATCCAGAACGCCATCCAGGGTGTGCGGTACGACATGGCGACCCAGGCCTGCGACACTCGCAACACCATTCAGACCAGCACTCGGGACATCATTGACAACGCCAACGCCAACAGCCGTGCGATTTTGCAGGCGCTGAACGACAACTACATCCGCTCTCTGGAGAATGAGAACCAGTCCCTGAAGCTGGCTGCCTCTCAGAGCAACCAGAACGCTGTCCTGATGGCCGCTATGGACGCCAATAAGGCGGAGATCCTGCGCCGGACTGGTGCTGAGTGCCCCACTCCCGCCTATGTGGTGCAGCCCCCTCAGCCCGTCACCTTCCCCAACTGGTGCAACACTGGTTGTGGCTGCTACAACGGTTAACTGAATACCTCAACTTGTAAGAATTTCTTACATGTTCGGCCCCGTGCCGATTTTGAACCATGCGGCGGGGTGAAATATCCTCGCCGCTATCTTTTTTGAAAGGATGATTGTTTTGGCACAGTACACCAACGTATTTGTGCAGCAGATTGCCGCCAATGGGAATGCGGTGTTTTCTGAAACCCCCGTACCGGCAAAAGGCTGTATCTATCATCGAGAGGGCTCCGGTGTTGTCCAGCTAAGCGGCCCATCCAATGGACAGTGCCTTGCCAGATACCTTGTGATTTTTAACGGGAATATTGCCGTCCCTGCTGGTGGTACCGCTGGCGCTATCTCTATCGCTATTGCCATTGAAGGAGAGGCGCAGGGTGATGCAACCGCTACTGTTACTCCCGCCGCCGTCAGCGATGAGTTCAATGTCAGTCTAGCGACCTTTGTCCTTGTCCCCCGTGGTAAGCCTGCAACTGTCAGCGTGAAAAATATCAGCACTCAGGCTATCGAGCTCCAAAACGCAAGCCTGATTATTACCCGTGTGGCATGAAAGGAGAAAGATCATGGAATACATGTACGAACTGAAAGAAAAGCTCTGCCGTGAGCTGGAGGAAATCGCCCGCAAGCCGGAAATGTCTGCCGGAGACCTGGAAACCGTCCACAAGCTGACCGATACCATCAAAAATATCGATAAGATCGATATGCTGGAAGAAACCGGCGAATACAGCCAGGCCGGGGACTGGGAGATGGAAGGACGCGGGTCTTATAACCGCGGCAACAGCTACGCCAACCGCGGAAAGCACTACGTGCGCGGCCACTACAGCCGGGAAGGATATAACCGCGACGGGCGCACATATTCCCGCGGAGACGCCAAAGAGCACATGATGATGGAGTTGGAAGAGGCGATGAACGCCGCCTCTAACGACCGGGAGAGGGAAGTAATCCGCCGGTGCATGGACCAGCTCGATAAGGCATAAAAAGGGGGCGGCCACATGCTGGACGCCAGAGAAATCGACAGCGAGATCGCGAAATGGGAGGCGCTGGAATCTAGCTATCCAAACTACGCGAAGCTCGCAGACCTGTATGTTATCCGGCGGGAAATGCAGAAGCAGGAACCTCCGGAAGAACCCTATAACTGGGGATATTCTTCTGCAACCGCAGAAACATTAGATCAATATGGAGACAGCGATTTTTTACAGGCAATTGCCGGGAAGGACCCGGCGGCGGTGTGGGAAATCATGGATGATTTAATGGATACGCTGCGGGCTGTTAATCCTCGGGTATATGACAGGATCATGGGAAAAATAAAATCGCTATGACTACGACTGTTTTCAAGTAGGGGCGGAATTGCGTAAGCAACAGTGTAAGCAACACATTGTGTTTATCTACTTTTTTTCACGTTTTTCTGCATTTTTTCAAATCACAAAAAACACCGGAAAACCGCTTTTTACGGTCTTTCCGGTGTTTTTCTTGGTGGAGACGATCGGGATCGAACCGACTACCTCTTGAAGCACATCAAAGACCCTGTAAAGAATATCAGCTTTTGGAGAGCTGATTTCTGCTTTCATATCCGTGCATAGTGTTGGGGGCCACCCCGATCAGTTCAGCAAGTTCCTTTTGGGAAAGGCCAGCTTTTTCTCTTGCTTCTTTTATGAAAAATTTCATGATTCCCTCCTTGGTTAGCGGCAACGTCCATATCTACATCATATAACATTTAAGTCGGAATGTCAATAAACAAATTCTAGTTTCTAGAAAAAATCTTCCGGAAAGGTATTGACAAAATCTAGAAACTAGATTATAATAAAGTCAATGATTCGAGAAACTAGAATCAACCATATAAAGGAGGGATTATTCTGAACCGAAATATTGAGGCGGAACGGGGACGGCTTCAAATGACAAAAGAAGGGTTAGCTTCTCAGTTGGGCATTACCTCAAAAACGTATTTGTCTTATATTCGTGGGGAAAGGCCCATACCTTCCGATGTTTTGCTGAAGATGTCCAGTTTGTTTCATTGCTCAACCGATTACTTACTGGGTGTTGAGCAGGAAAAGGAGAGGGGGTAATACCATGAGTGACCGTTTTTTCGACTGGCTGATCCGGAAATACGGATGGGGCCGGGAAGAATGGGAGGAAGATCTGGACGAGGAGTTCCAGAAAAAGCTCGTCCGCGAGTACGCAAGCATCGCGGCGTCCTACTGGCGATGAAAGGAGTGGAATCATGAAAAAAATCATCGAGGGGATCCTCGACCTGATCCTCCTCATCCTCTGCGCAGCGCTGGGCTGCCTGATCGGGATGAGGATATGGGAGGCGATGTTATGAAAAAGAAAGGGATGCCGCGTCTCCGATCAGCGATGACGTTCAACGGGGTAGAATCGGCAGATATTGCAAAACGATGGAGACGGTCGAGCGGGTACATATCAGACCGGCTCACTGAAAAAAAGGAATTCTCCATACAGGAAGCATATGATCTATGCGATTTTCTGGGGATCCCGCTTGAAAAACTGCGGGAGTATTTCCCGCAAAAGGACAGGAAGGAGTGGTTAAAACATGACCAGACGTGAAAAAGCCGCCGGAGCCCTGATCCTGCCGGGGATGCTGCTCCTCTGCACCACACAGCTCCCCGCCGCAATCGCGGGAGTGGCGCTGCTGGGAGCGGGGGCGGTTGTCCTCAATTTTGAGGAGATCAGAGCCCACATAAAGAAAAAAGCCGCCCGGAAACCGGAGCGGCACACAAAAAATATCTCATATACATCTTACCAGAAAGCAAAGGAGATGTCAAGATGCTCGAAATAACCGGCGCGGTAAGGAAGGACGGCCGGACGGTCTGCAAGGCGTGCGGCTGCCCCTTCCCGGAAAATCCCTTCCCCAATTACAGCTGGTCGCACGGCAGTTTCTGCTATGAGGAATACCGCTGCCCCAAATGCGGGCAGAAAATCACAATGGTGAGGATGGAGGCGCGCCATGCTTGAAAAACTGATGAAAACCGACACCGCCAGCCGCGCGGAATGGCTGGAATGCCGGCGGCAGGGAATCGGCGGCAGCGACGCGGCAATCATCGTCGGCCTGAACCGATTTGGATCACCGCTCCGCCTCTGGGCGGACAAGCACGGCCTTGGAGGGGAGGCGCAAGAGACCGAGGTCATGCGGCAGGGCACGGATTTCGAGGAATACGTCGCCCGCCGTTGGATGGAAGCCACCGGCAAGCGGGTCCGCCGCCGCAATTACATGTTCCGCAACACCGACTACCCCTTCGCCATCGCCGACGTCGACCGGGAGGTCGTCGGGGAAAACGCCGGGCTCGAGTGCAAGACCACCTCGGTCTACAACAAATCCGACTTTGAAAACGGCGAAATCCCGCCCGCCTACTACGTCCAATGCCAGCACTATATGGCGGTCATGGGATACGACCGGATGTACCTCGCGGTGCTGGTCCTGAGCAAAGCCTTTTATCATTTCTGCATCGAGCGGGACGAACAGGAGATCGCCGCCCTGATGGAGCAGGAGAAGGGCTGGTGGGCGGAATACATCGAGGGCGACAGCGTCCCCGACCCGGACGGCAGCGAGGAGGACGGGGCCTTTATCCGGGAGCGCTTCCCGGATTCGGACGGCGGGGAGGTCTTTTTGGCAGACAGAGCGCCGGATTTTGAGCGGATGCAGGAGCTTGACGCCCAGATCAGGGAGCTGACCTCTGAGCGGGACGCCCTGAAACAGGCCATCATGCAGGATATGGGGGACGCGGCCCTCGCCAGCGCCTTAAACGGATGGACGGCCAGTTGGAAACCGCAGACGTCGCGCCGGGTGGACAGCAAAAAACTCAAAGCCGAATTCCCGCAGGTTTACGCGGACTGCCTCATCGAGAGCGTCTCCCGCGTGTTCCGCTACAAAAAAGCAGATTAGGAGGATCATCATGGAAAATACACCCACCAACGTGAGCGGCATCATCTCCCAGCAGGCGGCGAAGCCGAAAGCCAAAGCGAAGACCCCGGCCCAGCTGATGCAGGGCGTCGTCAATGTGGAGGCGTCCCAGGCGCTCTTAAAAAACAGCCTGAAGGAGAACGCGGGCGCGTTTACCGCCTCCATCATCGACCTGTACGCGAGCGACACCTACCTGCAAAACTGCGCCCCGCAGGCGGTCTTCGCCGAGGCGCTCAAGGCGGTGTCCTTAAAACTCCCCATCAACAAGCAGCTGGGGTTTGCGTACATCATCCCGCGCCGGGATCACGGCGTATGGAAGCCAACCTTCCAGCTGGGGTACAAGGGGTACATCCAGCTGTGCATGCGCACCGGCGCGTACCGGTACATCAACGCAGGGCCGGTCTACGAGGGCGAGCTCAAAAAGGTGGACAAGCTCTCCGGCGAGGTCGACCTTTCGGGCGATCCGGCCGGGGAGGACGCGCCGGTCATCGGGTATTTTGCGTATATGGAGACCTTAAACGGATTCCGGAAGTGCCTGTACTGGCCAAACGAGAAGTTGCTCCGGCATGTCAAGCGGTACAGCGACAGCTACAAATCCGGCAGCAAAATCTGGAAGGACAACTTTGAGGAGATGGCAATCAAGACGGTGCTGCGGTACCTGCTCTCCCACTGGGGCGTGATGTCCACCGAGATGGAGCAGGCGTTCAAGGCCGACAATGTGGAGGCGGCCGACCAGATGATCGCCGGGGACAATGCGCCGGAATACATCCCCGCCCAGGCGGAGGAAGTGCCGGCGGAACCGGAGGTGAGCGCCGATGCTCAATAACGTAACTCTCATGGGCCGCCTGGTGGCCGACCCGGAGCTCAGGCAGACGGCCAGCGGCGTGTCCGTCGTCTCCTTCCGGCTCGCGGTTGAGCGGAACTACGCGCCGCAGGGGCAGGAGCGGCAGGCCGACTTCATCTCCTGCGTCGCCTGGCGGCAGACGGCGGAGTTTATCGGCAAGTATTTCACCAAAGGCCGGATGATCGCGGTGGAGGGCAGCCTCCAAAGCCGGAATTATGAGGACAAGAACGGCCAGAAGCGCACGGCTTATGAGGTCATTGTCGATCAGGCGTATTTTGCCGACAGCAGGCCGGCCGCTCCGGCGCAGGAAACGCCGCCTGCGGCCCCTCCGGCTGCGCCGCCGCCCGTCCCGGCAGGAGACCCGGCTGCGGCTTACGTGCAGACTGCGCAATACGGGCTGCCGGGGAATGTGCATTACCGGGGGACGCTGGATGTGGATTTCGCAGAGGACGACCCCTATTCGGGCGACCTGCCGTTTTAGGACGGTGATGGGATGAACTATTTGAAGGAGATCATCGCGTTCGGAAATTATCTGATGTATAACCATGCTGCAACGGGCGAAATCGCTTTATGGTACGCATTGATGGCCATAAACAACCAGTCCGGATGGAGGGAGGTTTTTACTGCGGAGACGTTTCTGTTGACGCGGATGACGGGCCTTTCAAAGAGTGGGCTTGCCGACGCCCGCAACGGGCTCAAGCAGAAGGGGCTAATCGACTATATCCCCGGCCGGGGGAGACGCCCCGGGGAATACCGCATCATCCCGTTTGTCGGCAATATTTCGGACACAACACCGGACACAATGCCGTACAATCTCCGGATACAAAGCAGTCCAAATACCGGACACAACGGTGGACGCATATATAATAAGGTATTATATAAACAAAAACTAAAACAGAAAGAGAAAGAGGGCCCCCCTGCCCCCCAGCAGAAAAACGCACAGAAAAATCTGCGCAAATACGGCGAATACCAGAACGTCCTGCTGAGCGACGAGGAGCTTGACAAGCTCAAATCCGAGTTCCCGTCCGACTGGGCGGCGCGGATTGAGCGGTTGTCCGAGTACATCGCGTCATCCGGCAAAAAATACAAAAGCCATCTGGCGACCATCCGTAGCTGGGCGAAAAAGGACGCATCCGCGCAAAAGGGCGCGGCGCAGGGCTACCCGCCGTCCTACGACCTCGCGGAGCTCGAGGCGCAGGGGCTTGTGGTGCCCGATTTTGACGGGAAGGAGGGGCAGGGATGATCCGGTTTACCATCGACTACCCCAAAAATTTCGCCCGGGAGTACGGCTTAAACGCCTACTACGCGGGGCTGCACTGGTCTGTCCGCAAACGGCGGGCCGACGCCTGGCGCTGGATGGTGCGGGCGGCGCTGCGGGATCAGGGGGTAAGGCCCCGCATCCTGCAAAAGCCGGTCAAGATCACGTTCTGGTGGGACGACCGGCTGGATATCGACAACCATGCCATCGCGGCCAAATGCACCGTAGACGCGCTCAAGGGAATCCTCATCGAAGACGATTCGCGGCGGTACGTGCGTGCGGTGGAGCACAGGTTTTGGGACAGGCGGTGCATTGGGGTGGAGATTGAGGAGGCGGGGCAATGAAGAACAGACAAGGCTTTTTGGCCTCCCTCGAAGAAGCCGGCGTCCTCTGCATAGACAGCGAGATCCCGCATGCGGCCTACCTGCTGGACGATACCCGCAGAAAGATCGCGATCCTGCCCCCGCTGCGGACGATGAAAAAGCTGCAGAACGGCTACCCGGCCGTCCTCCTCACCCCGCAGGAGGCGAAGAAGCTCGCGGAGGAGATTATCGGGATCTGCGAAGTGAATTTTGGGATGGGGGGATCGGTATGAAACGCAGTTTGACCCACCTCTCCTTGTTCTCCGGCATCGGTGGGCTTGACCTGGCGGCGGAAATGGCCGGTTTTCGGACAGTCGGACAGTGCGAATGGGCGGATTATCCCACGAAGGTTCTGGAAAATCACTGGCCGGATGTGCCCCGGTGGCGGGATATTCGAACGCTGACAAAGGAGAATTTTTATGAGCGGACAAAAATACGAACAGTTGACATTATTTCAGGAGGATTCCCCTGCCAGCCGTTTTCCGTTGCCGGGAAGCGAAGAGGCAAGGAAGATGACCGTTACCTCTGGCCAGAAATGCTCAGAGTTATACGCGAGCTCCGTCCCCGCTGGGTCGTTGGCGAGAATGTTGCTGGAATCGTCAATATGGCGCTCGACCAGGTGTACGCTGACCTGGAAAACGAAGGTTACTCCGTCCAAGCGTTTATTATTCCGGCTTGTGCCGTCGACGCCCCGCACAGGAGGGACAGATGCGCCATTGTGGCCTACTATAACACGGTTCGATGCGACCTGTGGGGATCTTCCAGGCAAGGAGTTTACGGGGACTCGACACGCCATGAAGCTGATACAGGCGGTGAATATGTGGAGGACGCCAACGGCAACGGACTCGGATGGAAGGGGGACTTATGCAACCTACAATGCTTACAAGAACAGAATAGAAAGAGGGAAGCAAATTTCTCTTGCAAACCAGGTCAAATTTCCGCAGCTGTGGCCCACGCCGAAAGCGACGGATTACAAGGGAAGCGGTCCAGCAGGGAGCAAGTCAGCGGAGCACGACCTGAAAAAGCACAATCTGAAAGGTGTTGTGATGTTTTATCCGACACCAACGACAGGAGCCGGGCTTTGCGGGGGAACTGGGAACTTCCAGCAGTTGAAAAATCAGGCGGAGGCCGGCCAGATCACGGAGGAAGAGCGGAGGAGTATGACGCAGGGGAACGGTGGGCAGCTCAACCCGGACTGGGTGGAGTGGATGATGGGCTTTCCAGTTGGCTGGACAGAGGTATGAGCGCCCCAGGCCACTGGATTCCGGAACCGAATATCCCGCGACTTACCACTAAACGGGATCACAGAAAAGACCGCCTGCAATGCCTCGGGAACGCGGTGGTGCCACAGCAGTTTTATCCGGTGTTCCAGGCCATAGCAGACATAGAGAGGGGGATTGTACATGGATGACATCAAATTAGCCATGCTCGGCAATAGAGAGGCGGCGAAGCGGCTGACGGATGCGGGGGTGCTGGTGCCGTGCTGCGGGAAATCCCCGATACTCAAATTCCATTTTGGGATAAAAGCGTGGACAGTAGAGTGTGCGGTAAACGGGCATATACACAACACGGGATTTTGTTCTACGAAAGAGCGCGCGATTGATACCTGGAACACCCGCGCACCGATTCTGAGCGCGGAGGAGATGGAGATGCTGGAGGGGATGAAATGATTAAATTGGAGAAATGCCCACATTGCGGTGGAGAAGTTGTCCTTTGTAAATTAAATACAATGATTGCATTCGAGTTTTCTATAATCTGTACTGAATGCGGGCTTGAAACACGCATTCACACAAGTCCCATGTCCAACTGCTGCTTTGACATGTCAAAGGCAGTAAACGAAATCGTGGAGAAATGGAACCGAAGGGAGGCCCAGCCATGATGACGCGGGAAGAAGCGATTGCGCTGCTGAATGAGCAGTATGAAATTTGCAAACGTATCTATGATTGCAGTGCCGACCAGAGAAAGAGCTATCCAAATGTACCGCAATTTATGGAGGCTCTTGGCATGGCCCTCACCGCCCTCCGCCCCGTCAGCCGTGAGCAGGTGGAGAGGATTCGTGGGACATGGGAGCCGTTTGGCGGAAAGTATCTCACCCGGAAAAAGTGTAGTCGTTGTGGGTGGGACGGACAGGAACATATCAAGTTTTATTCCTGGTGTCCTAACTGCGGAAGCCCCATGACGGACGAGGCCGTGGACATGGTGATGGAGCGATTGGAGGCAATGTATGGCGAAGCAAAAGCCGATTGAGCTGATGCACTACTCTTTCGGAGTATCAGACGGGAACACATGCGGAACGTGTTGCAACTTACGGATAGTACAGTACAACGACAAGAGATTCCGCAAGTGCGCCGCTTATGGAGGTTTTCACAGCAACAAGGCCGATTGGGCAATGAGGTGGGAGGCGTGCGGGCTTTACAGTAAGCCAGTGTCCTATCAAATGATTTCCGACACGGCAAAGCGAACGTTCGCAAGGATTGGCATTTACCGTGACGATACAACCCAGTTAGACGGGCAAATGAGATTGGAGGTGCCGTATGAAATTCGAGATTGAAGTTTCCGA
>ERZ1643251.1376-NODE-1376-length-27779-cov-43.906146_pt1 | contig 27779 bp, 28 predicted proteins | sample MGYA00579261_ERZ1643251 | MGnify/ENA primary metagenome ERZ1643251 (study PRJEB29033, sample SAMEA4952267) | chicken gut metagenome | biome: Broiler Chicken; feature: Gastrointestinal Tract; material: Caecum | place: Ireland | collected 2018 | study: Broiler... | reverse complement strand
ATACTTAACTTTCACACGTTGAGTACTCACCTGTTAATTTGGTTTGTACTTAATCTGTAAGATTAGGTACTATTTTTTTATGCATAAAATTAATAATGCTATAACTAATAAAATGATAATTAAGATTAGATAAGAGATTAATAAATCTTTTTTCTTCATAATTATCTGCCTCCTTCTTGTAGAACTCGGCAAGTACCCAACAGTTAATATTCCCTATATATAATTATACTATAAATTAACTTTGTATACAATAAAATTGTTAATTTTTAATTAACTTGTTTTGACAAATATATTAATTTGTGATACAATGTATTTGTCAAGGAAACTTGCATATAATAAAAAAGGGAATACTTAACTTTCGCATGTTGAGTACTCACCTATAATTTGTTTTGGTAAGTACTTAATCAATTTGATTGAGTACTATTTTTTTATACATAATATCATTAATGACACTATTAATAAAATGATAATTAGAATTAAGAATGTTATTAGTAAATCTTTTTTCTTCATAATCATCTAGCCTCCTTCGTTTAGAAATTGGCAAGTACTCAACAGTTAATATTCCCTATATATAATTATACTATAAATTAACTTTATACACAATATTATTGTTAATTTTTAATTTATTTTAGCAAAAATAACTTTCATTTTATCTCTTCTTTATAAACATACTATCACCAAAACTAAAGAAACGATAGTTGTTTTTTATTGCTTCATTATAAGCATTCATAATATATTCTTTAGTGGCAAAAGCACTCACTAACATAACCAAAGTTGATTTTGGTAAATGAAAATTAGTAATTAAACAATCAATAGCCTTAAATTTATATCCTGGATAAATGAATATATCAGTCCAACCACTACATTCTTTAAATTCATTATATAAATTCATTATAGTTTCTAAAGTTCTAGTAGTTGTTGTACCTACTGCAATAATCCTTTTTTTATGATTATTTAATATTTCAGCAGTTTCTTTACTCATCATATAAAATTCACTATGCATTTTATGTTTAGTAACATCTTCTACATTAACTGGTCTAAATGTTCCTAATCCTACATGTAAAGTTATTGGAACAATTATAATACCTTTTTCTTTTATTTTTTCTAATAATTCATTAGTAAAATGTAATCCTGCTGTAGGTGCTGCTGCACTACCTTGATTTTTAGCATAAATAGTTTGATATCTATTTTGATCTTTTAATTTTTCATGAATATAAGGTGGTAGTGGCATTGTACCTAACTCATCTAATATTTCATATAAAATACCATCATAAATAAATTCAAATATTCTTATTCCTTCATCTTTTACTTCAACACATTTTACTTTTAACTTGTCACTAAATTTAATTATAGTACCAACTTTTACTCTTTTAGCAGGTTTTACCAAACATTCCCAATTATTATTAACTTCTTTTAACATTAATATTTCAATAACTGCATTAGTTTCTTCTTTAACACCTATTAATCTAGCTGGTATTACTTTTGTATCATTAACAACTAATATATCATCTTTTTCTAAATAATCTATTATATCAGTAAAATGTTTATGTTCTATTTCACCAGTTTCTTTATCTAAAACTAATAATTTAGACGAATCTCTTTTTTCTAAAGGTGTTTGCGCTATTAAATTTTCTGGTAAGTAATAATCAAAATCATCTGTTTTCATAAATTCCTCCCATTATATATTTTATATCTTCTACTGCTTTATCCATATTAAATCTCCCATTTCCGACGGGATAATATACAGAATAACAATTATAGTTTATACCATTAATGTTTTTTATATATAACTTTCTTCTACACTGTGAAACTGATATTTTTTCATTTAAAACAATTGAACTAACTTGATTTCCAAACAATATAATAACTTTAGGGTTTATTATTTCAATTTCTTTAAATAGTAAATCTAAATATTTTTCATAAACACAATTCGGCAGTTCTCTTGCGTCAATTTGTGTACGTTTTCCTAAATTAGTTATAAAATATTTATGTTTTTTTACATTTTCATATACTTTATAAGCAAATTCTTCTGTCCAATCTTTACCTTTAATACTTTTAATTTCAAAATATATTTTTTCATTTAATAAGCCTAAACTATAAAATAAATCCCAAACATTTTTTGTTCCAATCCAAGGTGCTCTTATGCCTTTCCAATCTTTAGATGAAGCAATATTTTTACCTGTTGGATTCATAAAAACAAAACAAATATCAGGATTATTATCACAACCACCATTATAAATAGAATTTAATTCTTTAGCTCCATACTTTTTTTGTAATTTATCATATTGTATTTGCAAATCTTCTAATATCATAATTCTTCCATATTTAATCTATTTTGATGGTTTATTTTTAAATGTTCATAAGCTTTATCTGTTACAATTCTTCCCCTAGATGTTCTTTTTAAAAATCCATTTTGTAATAAATATGGCTCATAAACATCTTCAATCGTTGTAACTTCTTCTCCAATACTAGAAGCGATTGCATCTATTCCTACTGGGCCACCATTAAATTTTTCAATTATCGCCTTAAGTAAATTATAATCTGTTTCATCTAAACCTAATTCATCTACTTTTAGTTTTCCTAAAGCTAAAGTAGTTATTTTTTTATCTATTACACCATTACCCATAACCAAAGCATAATCTCTTACTCTTTTAAATAATCTATTACAAATACGTGGTGTTCCTCTACTTCTTTTAGCTAACTCAACAGCTGCATCTTCTTCAATTGGAGTATTAAGTACACGACTAGTTCTTTTAGCTATATCAGTTAATTCTTCAATTGTATAATAATTTAATTTAGAAATAATTCCAAATCTATCTCTTAAAGGACTTGTTAGATCCCCTGTTCTAGTAGTTGCTCCAACTAATGTGAAAGGAGGTAAATCAATTCTAATACTTCTACTACTAGAATCACTTCCAACAATTATATCTAAAGTAAAATCTTCCATAGCAGAATATAACACTTCTTCAATATATCTAGGTATTCTATGAATTTCATCAATAAATAAAACATCACCTGGCTCTAAAGTTGATAAAATTGCAGCTAAATCTCCTGTTTTTTCAATAGCAGGACCACTTGCTGTTTTAATATTAGATCCTAATTCATTAGCAATTATATTAGCCAAAGTAGTTTTACCTAATCCTGGAGGACCATATAATAAAACATGATCTAATGGTTCCTCTCTTAGTTTAGCTGCTTTAATAAAAACACTTAAATTTTCTTTTATTTCAGATTGTCCTATATATTCATCTAAACTATCTGGTCTAATAGTTTGTTCAAAAGTATCTTCTTTTAATTCTCTATTCGTTACTACTCTTTCATCCATACTATCCCTCCACATATTTTAATATATCTTGCCAACTATTAATTGTTTTTAAGTTATCATATTCATTTTTAAATAATAAAGTATCTATTCCTTTTTTACTAACTTCTAAACAATTAACATAATAATCATCAATAAATAAATCTATATTTAATTCTTCACATTTAATAGCTTTTCCTATTTCATAACATTCAAAATGAATTTCTTTAAAAGGCAATTTATTATCTTTTATGAATTTAATTGTTGAATCTTTTAAACTATCTGAATAATAATTACTTCTAGCTGTAATTAAATATAATTCATTATTTATACTTAATTTATTCAATACATCTACTACATCATCAAAAAAATCTAAATTTTTTGTTATATCATCAATATATTTTTTATAAAATTCATATTTTTCATCTAAATTATTAAACTCTTTTATATTATATTTATTTAAATATTCTTTTACTTTATCACTAGTTTTTACAATTGTATCATCAAAATCTATAGCTATTCTCATTTTAAAAATAACTTTAAAGATTCCTTTATTTGATCTTCTAGTGATAAATTAGTATTAACTTGTCTTACGACTTTTAATATATCTTGAGTTTTATAACCTAAACCTTTTAATACTTCAATTAATTCATCATTGTTGTTATTTGCAATAACACCATTAGTATTTAATTTGCCTTTTAAATCTAAAATAATTTGTTTAGCTACTTTATCTCCTATTTTAGGAAATTTTTTTAAATATAATATATTTTCTCTTTCAATAGCATCTATTATACCATTAATTGAACCAGTTGCAATAATAGGTAAAGCCATTTTACACCCTAATCCCTTTACTTCAATTAATTTTAAAAATAAATCTTTTTCTTCTTTTAATTTAAAACCATATAAAGTTAATTCATCTTCTTTAACATTTTGATAAATATAAACAGTATATTCTTCATCAACATTAAATGAATATGGATTAGGTGTGTATATTAAATAACCTATTCCATTATTATCTAATACAATATAATTACTTTCTATTTCTTTAATAACTCCTTTTATATATGCATACATAAATAACCACCTATATAATTATACCAAACATTCGTTTTTAAAACAACAAAAAAATAACCGAAGTTATTTCTTTTTCCAAAATATTTTTATTAAATAAACATCTAAAAGTATATATAATACACATAATAACCACATTAATATTGTATTAAATATACCACTTGAATACATATCTATTATACTTGGAACACTACTTGGAAAATAAGTATAAATAAAATTACTTATTTCCTTAATTGGAATATTTGCTGCTATAAAAGATAATACTCTTAAAAATATATCAACTATTCCTATATAATAAACTATATTACTAAATCTTTTAAAAATTAAAACTGCTAAAGCACCAACAACTAAAACGATTATTACTACGTTCATACCTAACTCCTCAATTCTATATTAACAACATATCCACAATAATTAGATAAATCAACAACTATTTTTGATTCATATTTAATTATTTTGATATATTCATCATTAATTATTTCATTATTATAAATTGTTTTTTCAAAATCACTTATTTTTATTACATACGTATCACTTTTATCAATATAATTAGTTGATTCTAATGTTCCTACTTCTAATAATTTAGAAACACTACTAGGACTAAATATATTTAAATCATATTTACTTATAATTTCTGAAATATTATCTACTTCATAATAAATTCCGTCATAAAATACTTTGTTAGTATTTGAATCATATGTAAAATTATCTTCACCAATTATTTCTAATTTATAATTAGTAATATCTTCTAATTTAATTTCTTCATTATCTTGATTTGCTTCTTCGTTATCTTGATAATCGTGACTTCCACTAGAAATTAAAGTAAATACAAATATAAAAAATATAACATAAATAATTAAAATAGCTAACGATCTTGTCCTTTTATTAGACCATAACTTTTTTATAAATTCAATAGTTTCTTTCATTCTAATACTTTACCTACTATATTTTTGTCTCTTAATCCATTAACAAAACTAATAGCATCCATTTTATTTTTGCCTTCAGGTTGAACTATTTTAAATACTACTTCACCATTACTTACTTTAACACCAATACCTTCTTTATAAATAGCCGTAATTTGACCATTAAAACCAATAGGATAATTATCAGTTATAAAAGAATCCCAAACCTTAAGTATTTTACCTTCAAATATACAATAAGCCCCAGGCCAAGAATTTAATCCTCTTATTTGATTATGAATTTGTCTTGCTGTTTTGTTAAAGTTTAATTTTTCATCTTCTTTTTTTAATGTAAAAGCATAAGTTGCTTGTGATGAATCCTGTTTAGTTCTACTATTAGTTCCATTTATAATACTTGGTAATGTTTTAAGTAATAAATCTCTACCCAAAATACTTAACTTATCATGTAATGAACTAGCTGTATCAGTATCTAATATTGGAATTTCTTCTTGAGTGATAATATCTCCTTCATCCATTTTAGTATTCATATACATAATAGTAATCCCTGTTTTAGAATGACCTTCAATTATGGCCTTATGAATAGGAGCTCCTCCTCTTAATTTAGGAAGTAATGATGCATGAACATTGATACATCCTAATTTAGGACATTCTAATAATTCTCTTGGTATAATTTGACCATAAGCACAAGTAATTATTATATCTGGTTTTAAATTAATTATTTCTTGATAATCTTCCCTTATTTTTTCAGGTTGTAAAACTAGTATTGCTTTATCATTAGCTAATTTCTTAATTGGCGAAATATTAATTTGACCATGATTACCTTTTTTATCTGGTTGAGTTACTACTGCCCTTACTTTATAATTGTCTATTAATCCTTGTAAAACTGGTACAGCAAATTCTGGTGTACCCATAAATACAACTTGTAATTCTTTTTCTATTTTTATATTGCTATAATCCATTTTTATCACCTACTAATAATTTTACCACAAAAAAAGAAAGGTGTAAATTAAAAATAATCTTCTTCTTCTTTCTTTTCTTCTAATATCACAGCTTCTCTTTTTGGTAATTCTGTTTTAATAACTTTTCTTGTTTGTTCATCAACATCATATATTTGTTTTGGATAAAACTTTAATATTTTTGATAACAAATTATTAGGAAAAATATTGACAGCTCTATTATATTTTTTTACTATTTCATTATAGTATTTTTTAGCTACTACGATCTCTTCTTCCACTAAATTAAATTGTTTAATAACATTTAAAAATACTGGATTTTGTTTTAAAATAATATTTGAATCTGCTATTTCCCATAATCTATCAATTAACTTATTTAATTCAATATTTGTAATTATTTTTTCTTTTGATGTTTGTTTAGAGTAATCATCTTTAGTTAAAAATAATATTCTATCAATAGTATCTTTTTCTAAATTGTATTGTTTAAATATATTAACTAAAGTTGGAAGTAAATTAATTCTTTTTTGAAAATAAGTATCTAATTCAACAAAATGTCTATCTGATTTGTTACTTAAATGATTAAATAAATTATACATCCCATAAACATAACAAACTAAAATAATAATTATTATTACTATCCACATTTAAACCACCTATAAATTATTATACCATATTTTTTTAAATTTTATTTGGGTTAAAATCAATTCCCACATTTACTTTACTATTTAAATATTTATCATTTATAAATTTTAAATAATTATATATTTTTTTAGTATCTTTATATTTTATTATTATTTGGTAATAATAAATATTATTTATTTTAGGTATTACTGAAGGACTAGGGCCTAAAATAATTTCATCTTTTAAATTATATTTTAAATAACTTATTATTTTATTTGCTTCTTCTTCACACTTAATATTATCAGTTCCCTGTATTTTAACTACACATAAGTTATAAAATGGTGGATATTTTAATATTTTTCTTATTCGCATTTCTTCATTATAAAAACTTAAATAATCATGTTTTTTAGCATACACTAAACTATAATGATCGATATTAAAAGCTTGAATAATAACTTCACCTAATAAGTCACTACGTCCTGCCCTACCCGCTACTTGATTTAATAATTGAAATGTTCTTTCACCACTTCTAAAATCAGGAATATTTAAAGATGCATCACCATTTAATACCCCTACTAAAGTAACTTTAGGAAAATTTAATCCTTTAGCAATCATTTGTGTACCAATTAAAATATTATATTTTTCATTTTCAAAATCATTTATTATCTTTTGATGAGCTTGTTTAGTTCTAGTAGTATCAACATCCATTCTAACTACTTTAGCATTACTAAATTCATTAATAACTTCTTGCTCTAATTTTTCAGTACCCATACCTCGTTCTTTAATATCACTACTATTACATTCTGGACATTTATATAATTTATTTGTTTCATAATTACAATAATGACATACCATTTTTTTAGAATTTAAATGATAAGTTAATGGAATATCACATTTAGGACATTTATGAGTGAATCCACAATTATTACATGTTGTAATAGTAGTATATCCTCTTCTATTTAATAAAATTATAACTTGTTCATTATTATTTAATTTTTCATTAATTTTATCTTTTAAAAGTTTAGAAAATATTGTATTTTTATTTTTTATTTCTTCTTTCATATCAACTAAAGTTACTTTGGGTAAGTTTTTATTAACTCTATTTTTCATTTCTAATAATTCATATATATTAGTTTTTGCTCTCGTATAACTTTCAATTGATGGTGTAGCGCTACCTAAAATAATTGGAATATTATATTTTTTAGCTCTATATAAACCTACATCAATCGCATTATATCTTGGATTATTTTCTTGTTTGTAAGTATTAGAATGTTCTTCATCAATTATAATAATACCTAAATTAGTTAAAGGTGCGAATACTGCACTTCTAGCCCCTATTACAATATTAACTTCTTTTTTTTCAATCTTTCGCCATTCATCATACTTTTCTCCATTACTTAAATGACTATGCAATATAGCAATATTATTACCAAATCTTTTTTTAAAGGTTTCTACTAATTGTGGCGTTAAACTGATTTCTGGTACTAAAACTAAAGCTTGTTTATTTAAATCAATTACTTTTTTAATTAAATTCATATATACTTCAGTTTTACCACTTCCAGTTACTCCATGTAATAAATAAGGTTTAAATTTATTTAAATCTATTTTATTTATAACACTAGTTTGTTCTAAAGTTAATTTCTTTCTTTCTTCATACTCGTATACTTCTTCATTTAGCCTATAAACTTCTTTTTCATATTTTTCTATAATATTATTTTTTATTAATTTATCTACTGCATATTTAGATATTTGACTTGCTTCCTTTAAAGATATATCCTTATTATTTAACATATTAATTAATATCTCTTCATTTTGATTTTTAGGTTCATAATCTTTTATTTTTCTTATAAAATAAACATATTTTTTATTTACTTTTGTATTCGTTTTTGCTTTTAAAGCTGTAGGTAACATTGTTTGATATGCACTAGTTAAAGTACATAATGTTTTCTTGCTAATGTAACTACCTAAATCTAATAATTCTTCGTTTAAAACTGGATTTTCATCAATTAAACTTATTATTTCTTTTAATTTATAATCACATTCTATTTTATCTTTTATTTCTACGATAAAACCTTCTAATTTTCTATTACCAAAAGGAACTAAACATCTAATACCTACTTTAACTTCCATATTGTCAGGTATCAAATAAGAAAATGTTTTATCTAATTTTTGAATCTCAACTAATACATTAGCTATCATTGTATCACCTTCTTTTATATAATACTATCTTCTCCAATCAATCTTTTCAAATTGTTGATTGTCATGTTATGTATTTCTAAATTATAACTCATACAATAGTCTTTTAATACAAAAATATTATAATTTTTTTCAAATAAATCAATCGCCGTTTCTTGAACACATGCATCTGTATCAAATCCACACAAATATATTTCATCAATATTATTGTCTTTTAGATATTTTTCTAGTTCTCGATTAATAGCTGAATAAGTATATTTTAGAAAAACTTTATAATTTTTAGTATCTATTATAATTTTTCTTCCTTCTTCTGTTAAACATCCTCTATATTTTAATTTTTTATACCATACACTTTCTTCATTATTTATAAATTGCGTAAAAATAACATCATCAAATTTATTTGAATTAATTAAATCTTCAATTTTTTGTAAAATATGTAAGTTATTTTCCTTAACAAAATCTTTTTGTACATCTATTACCATTAAAAGTTTTTTCATAAATAAATCTCCTCTTTTATTACTAGCTTCATTTTAACACTTCAATTATTTTTTTGTCAATTAAATTATTTACATTCATTTTTTTTGATTATTTACATATTCTATTATAGAAGTGTGAGGTGAGTATTATTAATAACGAGATATATGAAAATGCTATGTGCAAAATCGAGCAAGATCAAAAATGTAAACCAGCTTGTGTAACTTGTGTAGGTGCCACCGGACCTACTGGACCAACCGGACCAGCTGGGCCTACTACTGTTGCAATAGGTTTAACAACAACTGGCATTCCTAGTAGTGCTGCAAGTGTTACAAATGTTGGAACTAATACAAATGCTATTTTAGATTTTACAATTCCTGCAGGAGCTACTGGTGCTACTGGTGCTACTGGACCTACTGGGTCACAAGGTATTCAAGGTATCCAAGGTAATCCTGGAGCCACTGGGCCTCAAGGACCTACCGGACCTACTGGGCCTCAAGGAGTTCAAGGAGTTCAAGGAAATCCAGGTATTCAAGGACCAACCGGACCTACTGGGCCAACTGGACCTGCTGGTACCGGTGCAAGTGGTGCTACTGGGCCTACTGGACCTACTGGGCCTACTGGACCAGCTGGAGCTACCGGACCATCTGGTTCAGGTGCAACTGGAGCCACTGGGCCTACTGGACCAACCGGACCTACCGGGCCAAGTGTAACTCCAACTTTAACAATTGGAACAGTAACTACTGGTGCTACTGCATCAGCTTCAATAACAGGAACTTCTCCTAATTTCTTCATTAATCTTACAATTCCTTCTGGGCCTACTGGTGCTACCGGACCTACCGGACCTGAAGGACCTACTGGACCTGCTGGTACTGGTGCTACTGGGCCTACTGGACCTGAAGGGGCTACCGGACCTACTGGACCTGAAGGACCTACTGGACCTACTGGACCTGAAGGGGCTACCGGACCTACTGGACCTGAAGGACCTACTGGACCTACTGGACCTGAAGGACCTACTGGACCTACTGGACCATAATAAAAAAGCCAAATATATGGCTTTTTTTGTTATATTTTTTTACAATTAATTTCATAATAGAAATGGTGATATTATGAAACCCATTATTGGTATTGTTGGAATAGATGATTATTCAATAAAACAAAAAAGTACTATTTGTATTTTTGATAATTATAGAAAAGCTATTATTAAATATGGCGGTATTCCTATTGTTATATTACCTCCTTTATTAATCGATTACTATAAAACTAGACCAAAAGATACTAACAAATTAAATAATGAAGATAAAGAATTATTGACAAAACAAATTAATTTATGTGATGGCATCATAATTCCAGGAGGTTCAAAAAGATTTGAACATCATGTTTTTATATGTGATTATTGTAATAAAAAAAATATACCATTATTAGGTATTTGTATGGGTATGCAGACTATGTGTAATTATAACAACAATAATCAAAATATAGTTATTGAAAATAAATTTCATAATAGTAAAAATAATTACAAACATTTAGTAAATATTAAAAAAAATTCTAAACTATTCAATATATTAAAAGAAGATAAAATATTAGTAAATAGTTTTCATGATTATAAAGTATGTAATAGTGGTGATTATGATGTTGTTGGAACTTGTGATGATGTGATTGAAGCTGTTGAAAAAGATGGTTTATTTAATATTGGTTTACAATGGCATCCTGAAAAAAACTATGATAAAGATTTAAATAGTAAAAAAATATTCACTAGTTTTATTGAATCTTGTAAAATTAAATAACTTTTCATAACCTTTATTTTATGTTAAAATAAAAGATGAAAGAAGTTGATATGATGAAACCAATTATTGGAATAATAGGAAATGAAGATTATTCATATTTAGAAAAAAATTGTATTAGTGTATTTGAAAATTATAGAAAAGCTATTATTGAATATGGTGGGATTCCAATTTTAATACTACCACCACAATTAATTAATTATCATGAAACACAACCAAAAGACAATATTAATTTGACTGAAGAACAAAAAGATGATTTAATTAGACAAATTGAATTATGTAATGGTATTTTAATTCCAGGAGGTCATAAAATATTTGAATATCATAAATTTATATGCGACTATTGTAATAAAAATAATATGCCATTGTTAGGTATTTGTATGGGTATGCAGACTATGTGTAATTATAATAATAACAATATTAATATAAAAGTTGAAGATGGTTCTCATAAAAGTGATGATGATTATGTTCATTATGTTAAAATTAAAAAGGATTCTAAATTATATGATATTTTAAGTAAAGATAAAATATTAGTTAATAGTTTTCACAATTATCAAGTTCCTAATAGTGGAGATTATAAAACAGTTAGCACTTGTGATAATATTATTGAAGCTGTTGAAAAAAAAGAAGACCTTTTCAACATTGGTCTACAGTGGCATCCTGAAAAAAATTATGATAAAGATTTAAATAGTAAAAAAATATTTAAAGCATTCATTGAAGCATCTAAATTATACTATCACGAGTAAATACTGAAACATTATCTAAAGTGTATATATTTAATACACTTTTTTTATTTGTTTTAATAAAACATAAACCTTTTATTACAATATCATTTTTATTAACTTCAATAATATTTTTTTTTAAATTAGTAGATATATTTTTATAATATCTTTTTATTTCTAAATTATTTGATATATAAAAAGTTAAATCAATATCACTAGCTTCAATTTGTAAATATGGATCTACAATTATAGTTTGTGAACCTTTTACTTGATATGTTATCGGTTTAATTTCTTTTTTAGGTATTATTTTTTTTAATTCATTACCACTTACATAATTTACTATATCACCATCATCTAATAATCCTGGAGTATCAATTAAAGTAATATCATTTAATTTTATTTCAATTGTATTTAAAGTTGTACTAGGAAGCGGACTAGTAGTTATTTCAGTTTTTAAATCTGAATAATTATAAATCAACTTATTAATCATAGTAGATTTACCTGCATTTGTATATCCAACTACATAAACATTATTAGTTTTTTTATATTTATTTATTTTTTCTAACAATTCATCAAAATTATAATTTTTATTACTACTAATAATTATTTTATCAATAAAATCTATTTTATAGTCATAACTATATAATTTATCTAAAGAGACACTTTTAGGTAATATATCTCTTTTTGTTAATACTAATAAAATATCATTTTTTAAATATTTTCTTATAATTGATAAATCACCAATATTAAATAGATCAACTACTAATAAAACTAAATCATTTGTTTTATTAATATTTTCTAAAATAGGAATAAAATCATTATTTGTTTTAGATACAACTTTATAATCATTATAATGTTTTATTCTAAAACATCTTTCGCATAAATCGTTATTATCTATTAAAGTTCCACAACCTTTACATTTATTCATAATACTTTCCTTTTGTAAATAAATCATTATCTCTTAATTTTTTTAATATTTTTCTTTCAAAATAACGATTAATTCTAGTCATAAATCTTTCTTTAGTACCTATTGGATTTACTAAAATTGTTGTTATTCCTATATTATTACCACCTTTTATATCAGTTAATAATTGATCTCCTATACAAGCAACTGTTGCAACGTTTAATTTATATTCTTCTAATATTTTATTATATTTAAATTTAAATGGTTTTAATGCTCTAGCACAACAATCAACATCTAATTCATCTTTGAATGGTTTTACTCTTGTTTTAGGACTATTAGAAAAAATAATAACTTTAAATCCTTTAGTTTTTAAATCATCAAATAATTCTTTAACTTTTTTATTAGGTTTCTTCATAGTAATTGGAACTATTGTATTATCTAAATCAATTAATAAACATCTAATTCCTCTATTATATAAAGCATCATAATTTATTGTATAAATACTTTTTTGATAAATATCTGGTATATATTTTTCCATATCTAACAACTCCTAGATACAATTATATCAAATATTTAATTATATTTAAATAAATTTATTGTAAAAATTTGTTATTTTATAGCATAATTTTTTATAGGTGATTAATTTGAATATAGTTGATAAAAATTTTAATGATTTAGTTGTAAAAATCAAAAACATGACTTTAGAAGAAATATTTATAAATATTAAAAATAGTTTTAATAAAGTTCATCCTGATACTCAAAAGTCAATTCAAAAATTTTTAAATGATTTTAAATATTGGGGAACATTAGATATAGAAAAAAATGATTATAATGAAATATATGAAAAAGCCAAATCATTTTATGAACATATTGATGATTATATTTGGTTATACAATAATTTAAAAGATTATACTTCTAAAAAATTATTATATGCAATACTAAATAATTGGTATCAATATGATTTTTTAACTTTAAAAGAATGTATGAATAATACTTTTAAACATTATTTTGATTTAGATATAATACCTAATTGTAATAATCAAGTATTTGTTGATATTGGTTCATTTATCGGAGATACAACTCTAGATTATATAGAAACTTATAATAATTATAAAAGAATATATTGTTATGAAATAACTAATTATACAATGGCTACATTAAAAAATAATTTAAGTAAATATGAAAATATTATATACAAAAATAAAGCTGTTTCAAATGAAAATTCTACTATGTATTTAAAAAATAGTTTAGTGAATTCTTCTGCTAATCAAATTGATAATAATGGTGATATTGAAGTAGAAACAGTTAGTTTAGATAATGATATTTTAGAAAAAATAGATATGATTAAAATGGATATTGAAGGTAGTGAATATAATGCTTTAATAGGATCTAAAAATCATATTATAAATGATAATCCTATTTTATTAATTTCTGTATATCATAACAACGAAGATTTATGGAAACTACCTAAATTAATTTATGACTATAATAATAATTATAATTTTTATTTAAGATTTTATGGTAATAATATTTTTCCAACTGAAATAGTTTTATTTGCTATACCAAAATAAAAGAGATGAAATTCATCTCTATACAAACATCATTACTGTTGTTAAAATAACAATGTTAACAATAGCTATTGTTAATACTATCTTTAAAGCAAATTTAACCCAAGTTGCATATTCTACTTTAGCTAATGCTAAACCACCCATAATAGCACCACAAGTTGGAGTAATTAAATTAACTAATCCATTTGCCGCTACTAAAGTCATAATAGTTCCTTCTACGCTATATCCTAATTGATCTGCAATAGGACCAATAATAGGTGCAGATAAAGTTGCAAGTCCTGAACTAGATGGAACTAAAACTGATAATAAAATATGAACAACATAATTAAATGGTGCAAATACAATAATTGGAACATTTTTTAACATTTCTGCTGCATTATAGATAATATAATTATCTAAATAAGTACTTTGCATTAATACTGAAGCACCACGAGCAATAGCAATTATTAAAACAACCCCTACCATATCAGCTGCTCCAGCAACAAATGTATCAACAAATTTTTTCTCGCCAATTTTATTAACAATTCCAATAATGATAGCCATAATTAAGAACCATAAAGCTGATTCATAGAAATACCATTGTCCTAATGGCATACCTGTTAACCAACCTGTAAATTTAGTAAATATATCAATACCAAATGATTCCCATGGAATAAATCCTATTATCATAATTACAAATGTTAAAGCAAATAAACATAAAGTAACTTTTTGTTTTCCTGATAATTTAACTTTATCCAAGTCGGTGTCAGCATGAGCACCATACTCTTTTTCCATATTTTTTGTTTCTCTTAAAGATAAGAATGTTGAACCTTTATCTTTAATTACTTTTTTAGCATAAGCCATAACGAAAATAATTGAAATTAATAATGTTGTAAGCCATAGAGCTACACCAATACCAATTATTAAACCTTGATTTACTACAACGCCTTCTGGTAATGCAGATACTGCAGCTCCTACTGCAAATGGATTTACAGTTGATCCTAAAACACCAGATCCAGCTCCTAATAAAACAATAGCTGAAGCAACTAATGTATCCATTCCTGCCATAACCATAGTTGCTGAAAGTAATGCATAAAAACCAACAGTTTCTTCTAGCATACCATAAGTTGTACCACCAACTGAAAAGATAAACATCAAAATTGGTATTAAAACTAATTCTTTTCCTTTTAGTTTTTTAACTAAAACTTTAATTCCTGTTTCTAAAGCTTCAGTATGTGATATTATAGCCAAAAATCCGCCTAATATTAAAACGAATATACAAACATCAATTGCATTTTCAAATCCTAATATTGGAGATAATAATACATCTGGTAATGTTGCTCCTACAACACCACTTCCATCTACAATTTCTTCAACTCCATCTGCAGTTGTTACAAATTCTGCTCTAGGTAGAAAATGTGAAACAATTCCTAAAACAAATATTAATATGAAAATAATTGAAAAGGCTGTTAAAAACTCTTTTCTTTTTTTCTTTACCATACTACTCTCCCTTTCTTAAAATAATTGTGCCTGTTTTTCCTAACAAAGCTTCCTTTAATTTACTTAATGATGTAATAATTGCTTTTCCATTTTTTTTATTTGTTACATAATCTAAACATGCTTCAATTTTAGGAAGCATACTCCCTTTTTTGAATTCGTCGTTATTCATGTATTCTTTTGCTTGTTTTAAAGTTAATAAATCTAATTCTTGTTCATTTTCTTTTCCAAAATTAATACAAACTTTTTCAACAGCTGTTAAAATTAAAAATATATCAGCATTTAGATTAACTGCCAACTTAGCACTTGTTTTATCCTTATCAATAACAGCATCAACACCTTGATATCCATTTTTCCCATTTATAATAGGAATTCCCCCACCACCAGCTGCAATTACAATATTTTTTTTACTTATCAAATCTTTTATTACTTTATTTTCTATAATTTCTACAGGATTAGGACTAGCTACAACTCTTCTATAACCACGACCTGCATCTTCTTTGAAAATATATCCTTTTTCTTTAGTAATTTGATCTGCTTCTTCTTTTGTGTAAAAACTACCGATTGGTTTAGTTGGATTTTTAAATGCGGCATCATTATCATCTACTAATACTTGAGTTATAACAGTTATACAATTTTTACGTATCTTTCTTTTTAATAATTCATTTTGAATTGATTGTTGCAAATGATATCCAATATAACCTTGACTCATAGCACCACATTCAGCAAATGGCATATCTGGAGTATTAGATTTCTCGTGTGATACTTCCATTGCTAAATTAATCATACCAACTTGTGGTCCATTACCATGTGTTATAACTACATCATATCCATTTTCTATAATATCAACAATATTTTTTGCTGTTGTTTTAATTAATTCTAATTGTTCACTAGGGTTATTGCCTAAAGCATTACCACCTAGTGCAATCACTACTTTTTTTCTCATTTGTATAATGTCGCAAACATGATTGCTTTGATTGTATGTAGTCTATTTTCAGCTTCATCAAAAACTTTAGATTGTTTTGATTCAAAAACTTCGTTAGTTACTTCCATTTCTGTTAAACCAAATTTCTCATGTATCTCTTTTCCTATTGTTGTTTTTAAATCATGGAATGATGGTAAACAATGCAAGAATATTGCATCACTATTAGCTAATGACATCAATTCTTTGTTTACTTGATAAGGTTTTAATAAATTAATTCTTTCTTCCCAAATACTAGCATCTTCTCCCATTGAAACCCAAACATCTGTATATAATACATCAGCATTTTTAACAGCTTCTTTAGGTTCTTCAATAAATTCTAGTTTAGAATTATACTTTTTAGCAAATTCTTCACATTGATTTATTAAATCTTTACTTGGGAATAATTTATTTGGTGAACAACAAACAAAATTGATTCCTAACTTTGAACAAACAACCATTAATGAATTAGCTACATTATTACGACCATCACCTAAAAATACTAATTTTTTACCACGAACTTCTCCAAAATGTTCTTTTACTGTCATTATATCAGCTAACATTTGAGTTGGATGAAATTCATTTGTTAAACCGTTCCATACTGGAACTTTAGAGTATTTTGCAAGTTCTTCTACAATATCTTGTTCAAATCCTCTATATTCTATTCCATCATACATTCTAGATAATACTCTAGCTGTATCTTCAATACTCTCTTTTTTACCCATTTGAGAACCTGTTGGACCTAAATATGTTACTCCCATACCTAAATCCATAGCTCCTACTTCAAATGCACATCTTGTTCTAGTAGAATCTTTTTCAAATAACAAAACTACATTTTTTCCTCTTAAATAAGCATGATTTTTTCCTTCTTTTTTCTTTTGTTTAAAAAGAATAGCAAGTTTAATTAAATGTTCAATTTCTTCTGGTGTATAATCAATTAACTTTAAAAAGTCTCTTCCATAAAAATTCATATTACATCTCCCTTTCTAATGGCATACTCATACATCTTGGGCCACCACGTCCACGAGATAATTCCGCACTATTCATTTCTAATACTTTTATACCATGTTGTTTTAATACTTCATTTGTTTCATTATTTCTATCATAAACAATAACTACTCCTGGAGCTATACATAAAGTATTAGATCCATCATTCCATTGTTCTCTTTCAGCAGCAATTTTATCTCCACCTGCACAAGGAATTAAAGTTATATGTCTACCTAAATAATGAGATAAAATATTTTCTAATGAATCATTAATTTCTTTAACATTTAAATCTTCATCACTATCAGGAATATCTCCTTCTGTAATTTCAAATACTTGTAAAGTATCCATTATACCTGGATGATATGTAAATTTATCATAATCAATTTGTGTAAATACTGTATCTAAATGCATAAATGCACGGCTATTTGGAATATTAAATGCTAAGACAGTATCAATTTTACAATCTTTATCTTTAAATAAATTTTTTGCTAATTGATCAATTGCTTCCGGACATGTTCTTTGTGAATAACCAACAGCTAAAATATGTTCATTTAAATTTAAAATGTCTCCACCTTCAATATGATGAGGCAAATATCTATCATAATATAATGATAATTGACCTTTAAATTCTGGATGATATTCAAAGATATATTCAGCATAAATTGTTTCTCTATTTCTAGTTACTGAATACATTTTATTTAAAGATACACCATTACCAATACTTGCGAATGGATCTCTTGTAAAATATAAGTTAGGCATTGGCTTAGCTAAGAATTTAGATTCTTCACTAACTAAATCAACTAAAGATTTTTCAACTTCTCTTTTTTCTCTATCCAATTCTCTAATTTGAATTCCTTCCATAGTTTTTAAAACTAATTCTTTTGGATCTTTTATGCTATCTAAATATTCATATACTAAATTTTTATATTTAGGAGTTTTAATACCTGCTTCATAAATAAATTGTTTTAAAAATTTTTCTTTAATTCCAGGATTAAACATTAAAACTTCAGTCATTAAATCTTCCAAATATACTACTTCTACTCCATTTTCTCTTAAAATAGAAGCAAATTGATCATGTTCTTTTTGTGCTACTGGTAAATAAGGGATATCATCAAATAATAATTCTCCTAATGTATCTGGAGTTAAGTTTAATAATTCCTTACCAGGACGATGTAATAAAACTTTTTTTAATTTTTTTATTTCACTATTAACTTTTATAGCGCTCACTTTTTCACCCTTTCAAAAATTCTTTTAACCTTTCTGTTTTTGGATTATTAAATAATTCTTTAGGACTACCACTTTCTAAAATTTTACCTTCATCCATAAAAATTATCTTTGTTGCGAAATTAGAAGCAAAATTTAATTCATGTGTTACAACAATCATTGTCATTCCTTCTTTAGCAACATCTTCCATTAAATTAAGTACTTCTTCGATCATCTCTCTATCCAAAGCCGAAGTTGGTTCGTCAAATAAAATTACTTTAGGATTAGTCATTAATGCTCTTATAATGGCTACCCTTTGTTTTTGACCACCTGATAAATCAGCCGGATAATTATTTTCTTTATCTTCTAATTTAATTTGTTTTAAATATTCTCTAGCTTTTTTAATAGCTTCTTGTTTACTTAACAATTTAGTTTTAATAGGAGCTAAAGTAATATTTTCTAAAACTGTTAAATTTTCAAATAAATTAAATGATTGAAATACCATACCAATTTCATGAGTATTATGTATTTTTGTAATATCTTTGTTGTTAAAATATATCTTACCGCTAGTAGGACTTTCTAATCTACCTAAACATCTAAGTAATGTACTTTTACCACTTCCTGATGGACCTATAATAACTATTTTTTCTCCTTCTTTAATATCTAAATCAATTTCTTTTAAAACCTTTACTTTATCAAATTTTTTAACTAATTTTTTAACTTCGTACATGATTTAATTTCCTTTCTAACATTCTCATAAATCTAACTAATAAGAATGTGAAGAATAAATAAATTAAAGCTGATACTATTAAAGGAAAAAAGTAGTCATAAGTTCTACTTGATACTATATCAGAAGCTTTCAATAATTCAACTATTCCAATATATCCGGCTACTGAAGTATCTTTTAAAAGTGTTATAAATTCATTACCTAAAGCTGGTAGCATATTTTGTAGTACTTGTGGGAAAATAACATATCGCATTGTTTGAAAATAAGATAAACCTAATGTTTTTGCTGCTTCCTTTTGTCCATTTCCAATTGATAAAATTCCTGATCTTATAATTTCTGAAACATAAGCAGCTGAGTTTAACCCAAACGTTAAAACTCCGACTAATACAATTGGAATATCAACAGTTTTGAAAACAACATAATACAAAATCATTAATTGCAATAAAACAGGTGTTCCCCTTATGACATAAACATAAAAATCACATATTTTAGCAAGTATCTTTAATTTATGTTTTTCTTTGTTATAATCTTTTATTAAAGAAATAATCATGCCTAAAAATATTCCAATTAAAACTGCAAAAAAAGCAATAATTAAAGTATTTTTAATACCTTCTAAAAAATATAAATATCTATCATCATAAATAAAACTTTTATAAAAAGAATCACCTATATCATTAAAAAAACTCATTCTGAATACTTAATAATATATTCTTCTATCTTATTTTCATCTATTAATCTTTGTAATACTTTATTAACTACATCTAAAAGTTCTTTATTTCCTTTTTTAACTACCATACCATATTTATCAGTAAATAAAATTCCATCTAATATTTTTAATTCAGGATTTTCTTTTACTAATTCTTTTGCTGGTAATTCATCCATTACGATACAATCTGATTTACCACTTTTAACATCTTCTGCTGCTGCCAAATATTTTTTTTGAGTTACTATATTAGCATCTTCATAATTTTCGTGTAAGTATAAATCAGCAGTAGTGCCTAATTGAACAGATATAGTTTTATCTTTAATGTCATCAATAGATTTAATACTACTATCATTTTTAACTACAACAACTTGATTTGATACAACATATTCAATAGAAAAATCAACTTGTTCTTTTCTTTCATCATTAATACTCATTCCTGCTGCTCCAATATCACCTTTACCTGATTTTATTTCGTTAATAATAAAATCAAAAGCAACATCTTTAACAACTAATTCTTTACCTAATTCTTTAGCTATCTCTTTGCCTATTTCAATATCTACTCCAACAATTTCTCCATTTTCATAAAATTCATAAGGAGCGAATCCAGCCTCGGTAATTAAGACTAATTCATTATCATTTTTACCACAACCAACTAATAAGCAAAGAATAATTACTACTAATAATTTCTTTAACATTATCCCTCCCCTATATTGTATCTAATATAATGATATCATTTTTACTTTAAAAAGTAAATGAATATGTCAAAATATAATAAAAAAACACAAATTAATGTGTTATTTCTAATATATTGGAATCGATTATTGAGTATAAATATAAATTAACTTTTTTATTAGTTTTATACTCAATAAAGTCTTTATAACCGGTTAATTGATCAATATATTTTTTATCATCAATATTTTTCAATTTATAATCAATTATATCAATATGATCATTATATTCTAATATCAAATCAATAATACCGTGATATTTTATATCATCTTTAATATAGATAAATTCATATTCTTTATATACTTTAGCTTTATCAATATTTTTTAATAAATCACTGTTTAAAAATTTATTTACTTTGTCATTTATTAATTTATTATCATTAATATATTTTTCTTTGAAATCGATATTTTCTAATATTTCGTGTACTTCTAACCCAAAGTTTAAATTGTCTTTTATTTCTTTAGTAATTAAGTCGTTCATCTTTTTAGAAAAACTACTATTTTCTATTTTTTCATTTTCTATATTAATATTTTCTATATCAATTTTATCATTAATTATTTCTATATTATCTTGATAATTACCAACTTTGATTAAGTTATAATCTTTAGATAAATTTAAATTATTTAAATCAATTGTTTTAATGAATGGCTCTAATTTATCTTTAATTGAATTGATTATATCAGCAAAACTACGATATTTTTCTTTAACTAAATCATCTACTTTAGTATAACTTATTTCTTTTTTAGGTAATACTAAAATCATTTTTTCTTTTGCTCTAGTAAGAGCTACATAAAACAATCTGATTTTTTCTGATATCTCTTCTTGTAGATAATCTTCTTTAACTAATTTTTTATAAATTGTGTCTCCAATACCGTTATCAAAGTATGGTGTCACAATTCCATATTTGTTGTTATATAAAAATCTTTCATTTAAATCTTTAATATTAAATTCTTTATAAAGGTTTGCAAAATAACAAATATGATATTCTAATCCTTTTGAATTGTGGATAGTCATTATTTTAACATTGTCACCAAAATTACTTTCAATTTTATATTTCATATCTAATTTTTCTTTTAACATTTTATCTAAATGAAGAGAAAAATCAAATATATCATAACCTAATTTACTTAAATTATCAGCCATATCTTTTATCTTATCTATTTTAATTATACTAGAATCAATATTGCCTATAGTAATTAGTTTTTCATAAAATTTAAATTCATTTAATATTTCATCAATAATAGTACTAATTGAATTACTATTGATTAATTTAGTTATTTTTAAAGCATCATTATATAAAATACTTTCTTTAAAATTTTTATTAACAAAATATTTAAAAATCACATCATCTTTTTCATTATATAAAAAACTACGCATTAAACTTATAAATAAGTAATTGTCATATTCTCTATTATATATTTTTAAAATATATTTAATTAAATTATTTAAAACTAAGATATCATTATCATCATTCATCTTTTCATCTTTTAAAATATTTAAAGGTATTTTTTGATATTCAAATATCTTTTTAAATAAATCAAAATTAGAAGATCTATCTAATAGAATAACAAAATCACTATATTTAACATCTCTTAATAAATTTTTGTCTTTATCAAATACTTGATATTTATTTTCTATTTTTTCTTTAATATCATTAGCTATAATAAAACATTCTATTTCTTCTTTAGTATATGTTTTATCTTCTTCATAATCAATTAAATCTAAATTATAATTTTGATTAGTTTTTCCTTCATTAATATAAGTATCATTACCAAATACCATTTGATGAGATACTTGATAATCAGCTCCACCTATAAAATCATTCATAATGATATTAAATATTAAATTAATATTATCTAATACTTCTTTTCTTGATCTAAAGTTTTTATTTAAATCAATTTTATATCCATCAATATTTTTACTATACGAATCATATTTATTTTTAAAGATATTTGGATTAGCATTTCTAAATCTGTAAATAGATTGCTTAATATCTCCTACCATATAAACATTATTATTTGCAATATATTTAATAAATTCTTCTTGTAAATCATTAGTATCTTGATATTCATCGATCATAATTTCTTTAAATGAATTTTTTATTTCTTCTCTTACACTTTTGTTTTCTTTTACTATCTTTATAGCAAGTAAAGCAATATCTGTAAATTCATAAACATCATTTTCAAATTTAAATTTGTGTACTTTTTCATCTAATTCTAAAATTATTGAAATTATGACATCAACATAATCTTTAGTTTTTAATATTGTGTTTTTTATTTCTAAAGTATTTTCATATATACATAATTCATTTATCTCATCTAATGCTTTCTTTAATTTTTCTTTTACTTTTTTAGCTTCTTCTAAACTATTTCGAGGTAACATTGGTAATTTAATTAAAGCATTTTCTTTAATAGATTCATAATCAAAACTATTTAAAAGAAAAGTTAAATCTAATTTTTCCATATAACTAGAATCGACGTAATCACTTAATTCACTTAACAAATTACCTATACCATCAATTTTTTTTCTTAATAATAAAATATAATTATTAATATTTTGATTTATTTTATCATCGTTAAAATAGTTATAATTCTCTAGATATTCTTTTTTATTAGGTAACATATCTAATTTGGAACTAATAGTTAAAATTTGATTTCTAATATCTTTGTCATCTTTAACACAAAAATCATTAATTAATTTAATAAATTTATCATCATTTAAATATCTATTTTCAAATATTTCATCTAACATTTCTTTTCTTTTTATTTTAAGGATATCTTCTTCTATTACATTAACTTTTTTTGATACATTCAATAAATAGTGATATTTCTTTACTATTGATAAAGCAAAACTATCAAATGTTGTAATATATGATGCATCAATCATATCTAATTCTTCTGATAAATTGTTTTCTTTTATTTTTTTTCTTATTCTTTCTTTCATTTCTTTAGCTGCTGCTTTAGTAAACGTTAATAATAACAATTCATTAATATGAATACCATTTTTTAATTTAGTTATAACTCTTTCACTTAATACTGCAGTTTTACCAGAACCAGCTCCTGCGCTTACTATTATATTAGTATTATCTTTATTTATGGCTTCAATTTGTTCTTTAGTCCATTTAGGCATTTTCATCACCACTTTCTAATATAACAATATCATTTTCTTTTCTAAAACAAACATCCCTAAATTCACAGTATTCACAACCGATATTTTTATTATCTATTTTTTTAGGATTAATCATAAAATTAGTATTTAATATTTCATCTCGAGCTATAGTTATTTTACTATCAACTAAATTAATTAAATTATTAATTTCTTCATTATTAATCATTTTAGAATAACTACTAAAACCTTTAGATGTTGTTTTTAATGATTTTATAAAATTACTATTTTCATAATTTTTATCTAATTTTTCTAAAATATCTAAATTATCATTTGTGTAACCTACTAGTTTTAAATTATCTTCTTTTAATTCCAAATAAGTATGTTTATTATCTTTTTTTATTTCATTATTTAATATTTTTTGTAAATAAAAACCAGCAACATCAACATTTTTTAAATCCATATTTTTACTCAAATATAAATAGATTGGTAATTGTAAACTTAATCCATATTTCGCATAATCAAGATTTATGTCAGTATTACCTGTTTTATAATCAACTATACATACAATAGTTTTGTCATTTTCTTCTTTATATAATAACTTATCAACTACACCCATAAAAGTTACTTTAACATTAGTACTTTTATCAACAAATACTTTTCTTTCATAAAATGCGTTATTTAAATTAGTATCTTTATATTGTTTTTTTATTGTATCAATAATAAAGATTAATTCATCTTTAGCTTTTTTTATAAAAAACTTCTCCATATTGTTAAATTCATAAGTTTGTTTAATTAAAAATTCATTATAACATTTATTTAAATCAAAATTATCTAAAAAAGCATTAGATAAAACATAATGAAATAAATTACCTAAAACTGTATAATATGTTTCTTGATAAGGAGAAATTCTTAAAACATTATTTAAATAATATTTAAATCCACATTTAAAATAATTATCTAAACTTGAATAGGATAATAATATTTTATTATTAATAAATTTATTAAAATCATTTTTATCAATTTTAGTATATTTATTATCATATTTCATATATTGAATATCTTGATAATTACTAAATAATTTAGATAAATTATTTTCTTTAATATTATATTTAACTAATTTATCTAAAGAAGACGTTAATTTTATTTTGTTATAAATATCTGATTTAAAACTATCAATGTTATTATCAACTACTTCTAAATTTAAAACATCATTTAAATTAGATATTGTATATTCTTCATTGTTATTTTTTAATTTATAAGAAATAGTTAAATTTTTAATATTATTTATTTTGTTAATTATCTTGTTTTTTTCATAAATATTCTTTTCTTTAGATGTTAATAAACCTATTTTTTCTTTTATTTTATCAGATAAAAAATCTTCATCTTTATATATATTCGGAATAACACCATAATTAAAACCTAAGATAAAAACATAATCATCTTCACTAATTAAGCTATCAAATGAAATTAATCTAATACTATTTTTTAATTCAATATCTTTTATCTTACAATTCTTAACTTCATAAATAATTAAATCTTTCACTTCATTAAAATCAAACTCTACATATTTATTAACAATATCTATTAATTTATTAATTAATTCAACTTCATTAAATTTATCTTTAATTTCATTTATTATATTTTGATTATAATTTTTAATAAAATAAGATCCTACTAAAGTATCGCTTAACTTAGTATCACTTGGTATTTCAATTGGAATATTATAAAAACTACTCATTCTTTTTAAAGTATTATAATAGTCATTACTAACTATTAATTTGATATTGTTTATATTTATATTATTTTTTAATAAATCAACTATTTTATCAAAAACAAATTCAACTTCTTTTTCTAATGTTTTAAATTGATAAATTTTACTATGTTTATATTTTGGTTCATCTTTTATAACTTCAATGTTATTACTTATTTTTTTTAATAAATCTAAATCAAACTTACTTAACTCATAACCATAAACAACGATATTTCTATTTTTATAAATATCTATTCTACTACTAATAATATAATCTTTTACTTCATCTTTTAATTTTAATAATAATTTTAACTTTTCATCATCAAAATTATATTTAACATAAAACATATTATCTAAATATACCTTAGCCACTTCATATTTAAATTTATATTTATCCATTAAATAATAAATTGCTTTAATATCATAATTAAAAAATTTTTTATATAATTCTTCTAATGAAATATATTTAATATCTAATAAATTGTTTTCATTAGTTATTTTTAAAATCATTTCTTCTTTTATTTCATTAGGCATAATTAATAATGTATTATCTTTCATAGCTAACCTCCTTTAAATATTATAGCATACAAATAAAACTTCTACTTAAAAAGTAAAAGTTTATTTAAATATAATTTCAATTTTTTCTATCTACGTCTTTCATAACGTTCAGCTGTACTATGACTATAATCGTAATCTTTTAATCTTTCATAATATAATTGATTATATTTCATCACTTCATCCATACTTGAAGCTTCTTTTCCATCACATGTATAATATGTTTCACCTTTTCCATATGGGGTAATAGGATCGATTTTTGGTTCTAGACCTTTTCCATATGGGGTAATAATATTTTTTTCTTCATTATTCATAAATTCTAACCTCCTTACAAATAATTATACAAGTTTTTCCCTATTTGTCAATTTCTAATCCAAAAATACATTTTTCATATAAAAATTCAACAATTTTATTTTTATTATTGGTATTATAATATTCAGTAAGTAATATATTAAATTCATTAATATTTTCTTCTTTAACAGTTATAATACCACAACCATTTTCAATTAATATTTTATTAGCAATTATCATACTAGTTCTTTTATTACCATCCCAAAATACTTGACTACGCATTATATAAAGCATCAAATCAATTGCTTTTTCTGTAACATTTTCTTCTTGTAAAATTTTGTTTATATTATTAATGACATCTTCTTTAATTGGAATATCAGGTATATAATCAACAACATTGATACCTACTTTACCATTTCTTAAAACGCCCCATTCCAAAGATTCATTTCTAGAAACATATGAATTTACTTTGCAAATAAAATCTAAATTAATTTCATTATCAATATTAGTTAGCACATAATTCCAAGCATCTCTTAAATTTAATATGCAATTTATTTCATCAAGTTTTAATGTCGGAACATTAACACCTTCTAATATTGTTTTTGTATCAGGATAAGTAGTATTAATACCTTCTAACCTTACACTATTATATATATTTGACACTAAAACTTTTTTAGCTAAAAATAAGTTTTGTTCTTTTGTTAATTGATATTTATCTTTCATACTTTCACCTCATTAAACAACTATTAATAGTATATCATATAATTTACAA
>ERZ1643251.1375-NODE-1375-length-27790-cov-83.306616_pt1 | contig 27790 bp, 27 predicted proteins | sample MGYA00579261_ERZ1643251 | MGnify/ENA primary metagenome ERZ1643251 (study PRJEB29033, sample SAMEA4952267) | chicken gut metagenome | biome: Broiler Chicken; feature: Gastrointestinal Tract; material: Caecum | place: Ireland | collected 2018 | study: Broiler... | reverse complement strand
CCGGAACCCGCACCGCGGCAATGCGGCCGGGAAAGCCGATGCCGCGCAAAGACACGACAACCCACCCCGAAACCCACCGAACCGAGACAGGTGCGCCGCCGAGGCAGTCGCTTCGAGCGGCGGAGATCCGCCCCGTCGGCCGCCGCCGGAAGCGGACGCGCATCGCCCCGCCCGAAGGCCGGAAGAGAACCCTGCGGCCGGCTAAAAGAACCGCACTCCTTTGATTTTCCGGCGTCCGCCGTTCGTCGCCTCGCATTCGACGATACCCGTTACGACATCGGGCGCATCGTGCCAGCGGTTCGCGCGGAACTTCCGGCGATAGGTCGTCAGATGGGCATAAAGCTCGGGCCACCGCTGCTGCCACCCGCGCGGAAAGCGGACCAGATGCAGCACCGTGGCCGAATTGGAGAGGATGCGGGCCTCCTTGTTGGCCGACTGGTGGAACCACCCGATGCGCACGGAGGGCGCGAGCCGCTGCAAGGCGCGGGCGAATCCGCGGCCTCCGTTGTTGCTCTCGACCGTCGCCTGCCGCGTGTCCGACGCGCGGAGCATGTCTGCCACGAGCCCCTCGGTCAGCTCCATCGGCTCGCGCGTGTAGACCGCATCGGTGATGTAGACCGCACCGTCGGCGTCGACGGCATAGCACAGCGAACAGAGGTAGTCGTCGCCCGTGTCGGCCGTATCGGTGTAGTTGCCCCGGCGCACGATGTCGCGGGGAAGCGCATCGTACTCGGCGAACTGGAGCCCGTAGAGCAGCCCTTCGCGGGCCGAGGGGCGGCCCTGATACATGCACTCGAATTGCAGCGGATCGAGCCGCCGCTTGGCATCGAGCAGTGCGGCGCTGTGCTGCTCGGGCCACAGGGCGGCACCCGCCGGACGAGGGTCGATCTCGGTGGGCGGCGAAGCCTTGAGCGCTTCGAAATTGAGGTGCAGCCAGCAGTCGCCGCCGAGTTCGTCCAGCTGGCGCCACGCGCGCAGTCCGACGAACCGCTCGCGGCGCATGAGCGTGCCGATCAGATCCTCGTCGTGCCAGCGCGTGAAGACGATCAGCTCGCGCGAGGCGTTGTGCATGCGGGTTCGGACCACCGACGTGTACCACTCCCAGCAGTTCTCGCGCACGAGCGGCGAGTGGGCCTCCAGAGCGTCCTTGTAGAGGTCGTCGAGTATGAAACAGTCTACGCGATTGCCCGTGAGCGAACCCTCGCGGCCCACGGAGAGAATGCCCCCGCGCCGGCCCACGATCTCGGCCTCGTCGGCCGTGCGGATGCAGCCGGGCGGCTTGGCACCCCGCTTGAGGGTCGTTTCGGGAAAGAACGCGGCATATTCGGCCGAGTCGACAATGCGCTGCACGCGGCGGTTGAACCGGGAGGCCAATGCTGCGGAATAGGAGGCGACAGCCACCCGCAGATCGGGGTCGAGCCCCAGCAGATAGGCCGGCAGGAGGGTCGAGGCGCCGACGCTCTTGCCGTGCTGCGGGGGCATCGTGATGACCAGACGGCGGATGCGCCCCGCGGCGAAGGCTTCGAGCACGCGGTAGTAGGCGCGGTGGAAAGGCTGCAATTCGAGAAAAGGATAGACGCCGAGCGCAAAATCGGCGAAAGCGGGTACGGAAAGAGACATAAAGCGGTATTTAACAATGGAACACGATGCGAAAGAGACTGTCCGACAAGTTCCGGACAGCCCTTTTGTACTTGCGCTGTTCGAGAGCTTTCCCGAACAGGCAAATCTCAAGGGGGGGGGCGAAAAACTCGTCGGACAGCCTCTCGGCGCCTGCCCCGGTACACGGCGGCGCGACAGGAAGGACCGGCGGAAACAGGCTCTCCGACGGGCAGCGCCGTGCCCCGGTCGGGTCGGGAGCGGAGAGCCGCCCCGCATCGCAGCGCACAGACGCAACAAACGCACAGGCGCGCAGGCGGAAATGCGCGCAGGCGGGATTCGGGCCACCGAAAGACGTCCGTTCTGCGGATGACGTCCGGCAGCGATGTGTTGCGGCGGGAAGGTCCGCCGGAAGCCGCAGCCGGCAAACGGCGCCGCACGACCCCATCCGCACCGGGACGCATGGCGCGGGGCACGAATGCGGGGGGGCTGAACCGCACGGCGGCTCCCGGACGGACACCGGAGGCTGCGGCGGGAATGTCCGCCGGAAGCCGCGGCCGGCAAACGGCGCCGCACGACCCCATCCGCACCGGGACGCATGGCGCGGGGCACGAATGCGGGGGGGCTGAACCGCACGGCGGCTCCCGGACGGACACCGGAGGCTGCGGCGGGAATGTCCGCCGGAAGCCGCGGCCGGCAAACGGCGCCGCACGACCCCATCCGCACCGGGACGCATGACGCGGGGCACGAATGCGGGGGGGGGCTGAACCGCACGGCGGCTCCCGGCATCGGCGGCGGCCCGCACGCCCCCACCGCGCTGCGCACGACGACCGTCGGCATTACCGACCGCCGCGGAGACACTTGACCGCCGCGGAGCTGCCCGCCCTCTGCGGAGACGCCGGCACGATGCGGGAAAAGCGCGGCACCTGCGGGCGACCGCCCCGAACGGCCGAAAAAGCGGCCGGACGACCGGATCCGGCCGCTTGCGATGCAGTTTTGAGCCGGACGAACGGCAAGCCGTCCGCAACCGCCCGCCGACCGAGGCTGTCTAACGAATCTTAGACACCTCTTTTTTATTCGTACTGCTATTCGAAAACTTTTCCGGATATGCAATTCTCAGAGGGTTGAAAAAACTTGTCAGACATCCCCTTCGGCCTGTCGTTTCGGGTGTCGGGAAGGCGGTTTTTCAGACCCGACCCGCATCCGGCCGGCTTTCGGCACTTTGTTTATCTACGCGGAATGAACCGCCGAAATCGTTTTATCCGCCGGTCAGCGCCTCCGTCAGGTCGACGGGTGCGCACGGCTGCAAGCCCTCGGACTTCGGCCGGTGCGGTCCGGATCGAAGAGGGCGGCGGCGCACCGCCGGCATCATCCGGACATTGCGGGAGCCCCGGCGCAGACCGTTTCCGGCGATCAGACGCAGACCGCATAGCTTTTCAGTTCGGCGAAGGAAAAATCGTTGAGAAGCTCGCCGTCGGGTCCTACGGTGTGGAACTCCCACCACACGGGCACCAGATCGGCAATGGGGTGCGACACCCCCTCGGGCGCACGCTCCGTGCGCCGGTAAACGATCAGCGATGCCGTAAGACGGCAATCGACATTCGAATAGGTAAAGGCGATCGACCCCGAAAAATAATCCGAGCATCCGATCCCATCGCACAGGCGGACGGCCGCCTCGCGGTACAGTTCAGGTGATACGGAAAAACACATTGGCTTTAATTTTGTTTTAGGTTAAATAATTTGTGAGCGAAGAATAAAATTATTAACTTTGCCGTTACAAAGATATATTCAATTCATAAACTTTATACAATAAAAGTACAATATTTTAATATCAATAATTCCGATAAAAATTCTATGAACGAACGGGTCAAACTGATACGCAAAAAGTTAGGAATGACGCAAGAGCAGTTGGCTCAACGACTTGGGATCGGCAAAGCGGCACTCTCGATGATCGAAACCGGCAAGACGAGACTCTCGTCGCGCAATCGGAACATAATGGTTCAGGAATTGAATGTAAATCCCGAATGGCTCGAAACGGGACGCGGCGAAATGTTCAATGCCGAGCCCGACCTGACGGCCTACATGCACCGGACGGACAACTCCCTGCCGCTGCAAAGCGTGCCGCTCTACTCGGTCGAAGGTACGGCCGGACTGGTGCCGCTCTTCGCCGAACAGGCCCGAGCCAAACCACTGAATTACATCCACATACCGAATCTGCCGAAGTGCGACGGGGCCATTTACATCGTGGGCGATTCGATGTATCCGCTGCTCAAAAGCGGAGACATCGTCCTCTACAAACAACTCCACGACATAGACAACATCTTCTGGGGCGACATGTACCTGCTGTCGATCGACATCGACGGCGAGGAGTACATCACCGTCAAATACATCCAGAAATCCGACCGCCCCGGGTATGTGAAACTCGTGAGCCAGAATCCCCATCATGCGGACAAAGAGGTGGAAATCGGCCGCATCCGGGCCATCGCACTGGTCAAGGCCAGCATCCGGATGAATTCCATAAGGTAAAATATACGGCCCGTGCCTGCGGCTCCCCTCCGAAAGAGGGAAGCGGGAACGATCGCGCCCGTAACGGATCCTTATCACTTTCGGGGGGGGGCCGCGGCGGTCGCTGAGCGACTGCCGCACGGGATGAAGACGGTGCGCGAGGGCGCGTTGGCCGACGTGATACTGGCGGCCCTGCAAAAGCCTCATTTGCAGCCGGTGAACTGTCTGGTCTCGGATCTGGTCTACTGCGGCAAGGCCGCGGATGTGGAGACGGTCGTGGTCGACGGCCGGATCGTGGTCGAGAACCGTCGTGCGGTCCATTGCGACCTGCCGACGCTCTTCGCCGGTGCCGCGGCCGCGGTTCGGCGCATCGAGGGGCGATGACCGGGGCGGCGGGCCGCGAAGTTCGGCCGGGGTCGCACGGACCGTCGGGCCGGCGTATGACGGTCGCCGGATGTACTTTGCCGGATGCACTTCGTCGGATGTGCTTCGTAGGAGGCGGTTCGGCGCATCGGGGCGGAGCGATGATCGGGGCGGGTCGTGCGTTGCGCAGTGGAAAAGTGCCCCCGTAACGGATGTCCGGCGAAGAGTTGTCCGCCGGAGTTTTTCGTGATGCGCGGGGAGTTTTACTCTTTCGAATCCGGGGTTTGTTATTATGGCTTTTACGGTTCGGGCGGCTGAACATCTGTCATGCACCGAGACCGTTTTCCCGAGGATGAGAGACCGGGTTTCTCTTCTTTTGCGGCGGCCCGCTCCTCTCACGGTTTTTCGTCCGCCGGGGCGGCGGTGCCGAATGCCAGTCGGCAAAGAATGCTTGTAGGGCACGGTCTGCCGAGAGGGATGTCCCGGCGGTCGCTTTCGGACCGCATCGGCTACGACGCACAGGAAGGAACGGTGCGAGCTGCTTCGGACGAATGTGCGGCATTGCCTGCCGGGTAATGCCGGCGGTTCGCCGCCGCCCCCATGCGGCAGCCCGCTCCTCTCTCGGTTTTTCGGCTGTCCGGGGGTGGCAGCCCGCATTTCGCCGCGGGCTCGTGCGTTTCCGCCGCGGTGCCGCACCGCAGGACCTTGCGCGTTCCTTACCGAAGGCAGAAGCGGCCGCAGCCTGCGGAACGCACCCCGCGGACGGGATCTCGGGCGGCGAATAAATCGCGGCCCGCACGGCTCTGAAGAGCCGCAATCCGCGGCCGCATTCCGAACAGACCGGACTCTCTGTCCGGCCGGCAAACGATACCGACGGGACCGCTACGAAACGATTCCGAGAGGCTTTCGAAACGATCGTGCGAAACTCCGAAACAAAACCCGGGCTGCACCGAATCGCCCCGGCACAAACCCGCAACGATTCCGAAGGAACCCGGAAACGTTCACGAAATCCGCCTGCAATGCCTCCGGCGGCAAGAGCGGTTCCTCCCGCGGAACGGCGGCGGAGCATCGTCCCGTCAAACGGCAAAACCGCCCCGTTCGGTCTCCTTTTAATTACATTTTGTCGAAAATTATCGTCCGATGCGAATAATCTTACAATAAATTTCTATATTTGTGTTACTAATTCGAAACCTAAACCAAAAACACAAGCATGGACAAAACCAATGTACAAGAGTTACAGGACGTCGTGATCCGCTTCTCGGGCGACTCGGGCGACGGAATGCAGCTCACGGGTACGCTTTTTTCCGACACATCGGCGCTGCTCGGCAACGGAATATCCACATTCCCCGACTACCCCGCCGAGATCCGCGCACCGCAGGGGACCGTTGCGGGCGTTTCCGGATTCCAAGTTCATTTCGGCGACCACAGAGAGCTCAACCCGGGCGACTACTGCGACGTACTGGTGGCTATGAATCCTGCCGCGCTCAAGGCCAACCGCAAGTGGCTCAAGAAGGGCGCCACGGTGATCCTCGACGGAGATTCGCTGACCGAAGAACATATCAAGAAAGCCGGCTTCACGACCCTCGACCCCATCGCCGAGCTGGGGCTGGAGGAGTATAACGTCGTGGTGCCGAACATCACGACCATGACCAAGGAGGCGCTCGCATCGACCGGTCTGGACAACAAGTCCGTCGTGAAGTGCAAGAATATGTTCGCATTGGGCATCTGCTTCTACCTCTACAACCGCCCCGAGGACCACGCCCGCAAATACCTCGACTCGAAATTCGCCAAGAAGAACCCCGCCGTGGCCGAAGCCAACAAGCTGGCCATCGACGCCGGATACAACTACGCGGCCAACACGCACCAGTTCGCCAACACCTACACCATCGCACCCGCGAAGCTCGAAAAGGGCGTCTACCGTTCGATCAGCGGCAATGTGGCGACCGCATGGGGGCTTTGCGCCGCCGCCGAGAAGGCGGGCCTGCCGCTCTTCTGCGGTTCGTACCCCATCACGCCCGCCACGGTGATCCTCGAAGAGCTGGCCAAGCGCAAGGACCTCGGCGTGAAGACCGTGCAGGCCGAGGACGAGATCGCCGGCATCTGCACCGCCATCGGTGCGGCCTATGCGGGCAACTTCGCCGTAACGACCACCTCGGGCCCGGGTCTCTCGCTCAAGAGCGAGGCGCTGGGTCTGGCGGTGATGACCGAGCTGCCGCTCGTTCTGGTCGACGTGCAGCGAGGCGGCCCCTCGACGGGTCTGCCGACCAAGACCGAGCAGAGCGATCTGGCGCAGGCGCTCTGGGGCCGCAACGGCGAGTGCCCCGTGATCGTGGTGGCCTCCTCGTCGCCGAGCGACTGCTTCCACTTCGCGTTCGAGGCCGGCCGTCTGGCCATGGAGCACATGACGCCCGTCATCCTGCTCTCCGACGGATTCATCGCCAACGGCTCCGAGCCGTGGCGCATCCCCTCGATGAAGGACTACCCCGCGATCAAACCTCCGATCGTGGACGACGCGCCCGAAGGCGGATTCATGCCCTACGTGCGCAACGAGAAGCTGGCCCGCGGCTGGGCCTTCCCGGGCAAGGTCGGCCTCGAACACCGCGTCGGCGGTCTGGAGAAGGACTGCGTGAAGGGCTGCATCTCGCACGACCCGGCCAACCATCAGAAGATGGTCGACACGCGCGCCGCGAAAGTGGCGAAGGCGGCCGAGGACATTCCCGTGCAGACGGTCTACGGCGACGCCGAAGGCGACCTGCTGGTCGTGGGCTGGGGCGGTACGCGCGGACACCTCCAGACTGCGGTGGACGAGATGCGCAAGGAGGGCCGGAAGGTTTCGCTCTGCCACTTCAACTACATCAATCCGCTGCCGCGCGGCGTTCGGGAGATCTTCTCGAAGTTCGGGCAGATCGTGGTCTGCGAACTGAACGAAGGCCAGTTCGCCAACTACCTGCGCCAGAGCATGCAGGAATTCCGCTACGAGCAATACAACAAGTGCGAGGGTCTGCCCTTCACGGTTGTGGAACTGAAAGAAAAATTCGAATCCTTATTGAAGTAAACTCCTATGGCAACCTATAATTACACTCCTGCGGATTTCAAGAGCGACCAAGAGGTACGCTGGTGTCCGGGCTGCGGCGACCACGCCATACTCAGCGCCGTGCAGCGCGCACTGCCCGAAGTGGCCGATGCGACCGACACGCCGCACAACAAGTTCACCTTCGTCTCGGGCATCGGCTGCTCGTCGCGCTTCATCTACTACATGAAGACGTTCGGCTTCCACAGCATCCACGGACGCGCGAACGCCATCGCCACGGGCGTCAAAACCGCCAATCCCGACCTCTCGGTCTGGGTGGCGACGGGCGACGGCGACTCGCTGGCCATCGGAGGCAACCACTTCATCCATGCCATCCGCCGCAACGTCAACCTCAACGTCATTCTCTTCAACAACGAGATCTACGGCCTCACGAAAGGACAGTACTCCCCGACTTCGAAGCTCGGCAAGATCACCAAGACTTCGCCTTACGGCACGGTCGAAAAACCGTTCAACCCGGGCGAGCTGGTGATCGGCGCGAAAGGCACGTTCTTCGCCCGCTCGATCGACGCCGAAGTAAACCTCACGAAAGAGTGCCTCGTCGCAGCGGCCAAGCATCAGGGCATGTCGGTTACGGAGTGCCTCCAGAACTGCGTGATCTTCAACGATAAGACCCATGCCGCCTTCGCCGCCGACAAAGCGACGCGCGCCGAGCGCACGATCACGCTCCGGCACGGCGAAAAGATGACCTTCGGCGCCGGAAACGACAAGGGCCTCGTATTCGAGAATATGCGGCTCAAGGTCGTAACGATCGGTCAGGACGGCTATACGCTGGACGACGTACTGACCCACGACGCGCACGAGCGCGACACGACGCTGCACATGATGCTCGCCGCGATGAAGTACCCGGACTATCCCGTGGCGCTCGGCGTGATCCGCTGCGTGGAGGATTCGGCCGTGTACGATCAGGCGGTGGCCCGTCAGGTCGAAGAGGTGAAGGCCAAAAGCCCCATCCACTCGGTAGACGAGCTTCTGCGCTCGGGCGAAACGTGGGAGGTGGAATAATCCTACCGCCCGCAACCGCTCGGGGCTGTCTAACAAGTTTTTTGTCCCTCTGAAAATTGCCTGTTCGGAAAATTTTCGAATAGCAGTACGAATAAAGGAGGGGGCTGAAACGTGTTAGACAGCCCTTTTTTCTTACCCGCTGCCGGAGCTCCCGGGCTCGGCATGTTTCGGACAGTCAGGCCGGTCCTGCTCGGTCCTGCTCGGTCCTGCTCGGTCCTGCTCGGTCCTGTTCGGTCCTGCTCGGTCCGGTTCGGTCCTGCTCGGTCCGGTTAGGTTAGGTTCTGTGCGATTCGCCACGATCTCGCCACGATCCCGCCTTAGCCGATCCCGCCCCGAACGCTGTTCCGCCCTGCTTCGCCGCGGTCCATCTTGTCCGGTCCGGGCTCGGCTTGGTCTGTCTCGGCTTACTCCGGACAACCCGTGGAGGAGAGGAAAGATTCTGCCGCGCACAAGCTCCACGTACCGACAAACAGCATCGGGAGAATCGCCCGATAAGGGATATTGTCCGGAGCGATCGCGAGAATAAACTACGAACGACAGAACAAACGCCCCCATTTCACGAACGAGACAGCGCAAGAACATACGCCGATATTTATCGCCGCCCACGATGCCGTTCAGAACATTTCGATCGGATCCCTCCCGCTTCATACATAGGCGCGGCAAGGTGCGATTTCCCTGCATACGAAACAGGGTCATCGGTACGAGCAAAAAAACGAATCGGTCGGCATATCGCGGAAAATCCGCCCTACAAACTCGATTCACAGGTGAGGTATCCGCAAAAAAAAGTATTCTCCGGCGAGTTCAACAACCATCCCCGGCGGACATGGAACGACGCAGCGCCCGAAGCTGCCGCCGACTTCATTTCGGAATACTGCCGGTGCATGGCCCAAGTCTCCGTATGATCCGCGAGCGATTGCCCGGTGATATGGGAATATATTCCATGTACGATGCCTCTCATCGGCAACACATACGGGAATTCCGATCGACACGCCGCGAGGAACACAAGGTCAAAGACGGGGCGCTCAAAATAAATACGATTTGTCGCAGCGTATCGTCGGATGCTACGCGAGCTACGGCAAACGGTTATTCTTATGCTTCGGCCAATCCCGGATCGTGTTTTTGCCGGTCCGGGAGCGAGCCGCCGCACTTGCAACAGCCCCGCAAAGTCCGGGTCCTCCCCTCGACGGGTGATGATCGTACGCAAATACGGTCTCGACAAAGTTTACTTTCCGATGAAAGCCCTCCCCCGAAAGAAAAAACCGCATCACAAAACGGCCTCCGACGGGGAGCGCGAATGGTTCCGGTAAAATATGGACGGGAAGTCCGCAAGGCCCCCGTCGCCTACCGGCAGAGACCGGGCCACGAAAGGCGGCAGCTTTTATTCCAATCTACAGAGATTCATAACTATAGATTCACGATCGTCGTCTTCGCATACGCTTTGAAAATCCGCTTCAAGATCGAATTTTCCTCCCCCCCCCGAAACAGGCTCGAATACATAAAAAAATACGCCTGTTTTTGTCGAATTATACAAATCGACGAAAAAAATGGCAGATTTCGTCTTTATAAATGCCTTTGTCTCAATATCGAACCACGGAATAAAAAACAGCGATAAATTTTGGTTTTTCATATTTGTTTTTTACCTTTGCCGCTGCAATCGGGGGATTAGCTCAGCTGGTTAGAGCGCTTGCATGGCATGCAAGAGGTCGCGAGTTCGAATCTCGCATTCTCCACTTCAGCCCGACGACAATTCGGTGTCAAACGAAGACAAACCCCGTAAAATCAAGGTTTTACGGGATTTTTTTCTTCTCGGACATCCGAAAGACACAAAAAAGCCCCGTTTTGACAAAGTCGCGTTACTAAAATCCGGTCGGTCGATTTAGTAACGATTTACGATACAAGTCTCTGATTTGTCGCCTATTGTCCGAAAAGTGTCTGCTCAAAAACCAATTATTAACCGTTCCTTTGCCAACGGCGATTCGTTACAAGAATTGCATAGCAGGAACAAAAACAAGAGGTATTATGAGCAAAAGCACATTCACGATTCTTTTCTACGCACGAAAGAATCAAGTAAACAGATCCGGCAAGATCGGCATTATGATCCGTGTGACGGTCAATGGCGAGTCCGTACAGTTCAGCTCGAAATTGGACATCGATCCGGAACTATGGGATGCGACATGCCAAAAGATGATCGGTGTAACGAAAGTCGCACGCGAATTCAACGTAAATATCCGTTCTAATGCATCTTGCAAAAGCTAATAAATTAGCATATTCAAAGGAATCGTTTTTTTCAAACATAGACACCAGTACCCCCCCCCATATCCTGTAAAACATAAGATTAAAAAGGCTGAAAGAAAAATCGAACGTTGCCACAGATGCGATAACTCGAAATCACGACACCGCCAAAGTGTCTCATGAATTTCTTTAATGGAAATTTTTTCTTCTGCCATATTTTCGTTTTGATTAGAGCTATTAGTCATGATAATTTATTTAATAGATATACAAAGATACGCACATTTCTGTTACGAAACACTTTTTTATTAGTCTGTTCACATAAAACCAAACAAGGATAGCTGTTTCGGTTCTAAATACCGCTGTTTGAACTCTTTTAGCTTCGTCATGAGTTTGCGTATCTTCGAGGCGTTGTAGTTAGTACCGTCGGAGCTGTGCTTCATCGCATAGGCGTAATGTCGCTCCAATTCGGCAACGCCCTGTTTTACGGCGGCCTTATAATCCACTATCGGCTCGTCCCAAACCGACGGATGACTGCCGCCACCCGCACCGCCCGTACTCCAACTATTGGTGTATTCCTGTATGGGTTTCATGGCTTCTGAATTTATGAGTTAATGATTAGGCGATCGATGTCGGCGTTCCGTTCCAACCACTCCCTTACGTGGGTCATATTGTATTCGGAGGTAATGACCGCCGTATGTTCGTCCGTCTGCGTGAAGCGCGTACTTTCATAACCGTCTATCCATTCTTTGAGCGAGGCGACACCCTACGCTTCCGTATCGTCGAAATAGTTGTCCAATGCGCAGATCGGCTCCGCGAAGGTTACTATCAATGTCCGGTAATTTGCTGTATTTGTTTTCATTGTTCGTCTATTTATTGTTTCTATTATTCAACCATATATCCCGTTTTGTTCTGCACTCCTCCAATGTCGGGGCGACGCAGGAGAATAATTCGCCGTCCGTATCGCGGTAGTCGTATTGGCAGAGCCGTTTCTTTCCGCGCAGGGCAATAGAGAGGGCGAAATACTCGTGGCGTTCCTCTCCGGTCGGGCAAACCGACACGCCGTTTTTTGTCATTTTCGTTTTCATTGTCGTAATCCTTTAGGGGTTAAAACTCTGCTTTCATCAGTCTGCACTCGAAATATTTCGTCCGGTCGCTGGCCTTGCGTTGATGCACCCACAGATGATGCGCACCGAAGCCGTACACGAAATAGTCGTCGAGCGGCACTTGGGTTTTCAGTTTCTCGATACCCTTTCGCAGACTGTTCTCGTCGTCGGCAAAAAGAACCGTGTTTATCAGACGTAAATAAATCTCTGTTGCTTCGTCGCAGTAAGGACAGAAGAATGTTTCAATCGTTACTTTCATAATTCTATGTAATTAAAGTGTTAATAACCAAACCAAAATCCCGATGACACACACGAGGGAGATGCCGAACAGGACAATGCTCCATATCGTTTGCAGCACGCCGCAGACAAGGGCTTCGCCTACTCCGACGGTAAAGTACACCACCCATGAAAGAGGGCGCAAGGAACGGCGAAAAGGGCACGTATGGCTGTTTTGATAATCTTCGTTGGTTTCATAACTGTCGTTTTTTGTTTTTTTGATGCGGATTTGAGAGTGGAGGGAGTGAGTTTCTTATCCTAATCTGCCGCTCGTTTATCCGACATTTTTTTATGCGTCTTTCGGTCGTATCGGTCGTTTCGTTTCAGGGGCTTTTCGGTGTAGAGGTTAGGACGTACAAGGTTTTTGAGAACAAATACCTCGTGGCCGCAGGACGCAGGGAAGATTTTTCGCAAAACCACGAGGCTCGACCTTGTACTCCGTCAAGACCTCGTAAGCACCTTTGCACCTGCAACGGAATGACAGCGCGATACGACGGGAAGACTGTGAAAATGGAGGTAAACGAATTCTTAGGCAGATTCGAGAAAGTAAGAATAGTGCAAGCAACACTATTCGCAAGGATAGAGTGGAGTGCCTCACTCTAAAAATGAAAAACTCTCCGGTTCGCAAAAACCGGAGATACATACCAAGCTATATAAACGAAAATGGAAATTATAGAATTAAAAATTTGTATAAAGCTAACTTTTTTGTATATCTACAAAAACATATTTTTTGACGCAAAAACTACAGCCATGATGGATTTTAGAGACATAGAATTCGGTAGAGCCGATGCTAAAGAAGAAGGCGCAGAATATCCAGATCTATTGATAAATGGTTATTTGGATTCTACTGGCGTAATTAATTTAGCACTAAATTGTTCTACTTTTTTATTCTTAGGTTATAAAGGTTCTGGGAAAACAGCACTATTGGAGCATATTAGATTAACAAGCCCTAATTATAACTGTTTTGTAAATGATATTCCATTATCTGATTTTCCATATAAAAGTTTTGCAAAAATCATATCGGGAAGTTCTGAACAAGAAGCGAAATTACCATTAGCTTGGGATTGGTTATTATTAGTATATACCATTAGCTCGTTTGCACAAGATGAAAGTATACAAACAGATATGCAAGAAGAATGGGAAGAAACTCTTAATATTCTTCGGAAGTTAGGGATTTTCCCGATTAAAAGTGTTCGAGATATCGTAACTCAATCAGCAAAAAGAACTTTCAAAATTAATATTTTATCTTGTTTTGAATTTGCTCTTGAGAAAAATGACCAATTAATTGAGAATGATTTTATACATATTGTCTCTTTCCTCAAACAAATATTACAAAATATTCATTCAGATAATCGACATTATATCATTATTGATGGCCTTGATGAGATTCTAACAAGCCGTGAAATACAATATCAATCAATTGCTGCGCTTATAACCCAAGCAAAAGCTCTCAATGTGTATTTTAAGAATGCACATATTCCGATGAAAATTATCGTATTGTGTCGAACGGATATTTTTGAGCGTTTACCACACCCCAACAAGAATAAAATAAGACAAGATTCTGCGTATGTTTTTGATTGGTTTGACGAAAGTAGTGTTGCGGAATACACAAAATGTAATTTAATTCAATTAGCTAATTTAAGAGGCCAATTAGCATATCCAGAATTAACTGACATTTTTGCTGAATTTTTCCCCAGTAAATATGAAAACCAACCTATTTATCAAGCCTTATTGGAATATACACGTCATACACCCAGAGACTTCTTACAGCTCCTAAAAAATATACAAAAGTATTCTAATCAAACGGTATCTATTGCGAATATTGAACAAGGTATTAAAAGTTACTCTATAAATTACTTCTTGCCAGAAATTAAGGATGAATTAGTTGGCTATTTGGAATTTTTTAAAATAGATACTTTTATTAACTTGTTATCAACTTTAAGAAAACGAGATTTCACATTAAGAGACGCGCGAAATGTTGCCTCTCAAAATTCTATATATGAAACTCTCAATTTGGAACAAATTTTTACTGTCTTATTCGAATGTAGTGCTATAGGCCATCTTATTGGCCTTGAAAGTAAGCATTATATTAAATATCGGAATAGAAATATGTGTTTTAATCCAAATGAGAGGATTATATTGCATAAAGGGCTATGGAAAGCTCTTATTGTCTAATTTATTGAAAAATCAATAAAAAATCTCTACCTTTGTAGTAGCAAACGAGCAGACACTTGACCGACAGTAGGAGACTACGGCGGGCAGGAATTTGTTACAAGTGTGTTACTACGCGACCTTTGAAATATATATTACTTTGATATTAAGGATTTTTTGAGGATAGGTTCACGAATCGCATTCTCCACCACTTTCTCCGAGTAATAGTCGTCTTTTCAGGCGGCTATTTCCATTTTAACGGCATACGGTTTTATGCACTCGTCAAACCGACCGTGCTTCCGTTCCGCCGCCCGGAACGCCGCAGTACAGCGGCCGATGTCCGTCCGCGTACTCCGCGCGATCCACGGAGCTTTTCCGCGAACCGCTCATCCGCGCAACCCACGTATAACTGCCGGCCGCATCCCCTGCACCTGCACCTCCGCTTACGCATAGAGACAGCCGACAACCTGCAACGAGGGGCCGAGTCGCCCCGTTCCGAATCGTATCCGAAGCACGTACGCTCCCACGACTTGCCTCGCCCTCTTCCAACCCTTCGTGCCCCGCAAACTACCCCGTCCCCAGACCGCATCCCACCCGGGTCGACCGCCCTCCCACAAACTGTCCGCGGACGTTCCGCGACCATTCCCCCCCCGCTCTCGCCACATTCCCGGACCGTCTGCTTTCACCCGTTTCCCGCACCGTTCCTACCTCGGATTCAGACGCGAAACGAATCCCTCCCCTCCCTCCCAAAACAGGTTCGCTCCCGCCGCACGGGGTATTTCCTCTCCCGCCGCAAACCGCTGCGCCTCGCAGGTGTTGCGCGACGCCGGCTTCCGCATACGCTTTTGCAAGCCAACCGACCGATGGCACGAGACAAGGCGCCCAGCGGCCTTCTCTTCTTTCCTCTTCCCTTCCGACGAAATCAGCCGAAAATCCGGGTATTTCGAGACCCGATCCCCGCATATGCCTCCGGAACCGCCCCGAAATCGGTCGCACCAACGGCCGTCGATCCGAAAACGTCCCCCCGCCGGCACGGTCAGCAGCGGAGCTCTCGACGGCCGTTCTCGGGTGCCCGACACTTACCGGGAATCCGATCGGCCCGCCGCCGAAAGGACGGATTTCGCCGGAACCGCCGTTATCCGGGCGCCGGACAGGCCGGGCCCAGTCGCAGAACTTGTGCGGAGTATTCCGGCAACCTTTCGAGACCGGACCGAAGCCTATTCGCATCCGTCCTCCCCGGCACCGCCCGCAGAACCGTTTACCAGAGCCGGACACAGAACCACCCACCTTAGAAAAACATCCGCCGGAACCGATCCTAAAACCGTCCACCAGAGCCGCTTCACAAGACAGCCCAGAGCCGGCCCCGAAAAACCGCCCGAAGAACCTGTTCCCAGAGCCGGACACAGCCCCCCCAAAAAAGCTCCCCGGCACCGCCCGCAGAACCGACAAAACAGATCCGGAACGAATCGGTCGAACATGCTGCGAGCGTCCAAACAAAATGCGTTCAGGCAAAAGGGAATGCGCAAAAAGGGAATGCACAAAAGGAAATGCGCAAAGCAAAAAGGAATACCCAAAAAAGGGAGGCAACTCCACAAAACGCAAGTTTCCGGCCGGCGATTTGCCGGCCGGAAACATCCGCGAACGCCGCTCCCGGTTCGTGAGGCGGAGGTGAAGCGGAGGTGAAGCGGAGGTGAAGCGGAGGTGAAGCGGAGGTGGGGCGAGGAGGGCTACCCCAGCTTCATCACGTCGTCGATGCCCATATCCTTATAGGTGGACTGCAGCTCTTCGTTGCGGTCGGAGATCACCAACAGTTTGTCGCCCAGTTCGAGCCGCGTTTTGCCCTGAGGCACGAAATAGTCCCCGTCGCGGCAGACCATCATCACCAGCGTATTGTCCGGCAGCGCGATCTCCTTGAGCGTCTCGCCGCCGCGCAGCATCGCCTCGTTGACCTCGACCTCGGTGAGCACCGATTTGATGTCGTCGTGCATGTTGACGTCGAAGGCCGACTCCTTCTCCTCGTAGGCCAGCCCCAAGAGGTTGGCCATCGAGCTGACGGTCGTGCCCTGCACCGCGAGCGAGATGAGCGTAACGAGGAACACCACGTTGAACAGCAGGTCGGCCTCCACGATGTCGGCCAGCACCGGATAGGTGGCGAAAATGATCGGCACGGCCCCTCGCAGTCCGACCCACGAGACATAGAGCCGCGCCTTCAGCGAGAACTTCCGGAAGGGGGCCATGCAGAGGAAGACCGTAACGGGGCGCGCCACGAGAATCATGAAGGCGCCGATGAGGCATCCCAATCCGAGCACCTCGGACCGGAACAGCTCGTCGACATTCACCAGCAGACCGAGCGTGAGGAACATCACGATCTGCACGAGCCACGTGAAGCTGTCGAAAAAACTGGTCAGCACCCGCTTCTGCATCAGCTTGTGGTTGCCGACGACCAGACCCGACATATAGACGGCCAGATAACCGTTGCCTTTCACGAGGTCCGTGAATGCGAACGAAAAGAAAATGAACGCCAGCAGCAGCACCGAATAGAGCGAGTGATTCGAGAGGTTGATCCGGTTGATGGTCCACACGGCGGCCTTGCCGATCAGGAATCCGAGCCCCGCGCCCAGCACCATCTGCACGACGAACATCAGCGCGCTCATGCCGATGCCCATGCTATCCGCATCGGTGGGCGCGAGCACGCCGATCAGGAGGATCGTGAGGATGTAGGCCATCGGGTCGTTCGACCCCGACTCCAGCTCCAGCAGGGGCCTGAGGTTCTCCTTCAACCCCTGACGCTTGCTGCGCAGGATCGAGAAGACCGAGGCCGAGTCCGTCGAAGACATCGTGGCCGCCAGAAGGAGCGCGAGCAGGAACGGCATCTTCAGTCCGAGCCACGGGGCCACGAGATAGACGAAGCCGGCCACGACGAGCGCCGTGATCGCCACGCCGACCGTGGCCAGCACGACTCCCGGGCCGATCACGGGCCGGATCTCAGAAAATTTCGTATCCATACCGCCCGAGAAAAGGATGATGCAAAGGGCGATCATGCCGATGAACTGCGTCATCTCGACCGAATGGAACGAAATGAAGTTGGCTCCGACGACCATGCCGACGCCGAGAAAAAGCAACAGCGCGGGCGCACCGAAACGATAGGCCACCTTGCCGGCCATCACGGCGACACCCAGCAGCAGAGCGCCGACCAACACGAAATTTTCACTACTTATATCGATCATCTGTTTATCGGTTTTGCAATTTTGGAACTCGGCGGCCGGATATGCCCCTCCGCCGCCGGCGACATCCGCCGCATGCGGCACCGCCCGCTATCTTCCGCCCCGGCATGCTCCCGGCAAGTCCGGCCCGCGGCAGGGTGTCCGGCCCGTAGTGCACCCGGCAGCAAAAACGTGCGCCCGGCAGAAGGACATGCTCCCGGCGAAATACGTTCTCCCGCCCCGTGCGAATTGCCAAACCGCCGCCGCGGAGGTTCCGATTCGCGCACAGCCTCCGCGGCAGGGTGTCCGGCCGGGCATCGGGACGCATCCGGATCGGCCGGGCGTCGGCATCCGGACGCGCGGCCGGACGGCCTTATCGGTTCACGACCTTCAGCCCCGACAGGGGACGGTATTCGAGGTCCGCATACTCGAATGCCTGCATCGCCGAGAACCGACCGTCGGGCGTGGCATACAGCGCAACGGCCACGGCCGGCACGCGCGAACGTTCGAGCGCACGCAGGCGTTTCACGTCGCCGCCTTCGACGTACGACGCCACCTCGCGCAACCACTTGCGGTCGAAGTAGAGCTCTTCGTAGCGCAGGTAGGCTTCCGCCTCCGTGTGGTAGGGCACCCCGCCCCCGAAGAGGCGGGCGAGCGTCGTCATCAGTCCGACGATCGCCAGCACGCCGCCCACGAAGACCAGCGCCGAACGGAGGTCGTTGTTCAATCCGGCCCCCCAGATGCGGTTCGCCACGATCAGAGCCGCGCCGGCGAACAGCATCACAAGAGGCATGGAAAACGGTTTGCGGCGGCGCACGACGGCTCCGCCGGGCAAGGCGCAAAGGGCCTCGCAAATTTCATTTTTATTCATAGTCTGCTTGATTATTTCTGCGTTGAATTCACTCTTCCGCCTCTCGCCCCGGCCGCGTCCGGACCTCGTCCGGTGCTGCATCCGGTTCGACGAGACGGCGGAAACGGTTCGTGCCGTTCCCCGCTCCGGCAGAGAGCGCACCTGCGTCCGCCTCCGGCAGGATCGACGGAACGGTCGAAATTCGCTCTTTCGCCCCCTCCGGCAGAGGCCGAACCGAAGTGCGGCTCGGAACCCGGATCGCCGGAACGGTCGAATCGTTTTGCAATCGTTTTCCGCACATGCGGAAAACGGGTGCCGCTAAATAATCAGCCGGTGCCGCCGACGGATGTAATAATCCGTCGCAGAGGCCCCGACGCGCAGATCGAAGATAAATTCGGGAAAGCAGCCGACCTTGGTGCCAGCACGTCCGCAAACGACGCCGCACTTGACGCCCAACCGCTCGGGACAGGGCGTCCGCCAGACGGAGAGCATCCGCACGGGTTCGACCTCCGCCGCCGCACGGGGCGGCACGAGGTCGGAGTTGCAAGCCTCCTCGCAGCGCCACTGTTCCTCCGAAGAGGAGGTAACCGCACATTCCGCGCCACTGCGGGGCACGGCATCGCGAACCGCTGCGGCGGCCGTACCCTCCAATGCTCCGCAAAGCACGAGAAACAGTATGTAAGCGAACTTTTTCAAGGTTCCGGTTCGAATCAGGACAAATTTACGGAAAATTTCCGAAAAAACCGTCTATTGCGGAATGAAAACATACGTTATGGTGCCCGTCTGCCGGGCCGGCGCCTCGGGGTCGATGTTCACGCGCGACGACCGCGCCGCCCGCAAGGCGGCCTCGCGCATCGGCGCGTCGCCGCCCGAACGCACCCGCGCCGACGTTATGTCGCCCGCACGGTTCACGACGATCTCCACCACCACTTCGCCGCCCCCTTCGCACATGTAGGCCGGAATCTCCAGAACGCTGCCCTTGCGCACGGGATCTTTCACGTCGAGCCGCACCGTAACGGGTCCCGCGACCCGCTGGTCGGCCGGCTCGGTCTGCGCCCCCCGATCGGAGCGGCTGCCGCGCAGGATCGCCTGCTCCTCGGCCAGCCCCTTCTCGTAGGCGTCGCGGTTGGCGCGCATTTCGGCCTCCAGCTCGCGCGCCGCCTCGCCCGCCGGCTCCGCCGCAGCGCGGCTGCCGTCGGCGCCCTCGACGGCATTGTCGTTCGAGACGAGGTTCCGGATCCGCCGCCAGTCGATGTCGTCCGCATGGCGGCGCTGCGCCTCGCGCTCCAGCCGGTCGCGTTCGGCTTCGAGCTCCGCGAGGGTCTGCATGTCGATGTAGATCGTCTCGGAGCGGGGCCGCGTGTCGATCACGATCCTGCCCGCCACGAAGGCGATGGCAAGGAACAAATAGGCGATCAGCGTCGCGCAAAGCCCGACGCGATGGTCGTAAGCCCACTCGCCGACGTCGCTCCGCCGCTGTTCGAAGGGCAGATGCAGGCGCGGCCGACGCGGCGGTCTATGGGGTTCGGTGGATGCCATCCGTGCGTTTCACAATTTTGGGCAAAAGTACTATTTTTAACCGAAAATTTTCTATCTTTGCGCGCAAATATAACAAGATTCCCTCGCTTATGCCTACAAAACAACAAACGCTCAGGTCCTCCCTCTCCTTTTCGGGCAAGGGCCTGCACACGGGTGTTCGGGTGAGCATGACCGTCCATCCGGCCGAGGCCGACACCGGCATCGTGTTCCGGCGTACCGATATCGAAGACTGTCCCGAAATCCCCGCTCTGTGCGATTATGTGGTCGACACTTCGCGCGGCACGACCATCGAAAAGGACGGGCACCGCGTGAGCACCATCGAACACATCATGTCGGCGCTCTGGACGCTGGGCGTGGACAACGCCCGCATCGACATAAACGGCCCCGAGACCCCCATCATGGACGGTTCGTCCAAGGAATACGCCCGCGCCGTGCTCGAAGCCGGACTCGCGGAGCTCGAAGCCGAGCGCCGCTACTACCACGTAACCGAAAAGATGGTCTACACCATCCCCGAAAAGGGCGTGGCGATCATCCTCTACCCCGACGACGAATTCTCCGTCTCGCTGCACGTGGACTACAACTCGAAGGTGATCGGCAATCAGTATGCCACCTTCAACCCGGGCGACGACTACGCCTCGAAGATCGCCCCCTGCCGCACGTTCGTCTTCCTGCACGAACTGGAGCCGCTGATGAAGATGAACCTCATCAAGGGCGGCGATCTGGACAACGCCATCGTCGTGGTCGAGAACCCCGTGCCCGACGAGCAGCTGGCCCACCTCAAACAGATCTTCGGCAAACAGGACATCGAGATCACGGGCGGATACCTCAACAACCTCCAGCTCCGCTTCAACAACGAGCTGGCCCGCCACAAACTGCTCGACCTGCTGGGCGATTTCGCGCTGCTGGGCATGCGCATCAAGGGCCGCGTGTGGGCTACGCGCCCGGGCCACTATGCCAACACGGAGTTCATGAAGCAGCTCAAGCAGACCATCCGCCGCGAAGGCGAGAAGCCCCGTTTCCAGTACGACGGCCGCAAGGCGCCGCTCTACGACATCAATGCCATCCGCCGCATGCTGCCCCACCGCCCGCCGTTCCTGTTGGTCGACCGCATCTTCCACCTCGATCAGCAGTCGGTGGCCGGCATCAAGAACGTTACGATGAACGAGCCCTTCTTCGTGGGCCACTTCCCGGACGAGCCCGTCATGCCGGGCGTGCTGATCATCGAGGCGATGGCGCAGTGCAGCGGCATCCTCGTGCTGGGCACGGTGCCCGACCCGGAGAACTACTCGACCTATTTCATGAAGATCGACGGCGTGAAATTCAAGCGCAAGGTCGTCCCGGGCGACACGCTCCAATTCGAAATCCATCTGCTCGAACCCATCCGACGCGGCGTGGCCGTGTGCGAAGGCAAAGCCTTCGTCGGCGAGACGCTCGCCTGCGAAGCGCTGATGATGGCCCAGATCGTCAAGAACAAAAAATAGAGACAGCCCAATGATCAGTCCTTTAGCATACATCCACCCCGATGCCCGGCTGGGCCGGAACGTAACGGTCGAACCCTTCGCCTGCATCGCCGGCGACGTGCAGATCGGCGACGACTGCTGGATCGGCCCCGGAGCCGTGATCCACGACGGCGCACGCATCGGCAAGGGATGCCGGATCCACACCGCAGCCTCCGTCTCCTGCACGCCGCAGGACCTCAAGTTCGCGGGCGAAGCGACCACGGCCGAAATCGGCGACTACAACGACATCCGCGAATACGTAACCATCAGCCGCGGCACCGCCTCGAAGGGCAAGACCGTCGTGGGAAGCCGCAATCTGCTGATGGCCTACGTACACATCGCCCACGACGACGTGGTGGGCAGCCATTGCGTCTTCGCCAACCGCGTGTCGCTGGCCGGCGAGGTGCAGGTGGGCGACTGGGTGGTGATCGGCGGACACGCCGCCGTCCATCAGTGGACCCGCATCGGCGACCATGCCATGATTCAGGGCGGAGCGCTGCTGGGGCAGGATGTGCCGCCGTATGTGATCGTGCGCAACGACACGATGCGTTTCGCGGGCATCAACAAGATCGGACTTTCGCGCCGCGGATTCACGCCCGAGCGCATCGGCGAGATCCACGACGCCTGCCGCATCCTCTTCCAGAGCGGCCTGAACTACCAGAACGGCTGCGACGAGGTCGAGCGGACGATACCCGCGAGCGAGGAGCGCGACCGGCTCGTGGAGTTCATCCGTTCGTCGCAGCGCGGGATCATCAAGCCCTATTCGGCCGAAAAATAATTTTTCCGACCTATTATATTGGTATCTGAGAAAAAAGCGTTATATTTGCATTGTCGGAAGACGGACGCGCAATGAGGTAAGGGGACGGGATGTCCCCTTATTTCGTAGTTGCAGCCGAGGGCGCCGATGAGCCCCCCCCTGCGAAGCCGGCCGGTCTGAGGAAGATACTATTTACTGATACTATGATGGATACCGAAAAGATAATCGCAGCGGCGCAGCGGATCACGGAGGGCACGGACCTCTTCGTGGTGGGTTGCACCTGCACTCCCGCGAACGAAGTGGAACTGCTCGTGGACAGCGACACGTCGGTCTCGATCGACGCCTGCGTCGAGCTGAGCCGCGCAATCGAAGCGGAATTCGACCGCGACGAGGAGGATTTCTCGCTCACGGTGGCCTCGGCCGGCATCGGCTCCGAACTCAGGTGCCTGCGCCAATACCGCAAGTTGGTCGGTTCGACCGTCGAAGTGCTGCTCCTCAGCGGAGTGAAAATCGTAGCCCGGCTCGACGGCGTGAGCGACGAGGGCGTAACCCTCTCCTACGAGGAGAAGCAGAGCGTGGAGGGCAAAAAACGCAAACAGCTCGTAACCGTTACGCGCGCTTACCCCTTCTCGGAGATCAAGTACACGAAAGAGTACCTCGATTTCAAATAATGCCGGCCAAGCGCCGGCCGCAACGGTAAAGCCGGGGAGGGAGCAGAGAGTGGGGCTGCAAAGAGAGAAGAAGACAGAGAGAGAAGCGGCAGAGAGAGAAGAAGACAGAGAGGGGCAACAGAGAGAGAAGCGGCAAAGAAAGTGGGCGGCAGAGAGTCCGAGACGTCCGGGAGCCCCACGGAACGGGAAACCCGGCACGGCGATAAAACCGCAAGCCGAGGGCCGCAGCCGGAAAACGGACGCACAACGGAGAGCCCGAACGAACGACTGTCCGGACGGAACGGGAAACCCGGCACGGCGGAAAAACCGCAAGCCGAGGGACGCAGCCGGAAAACGGATGCAACGGAAAGCCCGAACGAACGACTGACTGCCGGACGGAACGGGAAACCCGGCACGGCGGAAAAACCGCAAGCCGAGGGACGCAGCCGGAAAACGGATGCACAACGGAGAGCCCGAACGAACGACTGTCCGGACGGAACGGGAAACCCGGCGCGGCGATAAAACCGCAAGCCGAGGGCCGCTGCCGGAAAACGGACGCAACGGAAAGCCCGAACGAACGACTGACTGCCGGACGGACGGAACGGGAAACCCGGCACGGCGATAAAACCGCAAGCTGAGGACCGCAGCCGGAAAACGGACGCAACGGAAAGCCAGCCGGGAGCAGCAGCCGGAGGGAATAGGCACACAGCTGCCGCACGATCAAGGAAAATAATATAAAACAAAAGATACGGACCATGGATAACTTGAATCTTATCAGCACGTTTGCAGAGTTCAAAGAGCTGAAAAACATCGACAAGAGCACGATGATCGGCGTATTGGAGGACGTCTTCCGCCACACGCTCCAGAAACAGTACGAGACGGACGACAACTTCGACGTGATCATCAACCCCGAGAAGGGCGACCTCGAAATCTGGCGCAACCGCGTCGTGGTGGAAGACGGTGCGGTCGAGAATCCGCAGATGCAGATCGCCGTGTCGGAGGTGAAGGCCATCGACCCCACCTACGAGATCGGCGACGAGTACACCGATCAGGTGCGGCTCGAATCGTTCGGCCGCCGGGCCGTGCTGTCGTTGCGCCAGAACCTCGCATCGCGCATCCTCGACCTCGAAAAAGCCAGCCTCTACGAGAAATACTCGGAGAAGGTCGGCGAGATCATCACCGGCGAGGTCTATCAGGTGTGGAAGAAGGAGGTGCTGATCCTCGACGACGAGGAGAACGAGCTGATACTCCCCAAGGCGGAGCAGATTCCCAACGACTTCTACCGCAAAGGCGATACGATCAAGGCCATCGTCAAGAGCGTGGAGATGAACAACAACAATCCACGCATCATCCTCTCGCGCACGGCCAACCAATTCCTCGAACGCCTCTTCGAACAGGAGGTGCCCGAGATCTTCGACGGACTGATCACCATCAAGAAGATCGTCCGCATCCCGGGCGAACGGGCCAAGGTGGCCGTGGAGTCCTACGACGAACGCATCGACCCCGTGGGCGCATGCGTGGGCATGAAGGGCTCGCGCATCTACTCGATCGTCAAGGAGCTGCGCAACGAAAACATCGACGTGGTGAACTACACGACCAATCCGCAGCTGATGATCCAGCGAGCACTGAACCCCGCCAAGATTTCGAGCATCACCATAGACGAAGAGAAGATGACCGCCTCGGTCTACCTCAAACCCGATCAGGTGTCGCTCGCCATCGGCAAGGGCGGTCTGAACATCCGTCTCTCGAAGATGCTCACCGGTTACGACATCGACGTCTACCGCGAGGTCGAGGAGGAGGACGTGGCCCTCACGGAGTTCGCCGACGAGATCGACGGCTGGATCATCGACGCCCTGAAAGCCGCCGGCTGCGACACGGCCAAGAGCGTGCTCGAACTCACGGTCGAGGAGATCGCCAACCGTGCCGACCTCGAAATCGAACAGGCCCAGAAGGTCTACGAGATCCTGAAAGCCGAATTCGAGGAGTAACCCACTAAAAAACAAGGAGAGGAGACATATATGACAAACGGAAAGAAACTAAGGCTCATTCAGGTCGCAAAGGAGTTCAACGTGGGACTGAACACCATCACGGACTTTTTGCAGAAGAAGGGCATCAAAAGCGACGGTTCGCCCAATACGCCGGTCGAACCGGACGTATACGCCGTGCTTGAAAAAGAGTTCGGCTCGAACCGCGGCGCAGGCAGCGAACGCGAATCCATCCGCGAGCGGATCGCACAGAAGCAGGCGACCGTAACGCTCGACGAGGCGAGACGGCAGGCCCGCGAAGAGGAGCAGGAGATCGTCATCAAGAGCCGCATCATCAGCGTGCAGGACGAAATCCCCCACCCCAAGATCCTCGGCAAGATCGACCTCGATCCGAAAACCAAGGTCCCCGTACCGGCTCCCAGACCCGCGGCTCCGGCCCCGCAGGCGGCATCCGCAGCGCCGGCCGCGAGCAGGACCGAGGCGCCCGCCGTTCCGGCCGCCGGAGAGGCACAGCCGGCAGCGGCCGCAGAGACGGCGCCCGCAGCGCCGAGGACGGAGGCTCCGGCCGCCGCCGAAGCAGAGGCCGCCGCCCGGACCGCTCAGGCCGCCCCCGCAGAGACCGAGGCGCCCGCACCGACGGCAGAAGCGCCCAAGGACAACATCTTCCGTCCGAACACCACGGTGCTCACGGGTCCGCAGGTGTTGGGAACGATGGACGTCTCGGGCTTCGTCCCGGGCGGCAGGCACAAGCGCAAGCGTCTGCAAGAGAAAAAGGTAGACGTCAACAAAGCCCAGCAACAGCAGAAAGGACAGGGCGGCGGCAAACCCGCACAGGGGGCGAATGCCGCAGGCGGACGGGGCGGACAGCACCCCAATCAGCCCAAACCGGGCGAGGGTCGCCGCAGCAAGAACAAGAACAACAAACCCAAACCGGTGGTCCGCCCCGAAGTGAGCGACGAGGAGGTTTCGAAGCAGGTGAAGGATACGCTCGCCCGTCTGACGTCGAAAGGCGCCAAGAGCAAGAGCGCGAAATACCGCAAGGACAAGCGCGAAGCCGTGGCCGAACGCATGAACGAAGAGTTCGAACGCGAAGAACAGGAACGTTCGATCCTCAAGGTAACGGAGTTCGTTACCGTGAGCGAACTGGCGACGATGATGAACGTGCCCGTAACGGAGGTCATCACGGCCTGCATGAACCTCGGCCTCATGGTTTCGATCAACCAGCGGCTCGACGCCGAGGCGCTCGTGGTCGTGGCCGAAGAGTTCGGGTTCAAGACCGAGTTCGTCTCGGTGGACATTCAGGAGGCCATCAACGACGACGACGAGGCGGACGCCCCCGAGGACCTCGTGCCGCGGCCGCCGATCGTTACGGTCATGGGCCACGTCGACCACGGCAAGACCTCGCTGCTGGACAACATCCGCAAGACGAACGTCATCGAAGGCGAAGCCGGCGGCATCACGCAGCACATCGGCGCTTACAGCGTGGAGCTCAACGGCCAGAAGATCACCTTCCTCGACACCCCGGGCCACGAAGCCTTCACCGCCATGCGCGCCCGCGGCGCCAAGATCACGGACGTGGCGATCATCATCGTGGCGGCCGACGACAGCGTGATGCCGCAGACGATCGAGGCGATCAACCACGCGCAGGCCGCCGGCGTGCCGATGGTCTTCGCCATCAACAAGATCGACAAGCCGCAGGCCAACCCCGACCACATCAAGGAGCAGCTCTCGCAGATGAACTACCTCGTCGAATCGTGGGGCGGCAAATATCAGGATCAGGAGATCTCGGCCAAACAGGGGTTGAACCTCGACAAACTGCTCGAAAAGGTGCTGCTCGAAGCCGAAATGCTCGACCTGAAGGCCAACCCGAACAAACGGGCGGTCGGCACGGTGATCGAGTCGACGCTCGACAAGGGCCGCGGCTACGTCTCGACGATTCTCGTGCAAAGCGGCACGCTCCGCGTGGGAGACGTCATCCTCTCGGGCGTGCACACGGGCCGTGTGAAGGCCATGTTCAACGAAAACGGCAAGAAGGTAACGGAAGCCGGCCCCTCGACACCGGTGCAGGTGCTCGGTCTGAACGGAGCGCCGCAGGCGGGCGACACGTTCAACGTCATGGAGGACGACCGTTCGGCCCGCGAGATCGCCAACAAGCGGAGCCAGCTGCAACGCATGCAGGGCATCATGACCCAGAAGCACGTAACGCTCGACGAGATCGGCCGCCGTATCGCCATCGGTTCGTTCAAGGAGCTGAACATCATCGTCAAGGGCGACGTGGACGGCTCGGTGGAGGCCATGTCCGGTTCGCTCATCAAGCTCTCGAAGGAGAGCGTGCAGGTGAACGTGATCCACGCCGCCGTGGGGCAGATTTCGGAGTCGGACGTCCTGCTGGCCGCCGCATCGAACGCCATCATCGTGGGCTTCCAAGTGCGTCCGTCGGCCGCGGCACGCCGCGTGGCCGAGAAGGAGGAGATCGAGATCCGCCTCTACTCGATCATCTACGACGCGATCAACGACATCAAGGACGCCATCGAAGGCATGCTCGAACCCGTAACGAAGGAGGAAATCGTCTGCTCGGTGGAGGTGCTGGAGATCTTCAAGATCACGAAGGTCGGCACCGTGGCGGGCTGCGTCGTCCGCGAGGGCAAGCTGCAACGCACGACTCCGATCCGCGTCATCCGCGACGGCATCGTGATCTACACGGGCAAGCTCGGTTCGCTCAAGCGTTTCAAGGATGACGTGAAGGAGGTGAGCGCCGGTCAGGACTGCGGTCTGAACATCGAGTCGTTCAACGACATCCGCATAGGCGATATCGTCGAAGGCTACGAGCAGGTGGAAGTGAAACGCAAATAACGCGACACGCAACGTTCCGCAGGCCGTCCGCCTTATGCGGACGGCCTTGCTTCGAGAGGTCGTTCCGGCGGAAAGACCCGCGAAGGGTCCCGCCTGCCGGAGTGCGCGGCGAGACACGCCCCACGGCGGAGACCC
>ERZ1643251.1372-NODE-1372-length-27834-cov-5.883725_pt1 | contig 27834 bp, 23 predicted proteins | sample MGYA00579261_ERZ1643251 | MGnify/ENA primary metagenome ERZ1643251 (study PRJEB29033, sample SAMEA4952267) | chicken gut metagenome | biome: Broiler Chicken; feature: Gastrointestinal Tract; material: Caecum | place: Ireland | collected 2018 | study: Broiler... | reverse complement strand
GTCCTGCGCCAGGAGGCGATAGGTGTAGCCCTCAAAATCGCCGGAAGGCGCGGGCTCCTCGGTTTCGGCGGCGGTTGTAGTGTCGGTGCCCGCACCGTCGGTTACGTCGCCTTCCGTCTCAGAGCCGCAGGCGGCAAGCTGAAGGCACAAAAGCGATAACAGCAGAGATGAGATTTTGCGTTTCATGATAATACCCGGCTTTTTGCAAATAAAGCCGTTTTTCCTTTCCTTTCGATAACTGGCAGAGCTGTGCAAAGTAAGCCCGAGCCGGGCTTACTTTGCACATTTAGTATGACTGTGCCGAATGCGTTATAATAATTATAACAAATAAATTACAAAATGTCAATATCATTATAACTTTTATATTGAATCTGATCGGAAGTGTTTTACAAAACAGATAAAATCCGGCTCACCCGAGCTCGCGGAAAAAGCTGTTGACCTTTTCGAGCTCGGCTTCAATTGACGCGCGTTTTGATTCCATTGTCGAGACGAGCGTGCGGTCGTTTTTCTTGAACATCTGCGCGAAGATGCCGTCGCGTATCTGCTCGCACCAGAAGGTGTCGCCAAGGTCGTAGGTGCGGTTTTTTAGTATCAGGTCGAACATCTCAGCCGAGTCGTCGTCGCGCGAATATTTCGCCTTGATCGTCATCTCGTAATAAGCCGGAATCACATTTTGGTACGAATAGGAGCACATCGCCTCAATCACCGCTCCGGCGACCTCGGTGTCGGCGTTCGTAATCGGCACGATGCAGACCTGCGCTCCGCCCTCGACGCGCGAGTAGTAGTCGGTCTGGCTCTCGTCCCACTTCGGGTAGGGAAGTGGACCGAAGTCGTCGGTCATGTCGCGCAGCTGTCCTACCGAGTAGAGCGTGTGCGCGGCGAAGAGTGAGTGACCCTCCTGAAATTGGCGCAGCGTCTCGTAATATGTGTTGCTGTCGTTGGTGTTGACATACCAGATATTGGTATCCCAAATCAGCTCGTAGATTCGTTCAAACACATCGGCGAAACGGGAGTCAGTGGGTATCGAGAAATACGGGTAGCCGTCGTCGTCCTTCTTTATCGATTGCTCGCCGGCGGCAATCCAGAAGCAGGGAAGTATCTGCTTTGGTGCCGAGACAAAGCCGTACATATCGTCCTCGTCCTGAATCGAGTTGCCGTTCAGGTCGGATGTGACCGCTTTCGCCAGATCGGCGAACTTGTCGTAGGTCCATTCGCCGCTGCGGACGAGGTCATACGGATTCTCGAGCGAGTAATCGGAAATCAGCCGCGAGTTGAACGCGATAAGGTGTGTGTAGTCGAGCGCGGTCATCGATATGTCGCCGAACAAAAAGTAGAGCCGACCGCCTACCCGCATCGCGTCGTTGATCTGCCGCGTCCAGTAGGGCTTTTCAGTGTCGATATATGGAATTTCGTTCATGTCGTATATGGTATTCTGCAAAGCGAGCTGCAACGCGTAGCGGTCGGTCATCATGCAGAAGTCGTAGGTACAATCGCCGGCGGCAACCTCCTTGATGATGTTGTCGCGAAGGACGTTCGACGTGCCGTTTGGGAAGATCTCCTCATCGATGCTCACGTTGAAGCGTTCCTCGACTGTCTGCTCGCGCGACCAGAGCGCGTCGTTGTAGACCTCGCCGTTCTGCTCGTCGGTGCAGAGGTCACCGTTGTAGAACGTGTTGTCGGGCGTGCCGATGAGGATTTCAGCACCGTCGAAGTTCAGAGCGGGGACGCTGTCGCTGCCGTCGTCGACGGTGGTTTCGGCTTCGGTCGAGGTCGTCACATCGTCGGTAACGATGTCCGCATCGGACGAATTACCGCAGGCTGTAATCGAAATTGACAATGACAATATGAGCAGGGCTGTGAGCTGTCGGTGGCTTTTTTGTGACATGATTTTACATTCCTTTCAGACACGACTGGGATTTGGTCGTTTATTATAGATAAATTATACCAGACTACGACATATATGTCAATAGAGTTTGCCGCAAATATTAAAATAACACCGCATGGATTGACCATACGGTGCTATTGTCTACAGCTTGAAATCGGGCGGCTTGTCGATTTCATCCGAGACATATTTTCCGCTCTTTTTGTGCTGCTTTACGCATTCGGTCAGAATGTATTCGATCTGACCGTTGACCGAGCGGAAGTCCTCCTCCGCCCACGCCGCGAGCTCGTTGTACAGCTTTTCGGACAGGCGCAGCGGTATCTGCTTCTTCTCCGGCATATCAGTACAGCGAACCGGAGTTGACTACCGGCTGTGCGTCATGGTTGCCGCAGAGGACTACGAGCAGATTCGAAACCATTGCCGCCTTGCGCTCCTCGTCGAGCTCGATCGTGCCCTTTTCGGCGAGACGTTCGAGCGCCATTTCGACCATGCCGACCGCTCCGTCGACTATCATCTTGCGCGCGTCGATTATTGCCGACGCCTGCTGACGTTGAAGCATGACCGCGGCGATTTCGGGCGCGTAGGCGAGGTAGGTGATCCGCGCTTCGATTATTTCAAGCCCAGCGTCGGCGACGCGGCTTTGGAGTTCGTCGCGTATACGCGAGACTACGACCTCGCTCGAGCCGCGCAGGCTTCCGTCGTCGGCGAAGCCGTCGCCGGTAGTGTCGACATTCGGCGCGACGTCGTAGGGGTATATTCTGACTATGTTTCTTACCGCGCTGTCGCATTGAAGCGACAGATATTCTTTGTAGTTGTCGACGTTGAACACCGCCTTTGCCGTGTCGACGACCCGCCACATTACGGCAATGCCGATCTCGACCGGATTTCCGAGACAGTCGTTTATCTTCTGACGGGCGTTGTTTAATGTCATTATCTTGAGCGAGAGCTTGTTGTTCGGAATTTCGAGCGAATTGTTGATCGAGTTCAGCCCGATGTTGATGTGACTCTGCTGATTCGACACATCGCCGCTCTGGCTCAGCTTTGTCTTTGCCGCCGGGTTCACCGCGATACAAAACGGGTTGACATAGTAGAAGCCCTCGTTGCGCAGCGTGCCGATATAGCGACCGAACAATGTGAGCACAAGCGCTTCCTGCGGCTTCATTATCTTCAGCCCCATAAACGGTATCCAGCCGACGACGAGCCATACTACGCCGACGACAATCATTGTCACCGCGAGCGGCACAAGCTTGCCGCCCTCTGCCATAATCGCGCCGACTATGACCAGCGCAGTTGCAGCGAGGTAGGCGATAATTGTAAGTATCAGGACAGCCATACCGTTTTGGCGCGCACCGATGATTTTTTCATTCATAGTTAATACAACCTTTCATGTTTAATTGATGTAATCTTGATATCAATATGATATCATAAAATCCTGCGATTGTCAATAGGAAAAATAAAAAATCCGGAAAATAAATTCCGGATCTGAATTAGCTGCCGGTCAGCTCGGATATTAACCCGAACAGCCCTTTTTCATGAAAAACCTGTTTGTAATAGCCCAGCTCGTCGGAGATAAGCTCGTCGATCACACCCATTCCGAGCAGCTCGACCGGCGCGCGGTCGTCGGTGAAGATATTGCCGCCGCCCGAATAGGGGGTCAGCCCCTCTGCCACAGAGAGCATACGAGACTCAAAGTCAATGTCGCCAAAGCCCTCGGGCGCGCCGTCAAAGTCGAGCAGCGATATACTGCCGTCAGCCGCGCCGCCATTGTTTGCGCATGCGAACAGCTCGCGGTTTGTCGCGCCGGGCACGTCCACTGTGACGACGTCGTCGAACACCGAAGCTATTGTGTCGCACAGCCATTCGTTAATGCTGCCCTCGCCGTCGCTGACCATGTTGAGGTTGACTACCATCACGCCGCCCGGCTTCAAGTGGTCGCGCACGAGCGTGAAAAATTCGACGCTCGACATCTGAAACGGTATCGTTATGTCCTGATACGCGTCGACCATGATGACGTCGTATTTGTACGGGTCGACCTCGAGATAGGCGCGTCCGTCGTAGGTTATTGACTCGACCGTCTCGGGCAGACCGAAGTATTCATGCGCGAGGTCGGTTATCTTCTCGTCTATCTCGACGCCGGTGACGGTCGACCCGGGGTAGTATTTCTGGCAGAGGGTTGCGTAGGTGCCGCTGCCCATGCCGAGGACGAGAATGTCGAGCTCGTCCGGATTTGTGCCGGTGACGTCCATGCTCATCAGCGGCGCGGCGAGCGCGGTGTCGTAGTACATACCGGTCAGTCCGCCGTCCTTCATCGCGACCGACTGCACGCCGAACAGGACGTTTGTCGACAACAGTATGCTGCGGTCGGTCTCCTTGACCTGCAGGTAGTTGTAGATCGACTCGCCCTCATACAGCAGGTCCTTTTCCCAGAAAGCGAAGCTGTCAGAGTGACCGAATATCGTACATACTATGAATATAACTACCGACACCGCGGATGCTGCAAGCTTTGTCTTTGTCGATATAAAATAGATAAGTCCGAGTATCAGCAGCACCGACGAGAAGATAAGGAAGGTAATCGACGTGCCGACCGCGGGTATCGTCACAAAGGTCGGGAGAAATGTTCCGAGAATGCTGCCGACCGTGTTGAACGCTTCGAGCCGACCGACAGTGCGTCCGCTGTCGTCCATTGACTCCATTGCGTATTTGACGAGCGACGGCGTCGCGGTTCCGAGCAGGAACAGCGGGTAGGCGAATATCACCATACAGGTGACAAATGCCGCGACGACGAGGTAGCCGGTGTCGACCGCGAGGACGAGCAGTCCGGATATGCCGATTATAATATACTTGCCGACGAGCGGTATGCAGGCGATCCAGACAGCCGCGACGACGAGCCGCATATACAGCCGTCCCGGGTCGGGGTCGCGGTCGGCGATACGCCCGCCCCAGATATTGCCGAGGGCGAGCGCGATCATAATTGTGCCGATGATTATCGTCCAGACGATCTGCGACGAGCTGAAATAAGGAGCGAGCAGGCGGCTCGCGCCGAGCTCGACCGCCATGACCGCGATTCCCGAGAAGAATTCGGTCAGATAAAGATAGAGCTTGTTTCGAAGCAGCTTGTTCTGCGCGATTTTGGCTTTTAAGTCTGACAATTCTGATTTTTCAGTCATATGTGATACTTCCGGCTTTGATAATTAACTGTTTAGCAACGAATAAATTCATTTTTTACGTCTGCCCTGATAGCCGCGGTATTCATTAGGACCGTCGAAGAATTCGACTCCGCCGCGGCAGCGTTTCAGATAATCGAGCGATGTGAGCTGCGCCGACCATTCGAGGTCGTCGTAGAACACCGGATCGTGGTAGCCCTCGATGTCGCAGCTGCCGACAAAGCCGTGCTGCATCAGTATCGTGAAGATGTCGACCCAGTCGGTGTCTCCGAAGCCGGGCGTGCGGTTCCAGCAGAACGGAGATGTGCCGGTTATGCCCTCGTCGCGGATGATATCCCACGCGATGTGACCGTCCTTGCCGTGGACGTGAATCACCTTACCCGCCCAATGGTGGAGCTGGATTATCGGGTCGGCGAGCGTCTCTATCGCGTGCGTCGGCTCCCATTCGAGTCCGAGCGCGTCGCTCGGAACGGCGTCGAACATCAGCTCCCACGATTTGGGACAGAACGCGATATTCGTCGAACCGCGGCGCCAACCGCCTCCGCAGCCCTCGAACGCGAGCTTTACGCCGTTTGCCTCGGCGCGGCGGGCGAGCTCGTCGAATACGCGCTTGAACTCGGGGATTGTGTCGGGTACGCTCTTTTCGGGATTGCCGCCGGCGAATACCGAGACGATATTCGTGCCGTATAGCTTTGCGTTGTCAATCAGCTTTTCGACCGCGCGGCGCACCTTTTCGTCGAGCAGGGTGTTGCCGTAGCGACCGAGCGCGCCGACCGTTCTGCCGTCGAGCGAATCGCGTATACGCGCGGCGTGTTCTGTGAGGTCGACCTCGTCGATATCCCAGCTGTTGAAATCGAGCTCGTAGCTCTCGAAGCCCTTTGGGTTGAGCTGCGGGATCATCGCCGCGGTCTTTTCGGCGGGGATAAGCGTACCGATTTTGATGTCAAACATTGAAATCACCTCTGGGTATGTTTATGTTTATAGTTTTGGTAGTCGTCAAAAATCATCCCGAACAGCCGCCGCAGCAAAAGAGATATTCCTATCCCGATCGCGAGCGGCACAAAGCTGACAGCGATAATCATGACGGTTATATCGGCTGTCTCGGGCAGGAACCCACGTATAAGTCCGGCAAGCATGAACACAAGCAGGTTCACGATGAAAAATCCTTTGTCGCGGAACGCGAGCGGCAGCGCGAGAAGTCCGTAGGCAAGCGCGAAGATAAAGCAGTATAGGGTTGTAGCCATTCCTTTTGTGTCAACCTGCATTGTTATCATACCCTCGTCCGGCGTCCAGCCGCAGTATATGATGAAGAACCATACCGCGGCCGCGCCGAGCAGCAGGGAAGATATCAGCTTTGCTCTGAGCCTGGCACATCTAAACATTGTCTTTACCTCATTGATTTTGGCGTCGCTGTTTTCGATTATTTATTCAGCTGTTATTCTTGTGTTTATTCAACATTGAATATTCAGCATGAATATTCAATGTTGAATATTCAGCCGTTGAGAATCTTCATGAACTCGTCTCCGGTGATCGTCTCGCGTTCGAGCAGATACGCCGCGAGCTCATCGAGCTTCTGACGGTTGTCGGACAGAATCGATATCGCCTTTTCGTGCGCCGTGCGAATTGTTTCGACGACCTTTTCGTCGATCTTAGCCGCCGTTTCGTCCGAGCAGGCGAGCGACGTGTCCTGAGTCAGATACTTGCCGCTGACCGTCTCGAGCGCGACCATGCCGAACTCGTCGCTCATGCCGTAACGCGTGATCATCGCGCGGGCGAGCTTGGTCGCCTGCTCGATGTCGTTCGACGCTCCGGTCGTGGCGCGACCGAACACGATCTCCTCGGCGGCGCGTCCGCCGGTGAGGGTAGCGAGCTTGTTCTTTATCTCCTCGCTGTTCATCAGACTGCGCTGTCCGTCGTCTACCTGCATAGTGTAGCCGAGCGCGCCGGATGTGCGCGGTACGATCGTAATCTTCGTGACCGGAGCCGAATCCGACTGACGCGCGGCGACGAGCGCGTGACCGATCTCGTGGTATGCGACTATGCGCTTCTCGCTGTCCGAGATGACCGCGTTCTTGCGCTGATAGCCGGCGATTACCGTCTCTACGCTCTCCTCGAGGTCGGAGTCGATGACCTCGCTTCGTCCGAGCCTGACGGCGCGCAATGCGGCTTCGTTGATGATATTTGCGAGCTCCGCGCCGGACGCTCCGGCGGTCATGCGGGCGATTTTTGCGAAATCAGCATTAGGCGCGATTTTGACGCCTTTGGCGTGGACGCGGAGTATCGCTTCACGTCCGGCGAGGTCGGGCAGCTCGACCGGCACACGTCGGTCGAAACGTCCGGGACGGAGCAATGCCGGGTCGAGCGTTTCGGGACGGTTGGTTGCGGCGAGTATCACGACGCCGCTCGCCGGGTCGAAGCCGTCCATCTCGGCCAGCAGCTGGTTTAAGGTCTGTTCGCGCTCGTCGTTGCCTCCGATGCCCGACGTGTCGCGCTTTTTGCCGATCGCGTCGATTTCGTCTATAAATACGATACAGGGAGCTTTCTCGTTCGCCTGCTTGAACAGGTCGCGTACCTTTGCCGCGCCCATGCCGACGAACATCTCTACAAATTCCGAGCCGGATATCGAGAAGAACGGAACCTTGGCCTCGCCGGCGACCGCTTTCGCGAGCAGGGTCTTACCGGTGCCGGGAGGTCCGACGAGCAGCACGCCCTTGGGCAGCTTCGCGCCGATGTCGGCGTATTTTTCCGGCTCGTGCAAAAAGTCAACGACTTCGGCGAGCGCGTCCTTAGCCTCGTCCTGACCGGCGACGTCGGCAAAGGTCTTACCGGTCTGCGCCGCGACATATACCTTGGCGTCAGCCTTGCCGAACGACATCACATTGCCGCCCGGGAAGCCGCCATTCTTGAGCTTTTTCATCATCATACGGTTGAAAATTTCGCCTATGATGAGGAAAAAGGCGATCGGCAGAACCCAGCTGACTATAAATGAAATGAGCGGGTCCTGCTGTGTCGGTATCGCCGCGCTGAATACAATATCGGAATTATCACGCAGCTGTGAGAGCAGGCGCTGACCGTCGTCGGGCCAGATGCCGGTGCTGTAGAGCTTCGCGCTGCGCGGGTCGGTACCGCTGATGAAAATTATCTCACCGGCTTCGGCGTCATACGCAACCTCATTGACCTGTCCCGCGTCGATCATATCGAGAAATTCGTTATACGGGATCTCGGTGACCTGCTTGTGAAGTAACGACGGAAACAGGAATATATTGAGGAGAATGATAATGATCATTGCAATTCCGGCGTAATAAATCAAAGGTTTTTTCGGAGTTTTGGATTGGTCATCGTTTTTTTCTTCAATCATGCGTTTGAATCAGTCCTTTCCTAAATAGTAATCCTATCCACGGCTCTGTGTTGAGACGAGGGGATTGTATAATAGTATAGCATATATTTATAATCGAGTCAACTATTTTTATCTTAAATATAGGTTAATAATGATAGTACACGGCTATGACGAAAAATATTCGCACATAGCCGTGGGTTGAATTGCTTCATTTGTGGTATTTTATAAACGCGTAGCCGCGTTTCTTGCCGAAATGAGCAGTTAAGGCGTCATTCTGGCAGTCGATCTCGACCTTCGTATTTGACGCGAGCAGGTCGAGCTTCGCGCCCTGAGGAAGCGCGACATTGTAGCTGTAGCTGTCGCTGTCCGACGATTCGCGCAGGAGTATCAGATAGCCGTCGCTCTCGCCGCAGCGCGCGTGGAAGCCGGTGTAGACAATGCCGTCGGGCTGCTCGCCTATCGGCAGGACGTCGGCTGTATACAGCTTGTCGCGCTCGATGCGCCAGAGGTGACAGATGTGCGAAAGCCGACTAAGCTGCTCGTCCGACAGGTGCTGCATCTCCATCCAGATGAGCGGGTTCGCGACCATGATCGAAGCGAACAGCCAGTCGATGTCGTAGTTTGCCGACGCGAGCTCATCGCCCGGCGCGACCGACTCATAGCGGTCGGCGTTGCGCTGATTGTTCAGTATCTCGAACTGGAACTTACGGGTTGGAAAGAACTCGGACAGCATCCAGAGGTTCTTCAATGTCGCGTGAGGGTAGTAGTTGACAAAGTCGGTGTAGCGATTCTCGACAAATATAGTACCAATTTCTTTGTGCGCGAGGTAGCCGAGCCGGACGCCGGCGGTGATATCTATGTTGTAGCTGAGCTCACAGCCCGACTTCTCGCGCGCAAGGCTCATGAAGCGACCGATATTGCGCTCGCCGAGCTTGTTTTTCAGTATCATTCCGTCGAGCTTGAACTGCTTTATGCCGTACTCGCGGCTGAGTGTGGCGAGCCTCTCCGCGTCGCGCTCGCAATTCTGATAGTCGCCCTCGCCGTCCGGACTGAACCAGAGCGCGAGCTCGAGGTTGTCGCTCATCAGCGGCGCGAGTCCTGACGGAAAGCGGTCGGGGTCGACGTCCCAGAAGCGCGGGTCGTTCTTGTAGTAGCCCTCCGACCAGATGCTGCCCTGCGACTTCTGACGCGACGAGTTCGCGGTCACGCCCTTTTCCCAGCCGTCGTCGATCTGCATCACATCGACACCGATTTTGGTCGCCGCGTCGCGCTCACGGAGCATGAATTCCTCACAGATCGCGGCGTCTCGGCTGCGATCGCCCCAGGTGTTCGACATCGCGAACAGGCTGCCGCCGCCAAGGCAGACCTTCGCATACAGCCGCTTATACAGATTCGGCAGAGTCTTTGCCGTACCTGTGCCGACAGTCGAGCCGTAGAGCGGCAGCTCGACGTCGCCGACCTCGTCGGACTTAATGCCGCTGCCGCAGAGACGGGCGTATCCTCCGGCGCGCGAGCGGAGCTTCAGGTCGCGGCTGTGTCGATTGAGCTGCGACGAGATGCAGGGAGCTTCCTTGACAATGAGCAGCGCGTGGTCGGTTTGATACTCGTCGAGAATGAACATCGAGCCGTCGAACGAATTCTCGCGGTGGTCGTAAATCAGCTCGCTGTCCCGACGAACAAGGCAGTCGTTGACGTCGGTCTGCTCAATGAAGGTTATCGCCTCTACGCGTATATGCGGCGACGACAGTGTGACGCAGTCGACCGTGTCGTCCTCGGGGAGGAGCTTGTTTATCGCGGTGCGCTCGTCGCTCTCGATACCGCTCGGTTCCTCGTCCGGGGCTGATTCGCCCGACACGGTCGGCTTGCCGCTGACATAAAGCCGCGTGGTGACAAACGGCGAGCCGTCGTATACCTCGAAGCACTGCCGGATTCGCGCGGTCGGATTTGTATAGACAAGCTCGGCGGTGATATGCGGCGCGGACAGTCCGCCGTTGTCCGAAACATACTGTCTGAACTCGACCGAAGCGGTCGAAAAGTCGAAGCCGCAGACATTGAACATCGCGCTTTGGCAGCTGCTCTCCCAGCGTTTGCCCGCGAGCTTGTCGAGGATATATTCGCTGTGCGGCAGCGCGCCGTCAAGTCTCACCGCGCGTTCGATTTGCTCATTGCCGACCTTGAGCAGATTGTCTTTCCACAGAGCATAGGAATTCATGCTTTCATCTCCTTAAATATACTGATTTCCGTTTGACACACCGTGATTTATGTGCGGTCGTAGCTTTCGGATATCGGCAGATTCACATTGATTTCAGTATAGCATATCGCACGCGCAATGTCAAGATTTTATATGAATTCGCAGTAATAATGAATCGGCTGGCAAAATTGCGTCGCGGGTTTTGATACTGTTCCGGTATTTCGGTTATGACTTGCATATGTGATTACATATATGTTTGCGACTATATTTGTGTCAAAATCCCAATAAACGGATATACTGCATAGTGTAAACACATATAAGGGGGCTTTGCCAATGGAAAGTACGCAAAACAACGGCTATCTCATCGTCAACGTCGTGACCGCGCGCGGCGCGATACCTGTGGCGGGAGCCAAGGTCACAGTATACGACAACACATCCGACGCGAATCCGCCGGTCGCTGTCATCTACACCGACTCCGCCGGCAAATCCGAGAAGCTGGAGCTTCCGGCACCGTCAAGGTCGCTGAGCGAGCAGCCGGGGAATGTCAAGCCTTACGCGACCTATCTCATTGAGGTTGACAAGGAGGGATACTATCCGGTCACGAAAAACGACGTGCCGATATTCACCGGCGTTACGTCGATACAGCCGGTCGACCTGATGCCGCTCGCCGAATACGACTCGGACAGCGTCTATCCGCGTTACGGACTTGTGACCGACGAATACGAAAATCCCGAGCTGTGAGGAGGTATATATGCCCGAACTTCCATATATTCCCGAATACATCACAGTACATCTCGGCCCTCCCGACTCGCCGGCGCAGAATGTGACTGTTCCGTTTAACGAATACATCAAGAACGTCGCGTCGAGTGAAATCTACCCGACCTGGCCCGAGAGCGCGATCCGAGCCAACATCTACGCGCAGATATCATTCGCGCTCAATCGCATCTACACCGAATACTACCGGAGCCGCGGATATGATTTCGACATCACGAACTCGACCGCGTACGACCAGTCGTTTGTCAACGGCCGCGACATCTTCGAAAATATCAGCCGGATTGTCGACGAGATTTTCACCGACTACATAAGCCGTCAAGGCACGGTCGAGCCGCTGTTCGCGCAGTACTGCGACGGAACGGATGTGACCTGCGACGGACTCTCGCAGTGGGGCACGGTCGAGCTTGCTAACCAAGGCCTGACGCCATATGAGATCTTGACCAACTACTACGGAAATGACATCAATATCAACCGCGACACGCCGATCCGCCCGATTGAGGGGAGCGCGCCGCTGCGTCCGCTCCGCCCGGGCGACGCGGGAGAGGATGTGCGGACTGTGCAGCTAAGGCTGAACCGAATTTCGCAGAACTATCCGTCGATACCGAAGATATATCCGGTTGACGGAGTCTACACGTACGAAATGCTGAACGCGGTGCGCGAGTTCCAACGCATTTTCGACCTTACGCCCGACGGCATTATCGGCAACGCGACTTGGTACAAGATATTGCAGATATACAATGCCGTCAAGCGGCTGAACGAGCTCGATTCGGAGGGTCTCGAGCTGTCGGAGGTCGAGAAGGTATTTCCCGAGGAGCTGTCGCGCGGCGACACCGGAGTTTATGTCAAGGTCGCGCAGTACTATCTCGCGGTCATCGCGCAGAATCTTGATACAGTGCCGGAAATTGACATTGACGGAATCTTCGGTCCGAGAACCGAGGCGGCGGTCAAGGCGTTCCAAAGGGACTACGGCCTGCCCGAGACCGGAATAATCGACGAGCGCACATGGAACGATATGTATAATGTCTACCGCGGAATTGTCGAGTCGACGCCCGAATACTACACGGGAGTACCGGTCGCGCCCTATCCCGGGTTTGTATTGTCGATAGGTATGCGCGGCAACGAGGTGCGGCTTTTGCAGGAATATCTCTCGAAGCTGTCCGAGGTATACCCCGAGATACCGCAGATCGCGGTTGACGGCGTATTCGGTCCGGCGACCCGCAGCGCGGTCATGGCCGCGCAGCAGCTGTTCGGTTTGCCGGTGACCGGAATCGTGTTCGCGCTCACATGGGACGCGATAACCAGCGCGTATCAGGACGTCATATCGGGCGAGACTGCCGCCGAGGGGCAATACGCGGGCTATACGCTCGGCTGACTCCCGCCGCCGCGATATTCCGAGCAGTCACAGTTAAAGAGCACAACGACCGAACACGAAAGGATGACCGCGAATGATAAACATAACCGGAAACGAGCCGATCTACGAGGCGCAAAGATTTCTGCGCGCGCTGCACTTCGACACCGGCGGCGCGATACCGCTGGTGTCGCCCGACGGGATATACGGCAGCCGCACGCGCGAAGCCGTGAATGAATTCCAAAGGCTGTACGGTCTGCCGGTGACGGGAATGATCGACTATGACACCTGGACCGCGCTCTACCGTGCCTATGTCGATTCGCTGACCCGAAGCGAGCTTCCGCTGCCGCTCGATCTGTTCCCGACCGCGCGCGGCTACACGGTAGCGCCAGGCGAGAAATCGGACATTGCGTATATAGTCCAGTTCATACTCCGCGCGCTCGCCGACAGCTACGCCGACATAGACGGAGCCGACCCCACCGGAGTCTATGACGATGCGACGCAGGATGACATAAGACGCTTTCAGAGATACTATCGGCTGCCCGAGACCGGTCTCACCGACCGGAACACCTGGAACCGTCTGACCGAAGCTTACATAAAGAATTCGTATCAGTATCAATAGAATGAGTCTCCGGCAAAGCCGGAGACTCATTCTTGCGGGAATTATACTGCGCGCCTGATTAGACCACGGCGTGCCGATTATTTTTCGCCTTCATCGGCGATATAGCGAATCCCGAACGGCTCGTATTCGCTCTTCTCGATTATTTCGTAGCCGAGCCATTTGCCGTCGGTTGTCAGCGTGTAGGTGATTTTGTGCGACCTTATCAGCGCGTTGCATTCAGCCCAGAACTGAACCGTGACCATGACCTCGTCGCCGTCGCGGTCGGCTGACACAACTTCCCAGCAGCTCTGATCGCCGTACTCACCCGCCTGAATATATGTGATGCCGTCGCGCTCGTAGGTAAATGCGTCGACCCCGAGCGCGTCATAGTCGGTGCAGCCGAATTTTTCGGCGGCGAGCCGCTTGTATTCGTCGAGCGTCAGTCTAATGCCTCTTCCGTAGTAGTTGCACAGATAGTTGTGCATACCCGGGTAGGTTGTGCCCTCGCCGTAGGTCGGGCAGTTCCAGATAAACGTGCTCCAGATGAAGGTCTCGACCATATCGACCGCTTCGGAAAGCGCCGGATCGTTTTCCCAGTCATGTGTTTCTTCGACCGGTTCGAAGTCATTCATCCAGCAGCAGGCGCCGTCAACCACCTGCTTGGAGTAGCTGCCGGGCGGCAGTGTATCGAGCCCCGACTCGCTGACCGTGAAGTCAAAAGTCATGTATAAATCCTCGCGCGTGTCGGTGAAGGTGAGCGCAAAATCAGGAATTATTACGCTGTTGTATTCGGGAAAAGAAACGCTTTTTCCGGACAGCAGATCATAGAAGAACTGGTAAGCGGTTTCGCTTATCAGCCCGCGGTCATACGCCGACTTTATCTCGGCTAGCGAGGTCGCGGTATGGGTCGAGCCATCGGACGGCGGGTAACCGTCGGGGTAAGAATACGAGAGCCGGACAGCGTAGATTTCGCCGCGGGGAGACGCGAGGTATTCCTCGCGCCAAGCGGCGAGTCCGGCGTCATAATCGATATCCGGGTTGTCGACAAAGCTTGTGTCGCCGATGTCGCCGAGCATGAGAACGTCGAGCTTTATTCCTTCGACGACTGTATACAGGTGCGCGCCGCCGTTCATGAATTCATAATCGCAGCTGTACCACTCGATGCCCGTTTCGATTTCCGAAATGTCGCTGCCGATATCAAAACCGAATACGCTGTCGACTCCGGGATAATCGGCGTTTAACATGACCTCGTTCGGGATGTAATTTTCGTCGGGAGGCGTATCCATGTCGAGTCCGTGAAAGACGAGCAGCACTCCCGGGAATCCCGCGATCGAATATACCGGCTGCCCGGGTCCGTGCTCCGAATACTCGAGCGTGAGCCCGCCGTACCGTCCGCGTATCTCCCCGACCGTAGCCGACAGAAGGTCGATGAGCTTCTGCTCTATTGTCGTCGGATAATCGTCGTCGTCGGCGACCGCGAGCCGCAGCTGTATAATCTTGCCGAGCGGCTGCTTGCGGTATTCCTCGCCCCAGCCGGACAGCCAGAGACCGTATACATCGCCGTTTCCGATGTCGGGCGGAGACGCGCCCGAGTCGGTCATTTCCGCGGTGAGCCTGACGCCGTCGACGACGGTTGACACGTTCGCGATTCCGGTGGTGAACATAAAGCCGCTGTGATACCATTCATACAGATCATAGTCGTCGATCTCTGTGCCGAGCTTCAGTCCATACAGGCTGTCGATGCTCGCATTGTCAGTGCCGATATCCGAGTTGTCAATGTCGATCATCACCTCGTCGGGATATCTGTTGTCGTCGGGCGGCGTGTCCATATCGAGGCTGTGAAATACTATCAGCGCGCCGGGGAATCCCGAGATCGAATATACCGGCTGTCCGGGTCCGTTTTCCGAATACTCGAGTGTGAGCTCGCCGTATTTTTCGCGTATCTCGGCGACGGTCAGATACAAAAGCTCGGTCAGGCTTTTGTCATATTCGCTCTGCGAAGCGGACGAGCCGTTGTCGGAGCTGTTTTGTGTGTCCGAAGCGTTCTGACCGCCCGAGTCTACAAGTCCGCTCTGACTGTCCGAATCAGACGGCTCGCCGTATGCCCTGCCGGTCGTGCAGGCGAACGCTCCGCCCGCGACAAGGCAGACTGCCAGCGCGGCGAATATGACCGCGGCTCCGTGCTTTTTTGTCTTGCCGTCCATGATATTGAGAAATCGCTCCTTCATGGCGCCGCGCCGCGGATTGAAATGCGTGGTAAGCGTGTTCGGCGCGTCAGCGCAGCCGCGGATGATTCCGAGCAGCACCCGACCATATGAGCCGCGCGCCTCGCTGTCAAGACCGTCGAGCAGCTCCTCGTCGCAGGCGAGCTCGATTGACTGCGCGAGCTGCCTCGACGCGAAATGCACGACGGGATTGAACCAATGCAGCGAGCAGGCGAGCAGACCGACGAGCTTGAGCCAAAGGTCGTGGCGTTTGTAGTGTATCAGCTCGTGACCGAGTATGCCGACCGCCGAGTTGTCGCTTATATCGAGCACCGGCAGTAATATTTTCGGCTTGATGAAGCCGCAGAGCATAGGACTGTGTATGCAGCCGCACACATACAGCTCGGGCGGACGGCGTATACCGAAGCGCTCGCACAGCCGCAGATAGAGCGTCTGCCGCTCGCTTTCGACCGGATAACATCCGCGCGACAGCTTTTTCTGCATGACGACGCAGCCGATAAGCTCATACGACAGGCAGCCGACCGCTCCGGCCGCCCAGCCGACAAAAATTATACTGCAGATCAATGTAAAAGCGTCCGGCGAAATCAGTATATCGCGCGGCGTATCGCTGTCAGCTCTGCTGTCAGCTCTGCTGTCAGCAGCTAGGTCGGCTTTGCCGCCGGAGGTGCCGACGCTGTTCGGCTGGGAGCTTGTGTCTTGCGGCGGGGCGGTCGGCAGGCTGACAATACCCGAAATCGAGCTGTCCGAGACTGCCGGCTCGACCGCGGATATGTCAGACTCGGAGTCCGTATCTGCCGTATGCGGAATTTGGAACGTCACGATCGACGGCAGCAGCTCGAACGGCAGACAGAGACAGATTATCACCGCCGCCCAGACGAACCTGCGGCAGCTCTGCGAATATCTTTGTCTTGACAGGCGCAGAAAAAGATATATCAGTAATATCGCCGCAGACAGGACGGCGGACTTAAGAAAATAGGACAATATGAATTCGGTCATATGAAATCACCTCGGAAATGTGGCAGGGAAAGGGCTATCGAGCTGTGTATACGCACTAGCATATATGCTTTTGCATAACACACTTGCGTATCCATCATAATCGCGGCTTACTTGCCGCGGCGGATTATCTCCTCGAGCTCGGCGATGTCGTCGTCCGAAATTTTGCCGGTGTCGACGAGGTTCGCTATGAGGTTCTGCCAGCGTCCCGAGAACAGCTTCGAGATGAAGCCGTCCGACGCGCTGCCGCAGTATTCGTCGCGCGTGACGAGCGGCGACACGAGCTTATACGGCACAGGCGCGTCGATATTCTCGATTTTAACATAATCCTTCGCAGCGAGCCGGTCGACAAGTATATGCACCGCGGCCTTGCTGCACTTGCGGCGCTTTTGCATAATGCGGTGAATATCGGCTACGGTCGACGGACAGTCAAGCTCCCACAGCGCGAGCATGACGTCAAGCTCCGAGTCGGGCAATTCTTTTCTTTTCATTGTACTTTGCTCCCTTATGAATTTCCACGCAAAGGTCTGAAAATGGATTCTGACTATGCTGGCTTCCGATAGCGTGGATTGAAACATGATATCAACTTATGTATATAACAATAAACAACTGTATACAGTATAGCACAAAAATACCCGACTGTCAATAGGTCGGACTGAATTGTCAGAAATTTCTGCGTCGGTTTTGATAAGATAAACTCGAATTCGATAGTAATTCTCATTATTAGATAAATCAACAAGCGTATCGCGGTGACAAACCAAAATATCCACGAACCGGCGTTATTCATCGCGTTCTCCCCAGATAAATAGAATAAAAATGAGTGTGAAGTCCCGCGATGACCGCGCGTAACGCGGAGGCGAAAAATTTTTTTGCGATTTTCACAATAACTATTGCAAAATCCGCGAATATGATTTATAATATAGTCATGTACTACGAAAACAGGTCGGGCGGTCGTCCGGCGTGGCTTCGTTTGCATACTTTACATATACACGGAGGATAACTCAAAATGGCTGATGAAGTATTGAGCCAATTTCAGCAGGCTGCCGCTGAAAAGGAAATCGACGCCACAAAGAAGCTGAAGGTTGGTATCATTGGTACAGGTTGGATCGCAGAATCCCACATTCAGCAGTATAACGTAATGCCTGACGTTGAGGTTGTAGCTATGGCTGACCTCATTCCCGGCAAGGCAGAGGCTTTCAAGGAAAAGTGGGGCGTCAAGGGCGACGTTCACTTCTATCCCGATCACAAGTCGATGATCGACAACGAGGAGCTTGACGCGGTCAGCGTCTGCACCTACAACGCAACTCACGCGGAGTGCACAATCTATGCTCTTGAGCATGGCATCAACGTCCTGCTTGAAAAGCCGATGTGCGTAACTCTCGACGAAGCAGCTGACATCGTTCGCGCTGAGAAGAAGAGCGGAAAGATCCTTTCCATCGGCTTCCAGCCGAGATACGACGCCAATATGCAGATGATCAAGAAGATCGTTGAGTCGGGCACTCTCGGCGAGATCTACTACATCCAGACCGGCGGCGGACGCCGTCGCGGCATCCCGAACTCGACCTTCATCGAGAAGAAGACCGCCGGAATCGGCGCTCTCGGCGATATCGGATGCTATTCGCTCGATATGGTTCTCAACGCAATCGGCTATCCGACTCCTAAGACCGTTTCGGGCTACAAGTCCGCGTTCTTTGGAACCAGCACCGAGTACCAATCTGAATATGACGCAAAGCGCTTCAATGTCGATGACTTCGCGGCTGCGTTCATTCGCCTTGAGCCGGGCAAGTACGGCGACAAGGACGGCATAATCCTCGACTTCAGAATCGCTTGGGCTATGCACGTCGACACTCCCGGTGACACGATAATCTTCGGTAAGAAGGCAGCTCTGCGCATCCCGTCCACCGACTGCTGGAACGGCTCGGTCGGCGGCCCGATGAAGATTTACCACGACATCGCGGGCGCAAGAGTCGAGACTGTTGTTCCGATTATCCAGAACAAGGGTCAGGGTCTGTTCTACAAGAAGGTTCGTTCCTTCCTCGACGCTATCAAGACCGGCGGCACCTCGCCCGTTCCGTCCAGCCAGATCATCAAGAATCAGGCTATCCTCGACGGTATCGTAAGATCGGCAGAGGCAGGCAAGGAAGTCGACATCGTTATGCCTGAGGTTTGAGCATACGGCTCGACATCCTGAGCATACGACTCGACATTGAGCGTACAGCTTGATATTGATTTATCGAACAATTCCCTGCTTTGCGGGGAATTGTTTTTTGCTCGCGTCAATTAGCACAAAACGAATCGGCGGTAATTGGTCACCTCGCATATTTACAACCGCGGATCGATGTGATATAATCATATATGAAATGATGTGACAAAGTCACAAATATGAAATTATGTGATATAGGCACATATTATTTATACTGATTGCGTGAGGTGAATTGATTGGAAAATGTAAAGCCCGAAAAGCTGCTCACAGCCTGTGCGGCACTCGGCTTTGTACTGCTCGTGCTGCTTGTCGGCGTCAATGTCATGGCACGGAGGGCGGCGCGCGCCTTTGACGAGACGGTCGAAGCCGAGAGGGGCAGTTATACGGTTCCCGGTATTTTCGGCGACTTCGTATATAACGGAGATGAGCTGACCGAATATTACGGCGACGGCGGCGACATCGTGTTTGACGAGAGCGTCTACGGTTTGACGGCGGATGACATCACAATATGCACCGGCGCGTTCAACCAGTACCGGCTGAACGAATATGGCATCGAGCCGGAGACGATATATCTCGGCAACGCGGTCACACGAATCGAGGACAGGGCGTTTTACGCTACGACTGCCGAGGAGATACGTCTGCCCGCCGGACTCACGTATATCGGCGCGAAGGCGTTCGCTGACTCGCCGAATTTGAAGCGGGTATACTTCGACTGGCCGACGACCGGCGACCTGATGATTCACTCGGACGCGTTCGAGGGCTCAGTGAATGTAGAGCTTGTGAACTTTCCGGACGGGATTGTATTTGACGAGAACATGGTCATAGTCGGGGGAGGTGACGTCGGATGAAGCCGAACAGAATCGCGATTTTGGCGATAATGAATCTCGCGCTGGCTGTTATGCTGCTTGTCGCGGGAATATTTACCTACAACAGTATTGACCGGCTGTGCGGCATCGCCGAATACGACCTTTACGATATAACCGACTATTCGTACATAATACCGACCGAAGCCGAGGGCTTGATGGTCACATACTACCGCTCATACGGCGGCGACCTCGAGATTCGAGACGGCGCGACCGCTATCGGTTCGGGTGTGTTCAACGGCGTGCGGCTGTCAAGTCAGTCGAATCCGCAGATAATCGACAGCATATATCTGTCCGACAGCGTCAAGGTCATTGAGAGAAAAGCGTTTTTCGGCACGCAGGCCAAGTGGGTTCGGCTGCCGAGCGACGTCACGTATATCGGAGACCTCGCGTTTGCCGAAGCGTATTCGCTCGAGCGGGTCTATTTCGACGAGGTTCCCGACCACCACATTGAGATTTCGCCGACGGCGTTCGCTTATCTTGAGGGTGTCGAGTTTGTGAATTTTCCGGATTACATTGTGTTCGGCGAGGACAATTTAATCAGTTATAAATAGGAGGCTGAAAGTGGGTTCTATTTCAAGCATACTGAGAATAATTATCATGGAACTGATACTGCTTGCGGTATTTTTGGTTTGCGGTGCTTTTGTCATGATAATTCTTGACAATATGTTCGCAATCAAGATGGAAAACACGGTCGGACGGGGAGTCATAATAGGCTTCATTTCATGGATTGTGTTTTCGGTGATTCTGTGGATTTATGTGATTCGGTCAAGATAAGCATCAGAGCGCATAAAGGCGTGTGTTTCCTGCCTTTATGCGCACATAACCGCCGGCGAAGCCGGCGGTTATGATTCAATCGGCTTCGCCGTTATCTGCACCCACGCCGGCTTGAACCCCGACGCGAGCGCGCAGCGCACGCTGCGGACATTCGACCACGCCGCGCAGTAGAACGGCACCTTGCCGAGCTTGATTATCTCCTGCGCGAGTTTTGTAACGATTGCTTTCGCGATTCCATGCCGCCGGTATTCGGGCAAAACGTCAATGCCTATCTGGTACATACTGTCACAGTCGGCGCTGCACGCGGCGAGCGCGATCAGTTTGCCCTTGTCGTATACGCCGACTCCGAGCGTGTCGAGCTCGGCGCGCTGTGCGCAGAGCGCGTTCGACCATTCGGGCGTGTAGAGCGGCGCGAAGTCGGATTTATACAGCAGCCGCGTCTCAAAGCCGCGGTTACTGCCGCGTATGCGTTCTGACGCGCGCTCGAGCTCATCGACATCAGGCAGGAAGTATTCCGCCATATACAGAATGTGCTGTCCGTATTTCGCGAGCTCGCGGTTCAGTTCGTATATAGCCGGAGTCTCGAAGCAGTGGCAGAAGTCGTCGCGCGCTATGTATTTTGCCGCGAAGCCTAAAATCTCGGGCGAGCCGGATGCGACGACATTGCTGCCGTAGGACGTAAGGTCGAGGTAAAACGGCAGCTTCAGATATCGGCGCGCGTCGGGATGCGGTCGTGACTCGATTATGACCGGCTCGGATTTCGTGAAGTCGCCCATCTCGCAGCCCGAGTCGATTGCCGACTGCGCCATCGCGGTTTTTAATATGTATTCGTTTGTCATATTGGTTATCCTCATCGTAATAAATGCGCAGGATTGCGGAATATATTTGTTGACACCTCGGTCAGAATTGTGATACAATAATACTAAAGGCAAGATCGCGTCGGTGCTGTTTATGGTATGTACGATTTCAAGGCGATACTGTCTATGGTATGGACAATTTCATGTCAATGGTGTCTATTTGCATACGCAGCGTCACGACCGATTATTCCTTGTTCGGTATTCGCTCGGCGTCATGCCGGTCAATTTGCGGAACGCGCGGTTGAAATTGGACGCGTTGTTGAAGCCGCAGGAATTGGCGATTTCGAGTATGTTCATGTCCCGCCGAGGTAGCAGCGCGTAGGATTTCTCGATACGCCGCGCGGTCAGGTATTCCCACGGCGTCACGCCGTTCAGCTTTTTGAACAGAGTCGTGAAATAGGTCTTGTTGAGATTCGCCTTCGCCGCGATTTCGTCGAGCGTGAGCGGCTCGGCGAGATTTTCGTCGATATATTTCATCGCGCCGCTTATCTGGCTGTATTTCGCCGATTCGACATAGCTTGTGCCGTCGCTGACATAGTTGTATTCGCGATTCAGCAGAACAAGCAGGCTGAGCAGCTTTATCTTGACCATAAGCTCGTATTCCTCGCGCCGCTCGGCAGCCTCGCGCTCGATTTCGACAAGCAGGCGAACGATTTCCGACGTCGCGGGATTTTCGCGGTCGAGTCGGTTGCGAAAATTCTCGCTCCGGTCGAAGAATATGCGCAGATACTTCACGTCGAACAGGTCGCTGCCCGCCCAGATGAAGCGGGGCTCGAAGTGGATGTTCATCAGCCGCAGCCGCTCGCAGCCCGAGATGTCGGTGATGTAGTGCTCCTCGTGCGTGCCGAACAGGAACACGTCGCCGGGGCTAATTGTATACTGCGCGGCTCCGAGTGTATACACCCCCTGACCCTCCTTGACCAGCGAAATTTCGAGCTCGGTGTGGTGATGCTCGCGCCATTCGCGCTTTTTCGGCAGAGCCTCGGAGTAGAAGATTCTCAATAGACAGTCTCCATTGTCACCGCTTTTGATTTTAATCTGTTCAAAATCCATATCCCGCCGCTCCTTTGCCTGTGCTACAGTTTATTATACAATATTTACAACGCCACGTCAAGTCTAAAATATATTTTCATACCGCACCGGCGACAGCCGAGCGCATATACACACCGGAGCTGACCGGCAGGCTCGGTATCGCGGTCGCCGACCTGTCGCGTCCGGACGGCGCGGACAAGCTGTACGACGCGGTCGGCGACGTCGACATCCTTGTGCTGAACGCGAGCATACAGTTCCGCAAGAAGTGGATTGACATCACGCCTGACGAGGCAGAGCGCCAGCTCCAGACCAACTTCAAGTCGTCGCTGCGGCTGATACAGCTGTGCGAGCCGTATATGGAGTCGCGCGGCTGGGGACGCGTCGTCACGGTCGGCAGCGTGCAGCAGTACAAGCCGCACCGCGACATGGCGGTCTACGCGTCGTCCAAGGCGGCGCAGCTGAATCTCGTCACGAATCTGGCAAAGCAGCTCGCGCCGTGCGGAATCACGGTGAACAACCTGTCGCCCGGAGTCATCGCGACTCCGAGAAACGCCGACGCGCTCGCCGACCCCGAGTATTCGAAGCAGGTAATGGCGGGCATTCCGGCAGGATTCGCCGGAGACGCCGAGGACTTGGCTGGAGCCGCGCTGCTGCTCTGCTCAAGCGAGGGGCGCTACATCACCGGAATCGACCTCGTCGTCGACGGCGGCATGAAGCTGTGATGAACTATTGATTATATAAGGCAACACGCTTAGGACAGCAAATGCTGTCCTATTTTTATATAAATTTTCCTCCGGCTATTGATTTTTAATATTATATATGGTATATTATTAGCGTGACAAAGCGATGTGGTGTAAGATAATATAAACTGAAATGGAATGAAGTTTGAAAAAATTCAAACTCACGAGTTTTGCGGCTTAGATGTCGGGCGTCGAATGACGTTGTATACATCGAATTGGCTTTGCAGAACTGCCGCAAACCGACGCAAAAAAATCGACAAGTGAAAGGAATGATCATAGTTATGAAGCTGCTTACAAAATATTGCGAAACACTGGGAGGCAAAGTCCTTCCGCTCGACAAATTCCGCCTGTTCATTGACCTTGCCGAGCCGATATTCGCGAGCGGAGATATCGGTCTTGACAATATCTCCGAGTCCGACCGCGACGGCATCATTGCCGCGGCAGAGAAGATATTCGACAACCCCTATCCGCTGACGCTCGCAAGCGATTTCATCCGCTTCTGGCGCGACGGAAACCGCAGCATATTCGAGGGCTATTACTTCACGCGTCGCAGTATGTTATTGACCTTCGCGCTCGCCGAGGCGATTGAAAAAAAGCATCGCTTCACCGACCGCGTAATGGACGGCATAATGCTGATCTGCGACGAATACGACTGGGTCATTCCCGCGCACATAGACCACCGATTCGCATTGAATCCCTGCTTTTATCACAAGCATAACAACCTCGACCTGTTCTCGGCGATGACCGGCGCGACGCTCGCGCTCGTCACAACACTGCTGCGCGGTGAGCTCGACGCGACCGCGCATGAGATTCGCGAGCGGGTCAACTACGAGCTGCACGAGCGCATCTGCGTGCCGTTCATGGAGCGCGACCTCGGCTGGATGGGCTTCGCCGGAAACGCCGTCAACAACTGGAATCCATGGATCGTGTCGAATGTGCTGCTAACAGCGGCTCTGACCGAAGCCGACGGCGAGTTGCGCGAGTCGCTGACACTGCGCGCCATAAAAATGGTCGACAACTTCATCAACGGCTACCACACCGACGGCGGCTGTGACGAGGGGCCGAGCTACTGGGGCGCGGCGGGAGCGTCGCTGTTCGATGTGCTCGAGCTGCTGTACGACCTGACCGACGGATATGTAGACATATTCGGCGAGGAGCTGATCCGCCGCATGGGCGAATACGAGGCCGACTTCAATATCAGCGGCAGCTACTACATAAACTTCGCCGACTGTCCGGCGCACGTGCGCCCCGACTTCCGGATGATCGCGCGCTACGGCAGACGGGTCGGCTCGCCGCGTCTGACCGCGTTCGGCACGTCGTCGCTTGCAAAATACGCGCGCCCCGGCTTCTCGGGCAACCACTGGCAGCTCTACCGCACACTTAAAAATCTCGTCGAGCCGCCGTATGAGACGGGCGAATACAAGCCGGCGCGCCAGTGCTGGTACGACGGCATCTGCGTCGCTATCGAGCGCGAGACCGACGAATACGACAAGGGCTTCTTTGTCGCGGCAAAGGGCGGTCACAACGCCGAAAGCCACAATCACAACGACGTCGGAAACTTCATCGTCTATCACGACGGAAAGCCGGTGCTGCTCGATGTCGGCGTCGGCGCGTATACGAAAAAGACGTTCAGCTCCGACCGCTACAAGATCTGGTCGATGTGCTCGGACTACCACAATCTGCCGACTGTGAACGGCATAACGCAGCGCGCGGGCAAGAATTTCCACGCCGAGGACATTGCCTACGACAAGGCAGGTCACTCACTGTCGCTCGACATATCAAAAGCTTATCCGGACGAAGCCGGACTGGTATCGCTGTGTCGGCGCGTATCGCTCGACGACGGCGTTGTGACGGTGTCGGACGATGTCAAGCTCAAAGCCGAGGGCGAGGTCTATTTCACACTGATGTGCGCTCGCGGCGTAGACTTGTCGCAGTCGGGTGTGATCAAATTTGACGGCGGTATCGAGCTATGCTATTCGCCGAATCTGACCGCTGAGCTTGACGAAGGCTTCGATGTCTCGGCTGAGGACGATTCTATCAAGAATAATTGGAAGGAACTGACAATAAGCCGCGTTCTGCTCCGCGCCAAGAGCTTCACCGAGGACAAATTTGAAGTGAAGCTCCGCAAGGCATGACGGCTTTGGCGGGTCGATATTAAAGCGAGCTGAATAACAGCGGCAGCGTTTGAGGAGTTAAACGCTGCCGCTGATTATTATGTGAAACGCCGCTGCTGTATTGTTACCGAGATGTGCTTTAATAGTATTATAAGGTGAAGTGATCGCAGTAATACCGACTGCCGACCGACGCCTGCTGATATAGCTTTCACGCCGGAGTTTTGGTTTGTTTTTTATAAGCCTATGCTTACAGGAGGTATCAGACGTCAATTGAATAGCTCACCCAAAAATTCAAGCAGTCTGAACCGCACGGTCACGCGCGGCGAGTCGCCGGTGATAAGCTCTATCTGCGACGGCGTGAGTCCGGCGGCGATCAGCTTCTCGTCGTCATAGTCAAAAGTGACTGTCTCGTTCGGCTTCGTCGGCGCTTCGCTCACCGCCGGTGCGAGGCAGAGCTGCGGGAACAACACGCACCACCAGTTGTGTCCCTCGGCGCTGCCGATCAGAACGCGCAGCGATGTATACTCGCCCGCCGGAAGCCGCAGCGAGCCGTATTCGCGCGTCGGGTAGCTCTCGCGGGTGAGAGTCACGCGTATAGAATAGTCCGAGCCTTCTTTTTTTAGCGCTTCCTTGGCGGCTTCGGCAACAAGGTCGAGATTATCCGCGAGAATCGCGCGCGCCTCGTCGACGTCGGCGGCAGACTCGGACAGCTTTGCCGCGACCTCGAGTATGCCGTCGCGCACCTTCAGCTTGAGCTGCTGATCATATTCGGAGTCGGAGTTGGCCAGCACGTGCAGTCGAATCACGCTGTCGTATATGTCATAGTCGTCCGCGTCGGGCAGAAATCCGAAAACCGGTAGCGACGTGGCGCAGAGGATCGAAAAGGTGACAAGGAACACACACAGCCGGTCGGCTTTGCTGATGCGGTCGGCTTTGCTGATGCCGCTGCGATTTGCGCGGCCGCGGAACACACGTTCGAATAGGCGTCTCATAATAATATCTCCCTGTTTTTATTGATATTACGAATATCGACCGAAACAGGGAGATTTATTCATTCAGTTGTGGAAACATAACTGCGGTCGCAGGTTATGACCGCGTTGTAGCTTGGCGAGAGCTGCTTTATTTTAGCTTCGATCAGCTCGCGCAGGCTTGCGTCGGATAGCTTCGAGTCGAATGGTACGGCAATGTCGAACAAAAGATTCGTGTGCGTCTGCCCTTTGACGACGCGGAAGTCGTGCATAGTCATCTCGCAGTGAAGCTCTGACGAAATCTCCTTGATAATCAACTCTACCTCCTCGTGCAGCCGCGAAACCTCGGGGTCGCCGGTTACGACCGGGTCGAGGTGTATGACGAGGTGGATTCCGGTCTCGCGCAGGAAGTCAAACTCGATGTTGTCGATGATATCATGGCTTTCGAGTATGTCGCGCTCGGCCGGCACCTCAGCGTGTACCGACGCGAAGCAGCGTCCGGGACCGTAGTTGTGTACGACGAGGTCGTGGTAGCCGAGTATGCCGTCGTAGGACATGATACGGTCGCCGATAGACTTTATCAACTCGGGAGAGGGAGCTAGTCCGAGCAGCGGGTTCGACGTCTCGATGATCAGGCTGATACCCGAATAGATTATGAACAGCGCGACCGCGCAGCCGAGCCAGCCGTCGAGGTTCAGATTGGTCAGCTTTGAGATGACAGCGCCGACCAGAACGGCGGACGTGGTCAACACATCGTTTCGGCTGTCAGAAGCGGTGGCGATTAGGGTAGCCGAGTCGATATGCCGTCCGACCGCGACGTAGAAGCGGTTCTGCCAGAGCTTTATTACAACAGACACGGCGAGAATCGCGAAAGTGACCGGAGTATAGGTCGTCTCGGGTTCACTGAACAGCGACTCGACCGAGTTCAAGAGAAACTGAACGCCGAGTATCGTTATCACCATTGACACGATAAGACCGGTGATATATTCAATCCGGCGGTGTCCGTAAGGGTGCTTGGCGTCGGCCGGCTTCGACGCGAGCCGAAAGCCGATAAGCGTGATTATCGACGAGCCGGCGTCGGTGAGGTTGTTGACCGCGTCGGCAGTGATTGAGATACTCTTTGTGACAATACCGATTATGACCTTCATTATCGACAAAAGCAGATTTGACGCTATGCCGACAATTCCGGCAACCGACGCGCACCTCTCTCGGACGCGCGGGTCGCCGGTGTTCTTATAGTCACGGACAAAAAGAGATAAGATACGCAGAATCATAATAGTTGTTAGTTGTTAGGTATTAGTTGTTAGTTTAAGGTTGTTTGTGTTAGGAAAATTAAGCGAGTGCGAAAGTTTGACAAGGGTGAAGCTCACACATGTTATCGGACGAATCTGCCGGAGCTTTGTATATCATCGAACTCACGTTGCATTAATTGTTGTTTTCGAGAAGCCGTTTCGCGGCGCCGAGGACGCCGAGCTTGCCGCTCTCGTAGGTCAGTCCGCCCTGCATATACGCGATATACGGCGCGCGCATCGGTCCGTCGCAGGACAGCTCGATTGACGCGCCCTGCGTGAATGTGCCGGCTGCCATTATTACCTCGTCGGCGTAGCCGGGGATCGGCGACGGCTCGGGCGAAACATACGAGTCGACCGGCGACGCCGCTTGTATGCCCTTACAGAAGTTGACCAGCTTTTTCGGGTCTCCGAGGCGTATCGTCTGGATTATATCGGCGCGGCGCTCGTTCCAGCGCGGCGAGACGTCGCAGCCG
>ERZ1643251.1371-NODE-1371-length-27891-cov-6.625018_pt1 | contig 27891 bp, 34 predicted proteins | sample MGYA00579261_ERZ1643251 | MGnify/ENA primary metagenome ERZ1643251 (study PRJEB29033, sample SAMEA4952267) | chicken gut metagenome | biome: Broiler Chicken; feature: Gastrointestinal Tract; material: Caecum | place: Ireland | collected 2018 | study: Broiler... | reverse complement strand
AGAGAAAATATGAGGATATGGAGCGCAGCACCAGTGACATGACGGACTTCCGTCGACCGCCATATGCGGTGCAGTATCCAAAATCTGGATATAGAAATACACAAAATATGAGTACGGCGGCGAAGATGATCCGGGCGCAGGGAGAGCAGATCAAGCACCGTCCGACCTTCCGGGATCTGTTGGACAGGATCATAGATGGGATAAACAGCGGCGAGTTCATGATGCAAGACCCGGTGCCGGAAGGGTTCTTAGAGGACGGGCATATCGATGTGACGAGATACATAGCGGACAAGTATGACATAAGGGGTGATGCGGATGGACAAAAAAGTGATTTACGAGTACGTGGATGCGAAAGCACTTGTAAAAGAGACTGAGGAGGATATACAGAAAAACAGAAAGACTACGAGCGTATATGATAAAGTTCGCGGAAGCAATCCGGAGTTTCCTTATCAGCCACAGAGCTTCTCCGTGCAGGGAATCCTAGAGAAAGACCTAGACGATGAAGAGGAACAGGTGCTTCAAGAACGCAAGATGAACGCAAAGCGTTTGAAGGTAAGAGCTGAGAAAGCAATCAATCAGGCACCTGTACGGATGCAGCGGATTATACGTTTTAGAATTATGGAAGATTTAAAGTGGAGTGAAGTTGCTGAAAAAATGGGCGGTAATTGTACCGGAGACAGCGTGAGGATGGAGTTTCAAAACTGGATGAAAGAAAAATAAAGTTTTTTCGCTTTTTTCGGATTTTTCGTTTTCAGTTTGTTATACTGTATGCTGAAAGAAGTGGATGAAGCCATCTGCTTGTTCCTCCCTCACACACAAACGAAACAGAGGACGCTCTATACAAAAGTATGGGGCGTTTTTCTGTTGAAATAAGAACGTTGGAAATATAATATATAGTGATAAGTAGTGGGGAGTAGTGTCGAAAAATGGGTGAAAATGGTTAAAAATGGTTGATAAATGTTTTGAATTGCTTTATTATGAATGTGAAGAAAAAAATGAAAAGTTTAATTCAGCAAAAATGATAAAATTTGCACCATCTGTAATGTATGATTAAAAACAAAAAACAGATGGTGTAAAGCGTCTACTACGAGATGCCCAAAAGCATCGGTAGGAAGTGCTTGTAAAGGGAGTGGATACGATGAGGATACTGATAAGCAAGAGCTTTCTTAAGGGTTGTGCAAGGGTATTTAATTTGAGCGGTACAAAAGAATGGCCAAATCTTTCAGACAGTAGAAAGAAAGATTACGAGGCATTAAGGGGCGATTGGGATAATGTCGGAAGAGCTATCCGAAAAGAAACAAGAGATTTCAAAAGAGCATGATATTGAAGTTGAACCGAAAAGCGATGAGGCGGCTAATCGGGATAAGCTAATAGCTGAGATAATACAGGTTCAAAGAGAATTTAGTGGTCCTATACCGCATCCGGATATTATTCAAGGATATGAAAATGTGGTACCCGGTTCTGCGGATCGGATTATAAAAATGGCTGAGGTACAGGCACAACATCGGCAAGACATGGAGTCTATAATGGTTCGTGCCGAGTCAAGAGATGGATTACTGGGCGTATTATTTGCATTTGCACTTGGAATTGGTTCTCTTGTTGCGTCTGTCGTTGTCGTAGTTATGGTACCTCAAAGTTCGGGCGCTATTTCGAGTGCTGCATTAGGTATCACCGGAATCGGATCAATTATAACCGCATTTTTAAAGACCACAAGAAGAGGATATAATTCCTCGAAATCAAATCCAAAGAAAGAAGACGAAGAATAGTCAAAATCAAGAGGCACCCCTCCGGGGTGCTTTTCTCATGCAATAAAAAAGGGAGTCCTTTTAAAGACTCCCCGGGATCACTGTGCGAGATGGTGATACAGGATATCAATAAATTCACTGTTGGTAGGTTTCTGGTTTAGCGGATACTTTGCAATCTCCTTGAGGAGATCGCAATTCCCGTGATCCCAGCAGTGTTTTACTACTGTACGGATACAGTGCTCTACGCCGCAGCGCGTGGTATTGTAATGATCAGCGACATCTGCATAGAGGATTTTATAGACTGACGTGAGGTGATCCTCATTCTGGACGCAGAGATACAGAGCGTAGCACAGGTAATGGTAGCCGAGGTAAGTGGACGGGATGCCTAGTCTCAAGAGAAGATGTTGAATTTGCTTGATCATAATCATGATCCCCCTTTTCTTTTATTGTAAATGGTAAAATATGGAAAACGTCATTTATGGATAAAAATAGATAAAATTCGACATAATTCGACACAAAATCGGAAGGAGGTGAGCCTGAATGACAGTAAAACAGCTGAAACGTGGCTCAATTCCTGCCGTTCCGGTCTCAAAACAACATGAATGAGGTGGTGATGATTGAATGAAGAAGTAAGGATCAATGCCGAGAAAGACTACATTGACGGCATGAAGTACAAGGATATCGCCAAGAAGTATGGCGTTACGATAAATACAGTGAAGTCATGGAAGACCAGATATAAATGGTCGAAGGATAAGAAAAAAGGTGTGCACACAAAAGTGAAAAAGGTGTGCACACAAAAAGGCGGTCAACCCGGCAATACCAACGCGGTCGGGAATAATGGCGGAGCGCCGCCGGGCAATAAGAACGCAGAGAAGTACGGCTTCTTCTCAAAGTATCTCCCTCAGGAAACGAGGGAGATTTTTTCTGCCATTTCTGACGCAGATCCGCTTGACCTTCTGTGGCACCAGATCCAGATTGCGTATGCCGCTATCATCCGCGCGCAGCGTATCGCCTATGTCAAAGACCAGCAGGACAAGACGATTGAAAAGGTAGAGTGCAAAGACGGCAATGTTATTGGCGAAAGATGGGAAATACAGGAAGCATGGGACAAGCAGAACAATTTCCTCAAAGCTCAGGCGAGGGCGCAAAGCGAGCTGCGCAGCATGATCAGACAGTATGACGAGATGCTGCATAACAACTGGGAGCTTGCTACCGATGAACAGAGGGCGCGGCTTGATCAGATGAGAGCCAAGACGGAGCAGTTGAAGCGTGACGGCAGTTCGGAGGATGAAGATGGAGTTGAGATTATAAATGACGTTTCATAAAAAGACAGTGAAGATATCGGATATTATCATTCCGAAATACCAGCCGCTCTTTAATGACCGGAAGTGCAAGCACATTATACTGACTTCCGGGCGCGCCGGGACAAAATCCAGTTTTGCAGCTATAAGATCGGATTACCAGATTGTTTCTGATCCCCATGGGTCTGTAGTGGTTTTGCGCAAGCATCACAACAAACTGCGTAAGACGGTGTATAAAGAGATGCTCCGGGGGATCAACCGTCTGCAAATACCGAAAAACAGATTCGACATCACAAAATCGCCAATGGAGATCACCTACAGGAAGCATGGCACAACGATGTATTTCTCCGGGTCAGACGGAATCGATGACACAAAAGGCATCATCGACGAAGATAAGCCGATCAAGCTCGTTATCATCGACGAGGCAACAGAGTTTTTCGACGATGGGGACGGAGAAGAAGAACTTGCCAACATAGAAGCGACATTCGTCCGAGGTAACTCTGGCGGCTTCCAGATGATCTATCTGTACAATCCGCCGAAGAATCCGAACGCACCCATTAATCAGTGGTGCCAGAAGATGGAGCAGAGGGATGACTGTATTCATATCCACACTGATTACCGGGATGTTCCCGAAAGCTGGCTCGGAGCTGATCTGATCCACACGGCCGAGGAAATGTTAAAAGCCGACCCGAAGATGTACCGCTGGGTATGGCTGGGAGAGTCAACGGGAGTGGATGACCTGATCTATTACATGTTCTCGTCGGAGAAGCATCTGTATAACGATGAAGAATATCCACAGGAGAGCCGGAAGGCCATAGGGGAGATCGGTATCGGAGTTGACTACGGGCAGAGGAACCCTACGGTGTTTGAGGCTTTCGGGATTGATTATGAAGCGCAGATTCTGCGCGGACTGGATGAGTATTATTACAGCGGCCGGGATGAGGGAAAACAGAAGTCCCCATCTGAGTATGCCCAAGACATGAAATCGTTCTGCAGCAGGATCGAAGAAGAGTATGACCGCGTGGTGAGTTTCATCTTTGCCGATCCGTCTGCCGCAGGACTGATTGAGGAGATACGGCGGGTAGTGCCGCACATTCCTGTCCGACCCGCACAGAATGACGTAAAACTGGGAATCAGCAGAGTACAGAAGCTTCTGGCTTTCGAGAAGCTTATTCTCAGCAGAAAACAAAAAATGCTCATAAAAGAGATGGGTCTGTACCAGTATGACCCCAAGAGTATAGAAAAGGGGAAAGAAGTCCCGATAAAGGAAAACGATCATTGCCTTACAGGTGATACGCTCGTAGATACTATAAATGGGCAAGTTCCCATTAGAGATTTGGTGGGAAAAGAGGGGGAAGTTTTTTGTTATGACATAGAAAATCATGGAGGAACATCCTCAAAATTCTATAACGTAAGGAAAACGAGGGAGAACGCACAAGTATATGAAGTTGAATTAGAAGACGGGACAAGAGTAAAAGCAACAGAAGATCATCTGTTTTATACAGAACGTGGTTGGGTAAGATTGAAAGATTTAAATATGAGTGATAGATTGATGAAAATTAATGCTTGACTTTTGTGGATACATATATATAATAATATATGTGGATACAAAAGTGGGGTGATGATATGAGTCCACGAACAGGTAGACCGACGGATAACCCAAAGAGCCTTAGCACACGAGTGAGGCTTTCTGATAATGATGTGGAAATGTTGGAATTTTGCTGTAAAGCCACTGGGAAAAAGAAAGCAGAAATTATAAGGCTTGGAATAGAAAAGGTCTATAAAGAATTAAAAAAATAGAGATTCGCTGCACCGACCAAAGCACCACGAATCTCTAACTACACCAGAAGTATCCTTCTGATAAATTTATCATATCAGATGATGATACTTCTTTCAAGAATCAAAATTTGAAAGGAGTTTTTATGATGGGTAAAATTGAAGATTTTTATTATGATTGGGCGGAAAATCAAACTGATACGGATGAAATACGTAGAGCATATAATAAACTTGATAATATCCTTACCAATTTGCTCGGAAAGAAAAAGAGCAATGACATTGATGGAATGATAATGGAATGCGTGCTTTTAGAAAGAGAACAAGCGTTTAAGGGAGGATTTAAGGAAGCGACTGCAATTTGGAGGGAGTGTTATTAATGCCAGATAAACATCAATTTTTCAATGGAGAAATGTTCACACGAGATGAACGAACTGGATATTACTTATGTTCTAGGAATAATGAGAATGGAATACGGAAAAGGATGCACGTTTATGTATGGGAATATTATAACGGCTCAGTACCTTCAGGATATGAGATTCACCATATTGATGAAAATAAGGCAAATAACTGTATTAATAATTTAGATTGTATTAAAGTTGAAAAACATAGGGAATATCATGCAAATAATATGACAGAAGAGAGGAAAGAGCACATTCGGCTAATGCAAACACAAGGTATCTTAAGGGCACCAGAGTGGCATAGAAGCACGGCAGGGCGCGAATGGCACAAAGTCCATTATGAGAAAATGAAAAGTCTTTTACACAAAAAAGAGGAGTTCACTTGCAAAAATTGTGGGAAAACGTTTATAGCCGTGGATACCGGCAATGTGAAATTTTGTTCTAATAGTTGTAAATCAGCTTATAGGAAGAGGTCAGGGGTTGATAATGTGGTCCGTAAATGCGAGTATTGCGGGAAGGAGTTTGTAATAAACAAGTATGCAAAAAGAAGGTTTTGTTCCACGGAGTGTTCTTTCAAGGCAGTGCCAAGGGGCGGCTGCGGGAATCGGCATAAAAAGCATTAAATATATCGGTGAAGAGGATGTATACAATATGGAAGTGAAGCGCCACCACAACTTTAGTGTTTGTGGTGGCGTTATTGTACATAATTGCCTTGACGGAAGCCGGTATCTCTGCATGGGGATGTGGCACCGGATTAAATATATGCTCCCATCAGGGGAAAGGGGTGATGAAAATTGATACAGTATGACAGCGTGAAAAAGGCGATGGGGTTTGATATTGCTGTGTCGGAAAGGATGGCACAGGCGATCTATCGGTGGACGAAGATGTATGTGAACGAAGCTCCGTGGCTAAATGAGGATATAAAGAGCCTGAATCTCCCTGCAGCGATTTGTTCAGAGATTTCAAGGCTGGTTACAATGGAGTCTGAGATTTTCATTACAGGCGGCGCACGGGCGGATATGATACAGAACAGTCTCCGCAGCTTCTTATCCCAGCTTCCCGTGTACACAGAATATGCCTGCAGTGCCGGGGGATGCGTGTTCAAGCCGTACATATCGAATGGAGGGATTGCTGTAGACGTTGTGAAAGCCGGGGATTTCTTCCCGGTCGCTTTCGACAGTGCCGGAGATATTTCGGCTGTGATCTTCCCGGAATTTAAACAGGTGGGGAAAAAGCTGTATACCCGCTTGGAATATCAGGCTTTTGAAAATGGAACGTATATCATACAGAATCGGGCATTTGTGAGTTACAAGGCTTCTGTAAAAGTAGACGAGATTATCAATTTGGGACAGGAAATCCACTTGGACGATGTCCCTGAATGGGCGGATATTGAACCTTACATTGAGCTGCACAATGCTGACCGGACGCTTTTTTCATATTTCAGGATTCCTCTGGCGAACAATATAGACGTCATGTCGCCGCTGGGCGTATCTGTATATGCAAGATCCGTAAATCAGATCCGGGATGCGGATGAGCAGTACGGGGCGACTTTGTGGGAATACAAATCAAAGGAGACAGCTATTCAGGCTGCGAACGAGTTCTTCCGTTCAGACAGGGAAGGAAACCCTATACTTCCAAAGGGAAAGGAACGCTTGTACCGGGCAATGGGAATGGGGATCACAGCTAGTAACGGAACCCCGTTTTTCAATGCGTATTCGCCCGAGATCCGGGATGAGAGCTTCTTTAACGGGTACAACCGCATCATCCAGAAGGTGGAGTTCAACAGCGGTCTTGCTTACGGGACGCTGTCAGACCCCCAGACTGTGGATAAGACAGCGGAGGAGATCAAGGCAAGCAAGCAGCGGTCTTACGCTACGGTAAAGTCTATACAGAACAGCCTTGATGATGCCATCCGAGGCTTGGTCGCCGCTGCGGACGCGTGGCTTACGATCGCTGGGATTTCTCCGGGAACTGTGGAAACAGCGTGTAAATGGGATGATTCGCTTGTGGTGGACGCAGAACAGGAACGGGAGCAGGACCGCAAGGACGTGGCAATGGGAGCAATGCAGCTATGGGAATACCGGATGAAATATTATGGCGAAAATGAGGCGACGGCAAAAGCAATGGCGGCACCCGCAGATATCATTGAGAAGTAGGTGGCAATATGACTCAGGGAGAGATTGAGGCCTTGACAGTCACAATGGAACAGGCGGCTTCCCGTCTTGAGATGGACGTTATGAAAGATATTGTCCGGCGGATCAAGGCGAACAGTGATATGACGGCTTCTGCGCAATACCAGATCGACAGGCTCAGACAGCTGGGACTTTCGGACAAATATATCCGGGAGCAGATCCAAACGTTCCTAAAGGTATCTGACAGCGAGATGGACCGTATTTATAATCAGGTGACGGGAAATGAATACGAGAAGTACAGCGGGGCATACGAATCTGCCGGGATAGAGAAACAGCCGTTTGGAAACCATGCGGAGATCCAGTCGGTGATCTCTTCGGCTATGAAGCAGACGGGGGACACGTTTCAAAATCTGACGCAGACAATGGGATTCAGCGTGGTGCAGAATGGGAAAAAGGTTTTTCTTCCTGTTGCGCAGTATTACCAGAAAACACTTGATAACGCAATCCTTGGAATATCTATGGGGGTGTTTGATTACAATACGGTATTGAAGAAAACCGTGCAGGAGATGACCCGAAGCGGCTTGCGCACCGTGACCTACGCTTCCGGCAGGACAATGAGGATTGAATCTGCGGCCCGGATGGCGCTGATGACAGGACTTAAGCAGATCACCAAACACATGAATGAGCAGGTGGCCAACGAATTAGGCACAGATGATTATGAGGTGTCCTATCATATTGGGGCCCGCCCGGAACACCAAGTATGGCAGGGACGCGTGTACAGTTCCCGGGAACTGGTTGACGTATGTGGCCTTGGTAAGGTAACAGGTTTATGTGGGATAAACTGCTATCACTGGTATCAGGTTTTCATTAAGGGAATATCTGTCCGAAACTATACGGATGAAGAGCTTGACCGCATGATTGCGGAAGAGAACCGCCCTCGGCATTATAACGGCAAGGAATATACTACCTATACCGCGCTCCAGAGACAAAGGGACTTGGAACTTACGATGCGCAAACAGAGACAGGACATCGCCCTTTTGAAGGAAGGGGACGGCGATGAGTTTGATATTCTTGCGGCGCAGACAAAGTACCATGCGACAATGCAGGAGTATGTAAGATTTTCCGGGGCAATGGACCTTCCACAGCAGAGAGAGCGGATTTACATGGATGGACTCGGAAAAGTCGGGAGAAGCGGACCGATACCAAAGCCAAAGCGTAAGGAACAAAATATTGGGGTGTACAGTACATTGAAGGTGCCTATGCAAAAGAGAACGGTAGATCGTATAGCAGGGAAATATGGTGTAAAGATACACGATCTGCAAATAAAAATCCAAAGAGACGAGGCAATGCTGAATATGCCGTATTTAGGCTCTACGGATTATGATAATATTGGACGTATAGACCTGTTTCCCAAAGCCTTTGCGGATGAAGAAACACTATTACGCGTACTTATACACGAGCGTTGTCATGTGCTTCAATTAAGAAAATATGGGAAAAAATATACCCAAGAACATATTAATGAAATGGAAGATGTGGCATACAAATTCGAGGATTTCTGGTATAATAAAGTCAGAAAGAGGGTATGATCATGAAGTGGAGAGATAATCTCATTAATATAGCACAAACAGGAGAATCTGGAAAATGTCCGCATTGTGGGAGTGCACGGACAGATTATAAATGCACCATTGTGGTTCCGGATAAGCGACTCGGATATATGGATATTTGGTGCAATGATTGTCTGCGAGCATATCATGTGTCGCGAATGGAAGTTCCAGAAGATCTAAAAACAGACGGAGAAATACCTCAGGGATTAACATACTGATACCATTCATTCTTCGGAGTGAGTGGTGTTTTTATACCCAATTTTAAGGAGAACATATGAAGTTAATTGAATATCGGGGAGAAGTCCTGTCAGGGTATGTTCCTGATCTCCCCAAAAGAACCGGAAGGTGTGGCGAAATGCCATGCCTTATTTTGATACCTAAAATTCAACGGAAAGGATTGGAAATATGTTAGTAGAAATTAAAAGAATAAGTAAAACAGAGATGACAGTAGTAAGCAGTTTGGATGTGGCGGAGACGTTTAAGAAAAATCACAGAGATGTAATGGAATCTATAAGAAACATAGAAACTGCTATAAGTACAGCGGAATTTTCCGCTCTATTCCATCTGGATTCCTATAAAGCATCTAATGGAAAAATGAATCCTATGTATCTTATGACGAGAGATGGATTTGTATTGTTAGTAATGGGATACACGGGAGAAAAAGCTATGCAGTTCAAATTGGCCTACATCAAACAGTTCAATGCAATGGAAAAGGCTTTGCAGGGCAAGCTGATCGAAAGGGAGAAGGGAATCGCGGTCAGACAGTCTCTCACAAAGGCGTTGCAGCAATCTACTGAAAACGAGCGTATGCACGGTCATGCCTACTCTACATATACGAACTGTATCTACAAGGTGCTGTTTGGAAAGAACGCAAAACAGATGCGTGAAGAATTAGGAATCAGTAAAAAGGACAATCTGCGTGATTACCTGTCGGCGGAGGAGTTGAAAGCTATCCAGTCTATGGAGTGTCTTGTCAGTGGACTTGTGGATTGCGGATGGGGATATGACCAGATTAAGGAGTTCATACAGCAAAATAATACGATGTTACAGATAGCGGCGTAGTTTTTAAAATTGCCTCTTGACTTTTGGAACACGTAAGTTATAATTAATTTATGGAACACAAAAGTGAGGTGAGAGTATGAGTCCAAGAACTGGCAGACCAATAATAGGCGGAAAGAAAGATATTGATGTAAAAGTGCGATTTGATAAAGAAACGCACAAAAAACTTCTTGAATATTGCGAACGCCACGAAGTCACAAGAACAGAAGCAATCAGACGAGGTGTAAAATTATTGGTGTCAGAAGAAAAGTAAAACAGCCGTTGCACCGACCAAAGCACACACGACTGTTTACATCTGAGGGAATCCCTCTATGAAATATTTTATCATAGTCGGGGATTCCTTGCAATTAATTTTGAAAGGAGCACCGGTATGAAAGAATTGAACCAGACGCTTGATAGCCGAGAAGTAGCTGAAATGGTAGAAAAAGCACATTCCGAATTGCTTAAGGATATGCGGAGATACATCACCCAATTTAACGAAGGGAAAATCCCCTTCGTTGATTTCTTCCGAGAAGATAGTTACAAAGATAGAAAGGGAGAGAAGCGTCCATGCTACCGTATTACAAAGAAAGGCTGTGAGTTTATCGCTCACAAGCTGACAGGGGTTAAAGGTACTATATTCACTGCCCGTTACATAAACCGTTTCCACGAGATGGAAGAAAAGCTGAACCATCAAGAACCTGACAAGCCGTGGTTTATTAGAAGGTTTCGGGGAAATGATATCATGTTATGGCGGGATTTTACGTCTATTACGGGATATGACCTTAAAAGGAGACTCCCTCAGGGATGGTCAGATTCCATCGTAGGCGGGCGTGACTTCAACGGATACGGGTGGAAATGCGATAAAGAGCAATTCAGGAAAACGTATGGCTTTGATTATGGGGAAGAACCCTGTATGATGTACTTCTATCTGTGCGGAATCAGGAAGGCTTTGCGGCTGATCAAAAATGACCGCAAATTTACTCTCCCTCAAGAAGCAGAAACACTCCTGCTTGATGCCATAACAGGTATAATGGAAGAGAAAAGACCACAGATTGAGGGCAGGACGAGTAGAACTACGGCTCCAATTCAGATCATTATTAACATGGAGCCGGAAAAGATGCTCTCTGTTAGATAAAGAATTGATGTAAAACAGCATAACAACGGTAATCAGAACACCTGTCTTTTGGATGGGTGTTCTTTTTATAGGTCCGAATCCCTTACGACGATTAAACTGCCGGGGAATACCCCTGACGGCACGGGAGAAAAACTGCCGGATCCAGAGGAAGACACCTCACTTAAAAACGCAGGAGAAAAGAAAGGAGAACTTATGGAATTAAAGGAACTTTTAGGCGATGAGCTGTATGGACAGGTGGAAGCAAAGCTCAATGAGCACAACGAAGGGATCGAAGATAAGCTCCAGCATGTCCGTTACGTGGATTTGTCGGAAGGAAACTATGTGAGCAAAGAAAAATACCAGACAGCGACATCAAAGGCAAAAGGCTTAGAGGATCAGTTATCCAAAGCAAACAAGACGATCAAGTCTTACAAAGATATGGATATCGACGGCATCAAGCAGTCCGCGGCAGACTGGGAGGAAAAGTACGAGAAGGAGACGGCGGCCCTGAATGCACAGATCGAAACTGACCGGAAGAGATTCGCAGCGGAGCGCTTCATGGACGGGCAGAAGATCAAATCCCCGCTTTCCAGAAAGGCGATCCTGCAAGAATTCCTTGCCCAGAACATGGAGTTCAAGGACGGCGCTTTTGTCGGTGCGGATGAATACATGAAGGGCGTCCGGGAGAAGTATCCTGATGAGTTTGAACAGGGAGAAGGGGAAAAGCCGGGGAAGAAGACATGGGTGCGCGGCACACAGGGGTCTTACAGGCCGCCGACCGTGACGGACGAGAAGGCTTACCTCGAGAAGAAGTATGGTAAAAATAAATACGCACAGTAAAGAGAGGAGAATTAACTATGGAATATGGCGGATATAACGTAAGTGAGAAATACAGTCCGATTGTAGCGCCGAATTTTTATTTTGACGCAATCTTTCAGCCGGGATTGACGTACAGTGATGAATTTCAGGGGGATGCGACCGGGGCAGGAGCGGTAAAGATTTTCCGTCTTGCGGCGAAAGCGGCAAAGGACCCGAAGCAGCCGGCTTCTGATTTCACCCACGCGGCAGCGAACAATGAACTGATCCCGCTTCTGCTGAACAATCTGCAGCAGGAATCTACGAAGATCTATAACGTACAGGCTCAGGCGGTGCCGTTCAATATGGCGGACTCTCACCTGTCACAGTCCGTTCAGGTGTGCAGGGAAGGCTGGCAGTTATCCGGACTTGCGTGTCTCGCGCACGAGGGCACGGCACTGAGTGATACGGCGGCGATCACGAACACGAACATCACCAGTAAGATTATCGCGGGCAGAAAGGCGATCAGGAAGCAGAAGGCTTCTGCAAATGTAGTCCTTGCGTCTGTAGAGACTTACAGCACGATGCTTGAGGTTGCGGGGGATAAATTCATCCCGGTGAAGAATGACGAGATCATCCGCACGGGGCAGATGGGATATTATCTCGGTATGCTCTGGGTAGAGTGTAACATGCTCGACCTGACAACGGCAGCGAAGTATTACGATTACACCGGAACGATCCAGACAGAGGATCTGTCCAAGATTGAGTACATCATGTACGACTGGCGGGGATTCCACATCGTTGACCTGCTGGACATGGCGCGGCTTAAGGATTCCGAGAATTTCAATGGGACACTGGCACAGGTCGAGGTTGTATCCGGCTACAGGCTGGGTGACGCGAACTATGCAGTTGTAAAAAAAAAGTCAGCCTGACTAATCTGACTGTGGCATCGGCAGCCGGAAGCGAGGGAGGGTACACAAAGATAACGGTGACTCCGGGACTTGCGGATGGCAATTCCTACAAGTATAAGGTGGCGGGCAATCCCACAATCCCCGAAGCAGGAGCCACCTGTACGACCGGGTACACCGCGTGGGATGGAACGTCAGAGATTCAGGCGGCAGCCGGGCAGAAGATCGTCGTGGTGGAGGTTGACGCTTCCAACAAGTGCGTTGGTGCCGGAGAAGCGGTTATTGTATCGGCAGAATAGGCGGTGATGGAGAATGAAACAGTATGCGGATGTACAATTTTATCAGGAAGAATATTTGCAGGGGCGGCCGGGAGCTGTCCCTGATAAAGAATTTCCCTATTGGTCCATGTTGGCGACAACTGAGATCAGGAACCAGACGTTCGACAGGGTGGATAAGCTCAGCGAGATTCCCGATGAGGTACAGATGTGCTGCTGTGAAGTGGCTGAGAAGCTGTATCAGAGAGAACAGGCGAAGTCCGATAACGGGATGATCCTGCAAAGTTACGGGAACGACGGGGAGACGGCAGCCTTCAAGACGGACGATCTCACCGAGAGCGCCATCCATCAGGCAGTAGACGGGATTATCAGACGCTGGCTGTCCAACACCGGACTTATGTATCGCGGGGTGTGAGCATGAACCCTAATTATGTACACACGATAACCGTATATAACTGCTTAAGGGCAGAGGACAATCCCGCCGCCCTGAAAGATACTTGGTACCGCACCGTGATACATGACTGTTTCTATAAAAATGTCATAGGCAGGGTGGATACCGGAAAATCTTCGGAGAGCAAAGGACTGTATGCTTCCTCATCCGAGATGCGAAGCGCATATACTGCAAGGATACCGGTATCCGAATCCTATCTCCCATACACGGACTGGTCGCGGCTTGCGGAAGAGGAAAGACAGGGAAAATGGACATGCCACGCAGGAGACATCATAGTGTTCGGGGAGTGCCCGGATGAAATTACGGGGAAATCTCCGTTCACGGCTTCGGAGGTATTGAGCAGGTATAAGCCGGATGCTTTCAAGGTCACGGCATTTTCAGACAATACTTCGCATGTTGCGGGGAAACATTACCGGATCGGAGGGTGATATCATGGCAACTTCATTCAAATGGAATAAGCCTATCCATCAGATCGCCGAAGAGGCTACGGGCGGCAGACGGACACTGCTTTTCATGGCATCGGAGGCAAGGCGGCTCATGGAGCCGTATGTTCCGGCGCGGGGGATGCAGTTGTCAAGCGCAGTCCACGTTTATGTTGAAGACGGCGAGGGGATCGTCCACTATCTTTCCCCTTACGCGCATTACCAGCATGAAGGGATACTGATGGTCTCCCGGCTTACGGGAAGCTCGTGGGCGAGGTATGGTGAGAGCAAGGTCAAAACAGGACGGAAGCTGTCGTACAGTCCGGCCAAACATCCGCTCGCCACGTCCCACTGGGAAAAAGCAATGAAAGCGGCAAGGATGCGGGATTATGTTTCCGCCGTGCAGGCATACGTTAAAGGAGGCGGGATATGACAAAGCATGATGCGATGAAGGCATATGTGGAGCCGAAGGTTCTGGAACTGGTTGGTAAGATGATGTCCTTCAACTTTGCAAATGACTCTCCGCAGTCAATCTCATTTCTTACGAACTATTCCGGGAAAGTAGTAAAGAGATATGTGCGCGGGGAAGAAAAGGAGTACGGGTTCACAATCATCCTTACGTGGAATTTCTCTGAGGAGACGGACGACCTGAATGTGGATGCGATGAACTTCGCCCAAGGCTTTATGGACTGGATTGACAGCCAGAACAGAGCCAGAGATTTCCCTGACTTCGGGGATGGCTGCCAGATTAAGAAAATAGAAAACTTACAGAACATGCCGAACCTTGCAGATGTAGATTGGGAGAATATGATTGCCAAATACATGATACAATGCAGGGTTCTTTATTTTGAGAAAGAGAGGTAGAAGAATGAAACTTAGCGAACTGATGGCGGGTTATAATCCGTCTCCTGATTATGAAGGCTGGGTAACGAACGATGATTATGTTTTCGCGATTGATACGGCGCCGGGCGCAGATCCGGCGACAAAGGCAGGGGACTTTGCGGTTGTCGAGATGGGTATTGCGGGTCTGGACGCACAGCTTAATCCGGTGACACAGGATAAGCAGTATATCCGCGCCGGGCAGAGCACTACAAAAACGGGCACACAGAGAACCTTTACGGTAACCGGGGACAGATATGCCAGCGATGCCGCGCAGGACTACTGCCTGTCCCATAAAATGAAGTATGGCACGGGGAATGGCGTAGTTACGAACTATCTGTATTTTAATATCCTGAATGGTCAGGGCGAGAAAGGGCAGTGCTCCATCATCGTAAATTCCGATGGATCCGGCAACGCCGGGGAATCTTCCGCGATTGATATCGAATTCAGGAAGATCGGCAGCAATCCCGAGCCGTATACCTATTCCGCAGATCCCGTGGAATCGGAAGATTCAGAAAGTACATGAAGGGCAGAGGGGACAGGCTCCCCTCTTGAGCAGGTGACAGAAACAGAGGAAACGGAGGAGATCAGAGATGAAGACATTGAAAGTGAAGATTTTGGGGACGGAACTGGAAGCGCCGCTTCTGAACCCGGAGACAGCGAAGAAGTATGACGAGGGATTCCGGCAGTGCATTTCCCGTATCCAGAATGCGGACGGCAATACAGAATCAGGCGCGGAAACACTGAAAGAACAGTGTAACGCCGTGATAGACTATATCGATGGCGTATTCGGCGGTGGGGCGTCCAAGAAGGTGTTTGGGGAGGAGACAGCCCTTTTAACCTGTCTGGACGCATTTGAGGAGATGGCAAAACTTTACGAGGAACAGGTGACTCCGCTGGTCAGAGAAAGGGCGGCATCTCTGCGGGAATTCTTGGGAACGGATAAAAAGGATGATACGGTATAATTTTCTGACGGAACGGCCGCCTGATACGGTCATGGTCGCGGGCAAGGCCTATGCGGTTAACACGGATTTCAGGGTTGGCTTTAAGCTGGAGGAGATCATGCGGTCTTCTTCCATGACAGGGGAAGAGAAAATCCTGAGAATGCTCCAAGCGTATTACCCAACCATCCCTACGGACGTCAAGGGCGCGGTCGACCGGGCATTGTGGTTCTATCAGTGCGGCGACGTAAAACAGGTGCAGGAAGACAAAAAGGAGCGTTACAGGAACAGGCGGCACAGGAATGTTGCCGCATATTCCTTCTGTCAGGACGCCCCTTACCTGTATGCAGCGTTTCTGGAGCAGTATAATATCGACCTGTGCGATGTGGAATACATGCACTGGTGGAAGTTCTGCGCCATGTTCGAGTCCCTGAACGACGAGACGCAGATGAGCAAGATCATCTATTACCGCAGGGTTAGCACGACGGGGATGCCAAAAGAGAAGCGCTTTTTTATCAATGAAATGAAAAAGAAGTACCGTCTTCTTGAAGAGGCTGACGTAAACGGCCGCATCACGCTCGAGCAAAGGAATATGAAGTGGCGTGAGTATGTGAAGGAACGGTATAAAAAGAGGATGTAAGGCCTATATAACCGGGGCGTAGCGAAATGCTGCGTCCTATTTTGATACTTAAAATTTAGAAAAATTTAGAGAACGCAATTTTGCGCTCTCTGGCAGGATAATTCGATTTTAACAAATAAGACATACGCAAAAACATCACTGCCTGTCTATTTGACAGTAGCAAAAGAAAGGTGGAATTTTATGTACGAGTTAGTGGAATTAAGAGGGAATGATGTATTTACAAACAGTAAAATAATTGCGGCGGGAACAAATAATGAACACCATGCGGTGAGAGAGTTAATAAAAAAGTATAAGGCAGATATAGAAGATTTTGGAACTTTGCTCATTTCAAATGAGGAAAGTACTGGGGGTAGACCTATGGAGCTTTTTCTCCTTAATGAAGAACAAGCCACATTCGTCATAACTCTTTTGAGAAACTCCAAAATAGTCGTGAAGTTCAAAAAAGAATTGGTGAGACAGTTTTATGCTATGCGCAGATTTCTTCTTGAAAGACAATCGCATCAGTGGAACGACACGAGGATTACAAATAAGGAAAACAGGCTAAAAGAGACGGATGTGATTAAAGCGCTTGTGGAATATGCAAAAGAACAAGGAAGCACACATTCTGATAAGCTGTATATAACCTATACAAAACTTGCAAAAACCGTTATAGGTGGAAAAAGGGATGAATTGACCGTTACCGATCTGAACAATCTTACCCTTGTAGAAAGTATCATTTTGCAGACTATCAGAATTGATATGTCTATGAATATGCACTACAAAGAAATATATAAAGATTGCAAAGACAGAATTGAAAGGTTTAAGGATATAGCATATTTAGGGGCAGCATAGCGCTCCCGATTTTGTACTGTCCGGTTGCACAATTTCGGGCAGTCCTCATTTTTTAGGAGTCCTCTCTTAATTTTTAAATCCCCCTTGACTTATGGTCGACCATAAATTATAATAAGATTACAGTTAAGGATGACCTTAACGAGTGAGGCAGGCAAGTAGCCGGAAAGGAGAAATTATGGTAGACATGGGAATGACAGATAAGCAGTTTAATGGGTTTGTAAGATTTCTTTTAGACGCTTTGAAAGAGGCTCAAGAGGAAAAAGAAGACGATAAGAAAGATGAAAAAATTTCGAAAATTATCGATAATCTCCAAAAGACATTAGAAGATTAGAAAGGCTCTGCTTAATAAATAAGCAAAGCCAACCAACAAAAAACAGGCGGTACTTGCCACCGCCTGTACCCAAATAAAATGTAGCATAGTTTTGGGGAAAAGGCAAGGTTCAAGAGGTGATTCAAGTAGAAAAGAAAAAAATGGGACGACCAACGGATAATCCTCGCACAGAAAAAATAGGTTTCAGGATGTCAAAAATAGAAATAGAAGATATTCAAAAATGTGCAGATGCTATGGGTACGCAACGTGTAAACGCTGTTATAGAAGGGATATGTCTGTTAAAAGAAAAACTAGGGATATGATTAAGAACGTTACCACCCCTTAAAATGAGCGGGGGTTCAAACTGAACACCCGTATAAAAATGGGGTCACAGATTGAGATTGCATTATTCCAGAGGGTGTCATATTGACACCCTCAAAGAAACTGATACGGGAGTCCCGAAAAGGGACTTCCAAATTATGGAAATCCTGTTATTGCCTTCCCTTTCTGACCAATGTATAATCAGAGTGTGGTGTTAAAGGAAGAGTCAGGAGGGAATGACGAATGAAAAAGGTATTGAGGTTACTTATTGTTGCGTGTTTATGCTGTGGGATGCTCGTGGGGTGTGAAAAAAAGGAAAAACTAAGCGGAATAAACCAAGAATTGAATGATTCAACAGAATCTATGACGGAAGTAGAATTTCAAGGGTATTGCTTTCAGATTCCTGCAGATTGGGAAGCGGGGGAAAACACTGATGAACTACTCTATTATTACCCGCAAAATGGGATGTTGATGATCGCCTACTCGCCCATGGATCAGAGTATTACCGATGATCAGGCAAGAAGTGATTTTCTTACCGCTTTCGGCTCTAGCATGGATAGCTATGAATTGACTGGCGAGAGCGAAGAGTATGTCGCAGGGACTATCGCGTACAGAGACACGATGAATATTAGTGCGGCGGGAGAAGAGTGGAATACCCAGATGGTAACCTTTGACTGCGAAGGCGGAATAATAAATTTTTCGATGTATTCCTTGGTGTCTGCGAATACCGATTATACAGATGATTTGAATGGCATACTGGCATCTTTGGAAAAAGTGGAAAACGGAGCGGCATCTTCGGGAGCAGCACAGGGAAGCGTTGATACAGAAACCGTCCGGCAAGACGTAGATGTAAAAGTCGTTCCGACAGCGGATGGTCTGATGTGTGCGTTTATTACGAATAACAGCGAGGTTACGATTGATGAGCTGGGTCTCCAGATCAATTATAAAGACGATACAGGAACGACAATAGACATGGACGAGGATTGGCATGATATGGTTCTTCCGGGAAGTACTGTTGTATCCAGATTGGACGCACCGGAGCAGTATGCAGATTATGAAGTGCAGACGAGTGTAGAGCTAGGAGTACATTCGACGTATGAGAATCATGCGGAGAAAGTAGAGGTAAAATCTAATCAGGGAGACAAATGTATAATCGTTGAGATTACGAATAATGCAGACGTGGATATTGATGAAATAGAATATATTGCGGTTCTGTATCAAGGAGACGAAATCGTAACGGTAGAATATTCGCAAGATATCTATGAGGTATCAGCCGGTGAAACGGTAACAGAAAAGATAGATACTTACAGTGAAGAATACGACAGCTTTGAGATATATCTGAACCAAGCGCATACTTTTGGATTTTAGATTGCACAGTGCCACCTGCTTCGGCGGGTGGTATTTTAGTGCTTTGGTAGATTGTATTAAAAAAATGCAATCTAAATTTATTGGGTAAATTATGAAAATGTGTCCACATAGGAGTGCTTTATAATTACTAAGATTATGGATGCTTTGTGGACAGAAATTCCTTATATTATAATGAGAAAACGCAAAAATGTGCGATTTGCAGAAAAAAATGAAGTGTGGTAAGGTCATAAGTAAATTAAAAAACCACCGATTACTCGGTGGCTTAGGATTAAAAGGGTAAATCATCAGTAGTTAGTCGATTTTTTTTGTCGATAGGGATATTGAGAGAAGAAAGTTTATCATTTAACCACAACTCATATAAATCATCTTTGATTGTGCCTTTCTCCTTAAGACGAACCATTTCATCCCATTCAGTAATAAAGGAGGTAATGACTGAATCGTCAAAACGAATTAACCCAAGATATGGGTTGGGGTCTTGGTAGCCATAATCTATATGACTGGAATCTGGATATACGGCATGTTTAGAATGACCGGTTCCTAATTCAACGAAAAGGTTTTCAATGCTGTTCAATTTTATTATTATTTTTATAATGTCTGAATAAGTTGCGTATTGATTTTCAAGAGCACTATTTTCAGATAACCCACATAACCAGTCAATGGATACATCAAATTTTTCGGCAATATCTTTGACAATGTCAAGAGAAGGTTTTTTAGTATTGTTTTCATATGCGGAGAGCGTGACTGGAGTTGTGCCAACAGCCGCTGCGAAGCTTTTTTGAGTTAGTTGCATTTTATTCCTAAGTTGCTTTATCCTTTGCGAAAAAATGGAAAAATCAGCCATATATTCATCCTCCTTATAAATAGTTGATTAAATCATATCATAAAAATTAAAGAATGAAAATAGAAAATAAATAAACTAATCTAAATATTTATAAATAAAAGATTAGATTGACAAAATAAACAAAAAGCGATATAGTGTATTCTAAAAGGAGGTGAAAATGTGAAAACGATAGGTTTTAGAATTTCAGATGAGCTTTTTAAGGAAATAAAATTGAAAGCAGTAAAGCAGGAAGTGACAGTTAAAGATTATATTACAGAACTCATCAAAAAAGACCTGCAAAAAGAAAAAGAGTAAACACTAGCTTTGGTCGGTAGGTGTTTACTCTATGAAATAAGTTACAATGAACTCAACTTCATTGTCATTGTAGCTTATTTCCGAAAAAAAGTCAAATTTTACGGAAAGGAAATGAATTACAATGAAACAGATTAAACAGACAATCAGCAGTATTGAAGTAGCGGAGATGGTAGGGAAAGCTCACAATAAGCTCATGCGCGACATAAGAGATTATATTGAACAATTAGGAGAGTCCAAAATTGGACACACCGAATTTTTCACAGAATCAACATATAAAACAGCGCAGAATAAAGTACTCCCCTGTTACAATGTTACGAAGAAAGGTTGCGAGTTCATCGCCCACAAGCTGACTGGAGTCAAGGGAACAGAGTTCACAGCGAAGTACATCAACCGTTTTCATGACATGGAAGACACAATCCGGCAGGGGATACCGCAGAAGGACAAGCACTCTCGGAAAGAAAAACTTCCCTCTGTGAACCAGATGGTCAAGAACATCAAAGGCGCCCTTCACGACGCCGGAGTAGATTCCAAATACATAGCGGCAGAAGTTGTCCGTATCTACTCTGACAATGGCTATCCGGTAAAAGTACCGCTGATCTCGGACGTGCCTGTCCTGTGGGACTGTACGACGATAGCGAAGGAACTTGGTATACTTTCGGAGAGTGGCAGACCTCACGATAAGGCGGTCAGTGCTATCATCCAGAAGATATCTGTATCTGACGACGAGATAGTCAAGACCGCATACAGCCGGAACGGGCACGATGGAGTGACTGTCCAGTATAAGGACAGCGTGATGGAAAAGGTAAAAGGCTGGCTGTCGGATAACGGCTATCCCACGGTGATAGAATACCTGCTGTCGAATGGTAACATCAACAAGTGCAGGGTTGTTTATCAGGAGGTGGCGTAATATGGCACTGTACATACCAACATGGGAAGAACAGAAAGAGGCAAAGCAGGAGCGCGCAGAAATATTTGAATCAGTTATGGAAATTCAAAATCCAAAAGTGCTTCATCGAGTCGCGGTATTTGTAAGATCAATAAGCCTTAAGGAGAGCAGAGAGTATCCGATGTCCTTGGTCGATTTTGTAGATATGTTAGAGCCAGAGATGATTGTGAAGATGCGCGAGTTATTCAAGGATGAATGCGATAAGTACATTGTAAACGCGCATATTAAGGAACTTCTTGAAAGAACATAGTCTATGTATACCGGCATAGAGCCGGAGGATAAAACAGCATAACAATGGTAATCAGAACACCTGTCTTTTGGATGGGTGTTCTTTTTATACAAATTTTTAGGAAAGGAAGGTGGTAAGGTGGCGAGTGATGGAACAATAAAGATTTCAACAGAACTGGACAGCAAAGCAGCGGAAAGCGCCATGTCCCGGTTCTCAGGGATAGCAAAGGCGGGGGTTAAAGGTGTTTCCATAGCGGTCGGCGCGGTATCGGCAGCTCTCTCTGCCGCCGGAGGATACGCGATCAAGACGGGGATTGACTTTGAGAGTGCGTTTGCCGGAGTGACAAAGACCGTGGATGCGACAGATTCAGAACTCGCGGAGTTCCGTCAGGGCATCCGCGACATGGCAAAAGACATGCCGCAGTCAGCCTCACAGATCGCAGAAGTAGCGGAAGCTGCGGGACAGCTAGGCATACAGAATGAAAACATCCTGAGTTTTACCGAGGTCATGTCAAACCTCGGTGTTGCGACGAATATGAGCGCGATAGAGGCAGCGACGGCCCTTGCGCGTCTGGCGAACATCACGCAGATGCCTCAGGAGAACTTTGACCGTCTCGGCTCGACAATCGTCGCCTTGGGTAACAATCTTGCTACGACCGAGTCGGAGATCACGGAGATGGGTCTGCGCCTTGCCGGGGCAGGGAAACAGGTCGGCATGAGCGAGGATCAGATTCTTGGCCTTGCGGGAGCACTCTCATCAGTCGGCATTGAAGCGGATGCCGGAGGCTCTTCCGTATCCACAGTAATGGCGAAAATACAGTTAGCGGTAGAACAGGGCGGGGAATCCTTAGAGCAGTTCGCGGACGTGGCTGGAATGTCATCGTCAGAATTTAAACAGGCATTTGAAGAAGATGCAGCTCACGCTCTCGTGTCCTTTGTTGACGGACTCGGCACCATGGAAGAGCGCGGGAAAAGTGCAATCGGGACGCTTGACGACATGGAGATCACGGAGATCAGGCAGAGGGACGCGCTCCTGCGTCTTGCCGGGGCAGGGGATGTGCTGGCAGAGTCCTTGGACATCGCTTCTGAGGCTTGGAAAGAGAATACGGCCCTGACAAAAGAGGCGGAACAGCGGTATGAAACAATGGAGAGCCGTCTCCAAATCCTGAAAAATAACGTGGCTGACCTTGGGATCACGTTCTATGATAGCATCCGTGACCCGCTCAAAAGTACGGTGGACGAAGGGATTGTCTATGTCGATAAGCTGAGCGCCGCATTCGGCGAAGGCGGACTCAAAAGCGCGGTGAGCGCGGCGGGCGGGATATTCGCTGATCTTGCGGCAGATGTGGCAAGCCATGCGCCGGATATGGTGAATTCTGCGGTACAGTTTATTAATGCGTTTGCATCGGGACTGTACGAGAACCGGGGACAGATCATGTCTGCCGCCGGGGATATCGCGGTTGCACTTGGGGAAGGACTTGCCGATCTTCTCCCGTCCTCAGTGAGCGGCCCCGTCAAGTCTGCCGTAAAGGAAATCGGGGATTCGTTTAAAGACGGCGGATTGCGCTCGGCAGTCAGTACGGTTTCCACGGCATTTAAAAATTTCAGCTCAGCGGCGGGGAATCTGGCAAAGACAACGCTCCCGCCATTGACGAAAACGCTGGATTTAGTTAGCGGTAATTTAGACCTTGTGGCATCCTCAGCAGCCGCGGCGTTTGCGGCATTTAAGGGACATAAGCAGATAACAAGTGCGACCTCTGCGTTGAATAAAGGGATAAAGGCTTGGAAAGCGGCGGAAAAAGCAGTGGATGCGTACCATGCCGCTCAACTGCTTGCCATGGAAAGCGGTACGGCATGTACGGCTACATTAACGGTCGGACAGGCAGTCGTCGGATTGTTCACGAGCAAAGTGGATATGGCCACAAAGGCGCAGACTCTGTGGAATGCAGTTATGACAGCGTTTGGCGGGCCCGTTGGACTTGCAATCACGGCTATCGGTGCTCTTGCGGCGGGATTAGGTGCATATATCCTGACCACAGACAGGGCATCAGTGTCACAGGGCGGACTTACCGAAAAACAGAAAGAAAGCATTGAAGCGTCCAGAGAGTCGATAAGGAATATCCAAGAAGAAGCAGCGGCGCGCCAGAAAAATATTGACGCCTCAACGGCAGAAATGGAAAATGCGGAGATGCTTTGGGGCGAACTCCAGAAATGCGTAGACGCAAACGGACAGGTTAAGGCGGGATATGAGGCGAGGGCAGAGTACATAACAGGAGCATTGTCAAGCGCGTTGGGAATGGAGATTTCCCTGACAGACGGCATCATCGATAACTACGGAGAACTGGAAGGGTCTATTTATGACGTAATCGCGGCAAAAAAGGCAGAAGCTATGCTAAACGCGATGCAGGCTGACTACGATGAAGCAAGGAAAAACGAAAGAAAGGCAACTAAGGATTTTGCTGCCGCACTAGATGAAGTGAACAGCAAAAAAGAAAAACTGGCAGAGCTTAAGGCCGAACTCGCAGCGGAAGAAGAGTCTGCTATTGAAAGATACGCTGAAACGGGGCAGATAGTTAAAGAGTATTCGGGCAAATACCGTGAATTACAGGAAGAAATAGCAAAAGTAAATGGAGAACTGGAAACAAATCAGGCAACGTTGGATGAGGCGAGTGAGGCCCTAAAGAATAATCAGGATGCAATGTCTGATTACGAAACAATGCTGGAAGCTGCGATGACAAAAAATACGGAAACGATCAATAATGCCATGGTTACAATTCAGAGTGGAATTGACACGACGCTTGAAGCCGGTTCAGAAGCGGCTCTCCAGCAAGCACAGGAATTTGGCGCGACTTTGATGACAATGCTGGAGGCTCAGGCGGCAGGGATGGAAGAGGCTACGCAAGAAACCGTAGATGGTGCGGCTGAATCAATGGCTCTATCCATCAACGAGATAAGTGCTTCCTCAGAAAATATGAAGGCTCTCCTTGAATCCGTGGGAACTGACGGTGCCGTAAAAATGCTTATGGCATTCCAAAATGCTGACCTGTCGGGGAACCTGAGCACGGAAGCACAGAGCGGTATGCAGGCTATGATCGCGGTTATGGCCGGGATGGAAGGCGAGCTGAGCCAAGAATCCAAAAACGCGTTGGACAGTTTCATTTCCGGCTTTGACAGCCTTGAGGAAGAGTCGAAAACAGTCTGGTCTCAGGCTTGGTATGGAGCACTGGAGGGGTTGGAAGGGTTTGAAACGCTGAAAGACCCGGCAACGGAAGGCGCAGATGCTTTCCTTGAATCGCTGAAAGAAGCGCTCATGGTGCAAAGTCCATCCCGCGCGGTTAAAGAAATTTTCTCTTACGTGTGGCCGGGAGCACAAGAAGGCTTGCAGGAAGGTCAGGAAGAGTTGTCCGCTACAGGCACATCGGTGATCCAGTCCTTCCTCAATACTTTATCAGAAAGTTCCATTTTCGAAGGTGCAAGGCAGATCGGCTATAATATCATGTCCTTCTTTGGGATCGGGGTCGGTTCGCAGATAGAAAATTCCCGGATGCAGGGGAAAGCGAACGCGGACAGTGCCAACAGCGGCGCGGGGAGCGTCGACCCGACACCAACGGGAAGCAAGTTTGGCGGCCTTCTTGGCGGCGGCATCGGAAGTACGGTCGGCGCGTTGTTTACCCAAGGAAAAAGTATTGCAGACAGTGCGAAGAGCGGCGCGGGGAGTGTTGATCCGACGCCGACAGGGAACAAATTTACCAGTGATTATGCCAATGCGATTGCCAGTAAAGCTGTGGAATCAATTCGCGCGGGCCATAAAATAGCGACTGATGCAGAAGGATCAAGCGGACTCCGTTCCGTAGACACTTCCGGGGCGGGGTATGATTTCGGCGCGGGTTTTGGCGGTGGAGTGACAAGTGCGATCCAAGCTGCGGTGAGCGCGGCATACAATCTTGCTAGCAGAGCCTTGTCTACCATAAAAAGCACCTTGGGTATCAAATCACCTTCCAGAGAAACAAGGAAGGTCGGCGGTTTCTTCGGAGAAGGATTTGAGCTTGGAATAAAGGATGAAGAAGCGTCCGTCCGTAAGGCAACAGAAGCGTTATCTGAGACGGCATTGCAGTCTTTAGATACGGACGCACTGATGGAACGAATCAAAAGCATTGATGTCGCAGGGGTGATGGATCAGATCGACAGCGCCCTTTCAGATGTGAATCTCAGGATTTCAGACCGGATCACATCGAAACTGGAGATAGCCGACCGGGCAGAGGCGCAGAAACTAGAGTGTTCGTTATCCCAATCCGATATTGAAAGGCTGGCAAAGGCAACCGGAAAGATGGTAGGGGCCGTTATCTCGGAAAAATTCAAGGATATCGGCGTATACATGGACAGTAAGCAGGTGGGGCGGCTGGTGACTCCGGCGGTCAATGACGAGCTCGGCAAGCTGGAAAGGAGGAAAACCTGATGTATACAGGCGTAACATTTAATGGAAAAATCCACACTTGGCGGGACTGGGGACTGATCCCCGTTCGAATCTATATTCCCATGCCGGAACCGAAAGTACAGGAGATCGATATCCCCGGCGGTGACGGCAGCATTGACCTGACAGAGATTAACGGCCGCCCCGCGTACAATGACAGAAGCGGCATTGAGCTGGAGTTTGACCTTTTCGGCGGCTATACAGATTTTTATGAGAAATATTCCCGGTTTGCCGCAGAGGTTCACGGGAAGAAGGTAAAAATGGTGTTGGATGACGAACCGGATCATTATTACATGGTACGTCTGGAGTTGGACGGCGAGAAGGAGAACCCCGCAGACAGCACGGTCACATTTTCGGGGACGGCAGAACCAATCAAATACGACCTGCTCTCAAGCGGGGAACCTTGGCAGTGGGACATTTTCAACTTCCGCACAGGGGTTATCCGCACACTGATGGATCTGGAGATCACGAGTACAAATAACAAAATAACGATTTTAGGGGCGGGGATTGATAATCCGCCTGTCTTTGTTGTTGAACAAGCCAACAACCTAAAGCTCACCCACGGCGGCAGAACCTATGTCTTGAAGGTCGGCAGGAACCGCTTCCCAGCCGTCCGCGTGGGAAAGGATGATGTAACACTGGTATTCTCAGGAAGCGGGAAGCTGACCGTGGAATACAGAGGGAGGTATCTGTGATGTATCAGGTGTTGATTGATGGGCGGGACATGTATTATCCGGGCGATGAAGAATATACGGTTGCGGACGCCGTGACAAAACTCCAGTTAAACGATTCGGGGACGTTCGAGTGCGGCGTACCGGCGGCCAATCCTGAGTACGGGAACATCAGGAACCGGATATCCATGATACAGGTGATTAAAGACGGGAAAGAAATCTTCTACGGGGAAGTACGGGAGTCCGAAAAGGACTTTTACGGGACGAAGCAGGTGTACGCTGTGGGCGAGCTGGCCTTTCTATTTGACAGCATCCAGCCTCAGGCCAAATATCAGGACATGACATCCCGCCAGCTCCTTGAAACGTGGCTGAATATCCACAACAGTCAGGTTGAAGATAAAAAGAAGTTCTATGTCGGCATGGTGACCGTCCATGATAAAAATGACAGCCTGTACCGGTTCACGAATCAGGAAACCACGCTGGATTGTATCAGGGAGAAGTTGTGTGAGTCTTTGGACGGATATCTCCGCATCCGAAAGGTGAACGGAAAGCGGTATCTGGACATGGTGACGCTGCAGGAATACGGGAAAATCTGCGAACAGCCGATTGAGTTCGGGGAAAACCTTCTAGACTACTGCGAGAATGTTTCCGCATCTGACCTGTATACCTGTGTGATTCCAAAAGGGGCCCGTCTGGAAGAGAGTCCTATCGAAGGACTGGAGGCCTATGTGGATATCACAAGTGTCAACGGAGGAAAGGATTACGTCTACAGTGAAGATGCTGTAGGCATATATGGCTGGAACCGCTGCGTAGTTTCATGGGATGACGTGACGCTCCCGGATAACCTGAAAAAGAAGGGAGAGGACTGGCTGAAAGACAACCAGTACGAGACAATGGTGCTGGAACTGACAGCGGCGGATTTATCTGTGCTGGATGCGGACATGGAGAGTTTCGAGCTGGGGGATTCCATCCCTGTCTATTCAAAACCCCATGGCATGGACCGGACATTCCCGGTACAGTCGATGGAACTGCATTTACAGGAGCCATCCCAAGACAAGCTCCAGCTTGGCAATACCATGAAGCTTTCCTATACGGAACAGAATAAGGGTCATTACCAGAACATGGCCCAGCAACTGGAGAATACGCGCCAGACAACGGCATGGCTGCAGTCCGCCATTGACAACGCCA